>Ga0194060_10002382_pt1 | contig 13402 bp, 11 predicted proteins | sample SepL225m_MetaG_FD_163427 | JGI IMG/M metagenome (GOLD analysis project Ga0194060, IMG submission 163427) | Anoxic zone freshwater microbial communities from boreal shield lake in IISD Experimental Lakes Area, Ontario, Canada - Sep2016-L222-5m | ecosystem: Environmental > Aquatic > Freshwater >... | reverse complement strand
TTGTCTTTGCGAGGGAAATATGCACATTGAACAGACGATGGCAGCATCGGGTGGTGCCAGCCAGAGTGATTGAATCCACAACCTAACATATCCAACCATGAAAAAATTGTTACAACTGACGGCGGCCACCGTGTTTGCGGTGACCTTTAACGCCTATGCGGAAGATGGCAGCGCCATCTATGCCAAGGAATGTGCCAAATGCCACGGTGCCGACGGCAAGGGCCAAACCACCATGGGCAAAAAGCTCAAGTGCAAGGACCTAACAGTCGAGGCCGCCAAGCTCGGCGATGCCAAAATCGAGGCCGCCATGAAGGAAGGCGTCAAAGACGGCGACAAGACGGTCATGAAAGCCTTCAAGGACCTCAGTGACGCCGATCTCAAGGCGGTCGCCAAACACGTCCTCACTCTGAAATAACAACCCAATCCAACCCAACCTAATCTAAATATGAAAAAATTGTTACAACTGACAGCGGCCACTGTGTTTGCGGTGACCTTCAACGCCAACGCCGAAGATGGCAGCGCCATCTATGGCAAGGAATGTGCCAAATGCCACGGTGCCGACGGCAAGGGCGACACCGCGATGGGCAAGAAGCTCAAGATCAAGGATCTGACCGTCGAAGCCACCAAGCTCGGCGAAGCCAAGATCGAGGCCACCATCAAGGGGGGCGTCAAGGATGGCGACAAGACCCGCATGAAGGCGTTTGCGGATATGAGCGAAGCTGATGTCAAGGCGGTCGCCAAACACGTTCTCACACTCAAGTAATAGCCTGACCCCGCACTCCACAGGCCGGCGCGGCGCCCGGGGATCAAGATCCCCCGGAGTCGCGGCCGGCACCTGTGGCGTCCCGCCGCGAGGCACAGCCGAGAAGAGCACATGACTGATAACAAACAAACCCGTCTCGTCCTGGCGATTCTCCCCATCGCGTTCGTGCTGTTGGCCGTGGTGTTTGCGTTTGACCTGTTAGGCAAGGGCACCCGGGCGCGACAACTGCCCTTGGTGGACAAGGATTTTCTCAAGACCGAGACTTGGCGCCGTTCGTATGCCAACTTGGTCGAGTCGAAGGCGGACCTCGACGCCTTTGACTGTTATACGTGCCATGAGAAGGGCAAGAAACAAGAGTTGAAATACGATGCCAACCAGCAGCTGGTGATCCCCGACGAGCACTCGGACATTGTGATGGGACACGGCACCCACGGCCGCAACAACAATTGCTTCAACTGCCACAACGACGCCAACCTGCTGCGGCTGCAACCCCGCGATGGTCGCGAACTGAAGTTTGAGGAAAGCACCTTGCTGTGCGGCAGTTGCCATGGCCCGACCTATCGCGACTGGGAGGCCGGCTCGCATGGCCGCACCAGCGGTTACTGGGACCGCTCGCAGGGGGCCTTCAAGAAACAAGACTGCGTCAATTGCCACAACCCGCATTCACCGAAATTCCCGGGGCGCAAACCGGCACCTCCGCCCAATTATCTCCGGGAGAGACACCTCCCAGTTGAGTCATCCCCTACCGAACATTGAACATGGATCCTCAAGCTGATATATCTAACAACCAAGCGGCGCCCACAGTGAGCCGCCGTGGTTTTCTGCGCGCATCCGCCGTATTCGGCGCCGGTGCCGCGGCCTTGGCCGCCAGCCTCAAGCCACTGCTGGAACTCAAAGACTTCACCTCGATGGAGCAATTCCTGCAGAAATACTATAAGGAGATGACGCCCGAGGACATGCAGAAAGTCCTCACCCGAATCGAGAACGAGGTCGAGCGCCAATACGGGGTGCGTCCGCACGTGCGCGATCTCAAGCCGATGAACGGCGTCGAGTATGTGTATGCGCTCAATCTCACCCGCTGCATCGGCTGCCGCAAGTGCGTGCATGCCTGCGTGGGCGAGAACAACCAATCGCGCAGCCCCGAGATCCAATACATCCGGGTGTTGAAGATGCCCCACGGATCGCTCGATGTGGAGAAATCCACCCACGACTACAACCCGGAAAAGGTGCCCGAAAAGGGTTTCTTTTATATGCCGGTGCAATGCCAGCATTGCAAGAACCCGCCTTGCGTGAAGGTCTGCCCGGTGCACGCGACATGGCAGGAGACCGACGGGATCACGGTCATCGACTACGATTGGTGCATCGGTTGCCGCTATTGCATGGCCGCTTGCCCGTATGGCGCGCGCCATTTCAACTTCACCAAGCCGTCGCTGCCCAAGGACCGGCTCAACCCGGAGATGGCCTACCTTGGCAATCGCCCGCGCAAGATCGGGTGCACGGAAAAGTGCCACTTCTGCGTCCAGCGCACCCGTGCTGGCCGCTATCCGGCGTGCGTGGAAGTGTGCCCCGCCGGGGCGCGCAAATTCGGCAACATTCTCGATCCGGAAAGCGAGGTTTCCAAGATCCTCGCAACCAAACGGGTCTTCATCCAGCTCAAGGAGGAACTCGGCACCTCTCCACGATTCTTTTACTACTTTGACGTATGACGACGGCGATCCGCAACTATCTGGTTTTCCTCAGGCGCTGTGCCAGAATCGCCTTCGTTGGCGATTGGCGCTATTATCTGTGGATGGGCGTCCTCACGCTCATCTGCCTGCTAGGACTCAATGCCTACTGCAAGCAGCTGGTCAACGGCTTGATCGTCACCGGCATGAGCGACGAGGTGTCGTGGGGGGTTTATATTGCCAACTTCACGTTTCTGGTGGGCGTGGCCGCCGCCGCCGTGATGATGGTCATTCCGGTGTATATCTATCGAAATGAAGAACTCCATGACCTGGTGATTTTCGGCGAACTGTTGTCGGTCGCCGCCATCTTCATGTGTCTATCCTTTGTGGTGGCAGACCTCGGCCGCGCCGATCATTTCTGGCATTTGATTCCGGGCCTCGGCCAATTCAATTTTCCGGCGTCGATGCTGAGTTGGGACGTGTTGGTGCTCAATGGTTACCTGCTGCTCAATCTGCACATCTGCGGTTACCTGCTCTACTCGCGCTACTGCGGGCGCAAACCGGCACCGTGGTTTTATATTCCGTTCGTGTTTATCGCGATTGTGTGGGCGGTGTCGATTCACACCGTCACCGCCTTCCTCTACGTTGGCTTGGGCGGCCGGCCGTTTTGGAATGCCGCGATCATAGGTCCGCGCTTCCTGGCGTCGGCCTTTACGGCCGGACCGGCGTTGATCATCCTGGCGTTGCAGGTGATCCGCCACGTCACCCTTTACCATATCAGCGACAAGGCGCTGCTCACGCTGCGCTCTATCGTGCAGGTATCGATGATCATCAACGTGTTCCTGTTGTTCAATGAAGTGTTCAAGGAATTCTACACCGGCACCGTGCATGTGGCCGCGTCAAAGTATCTGTATCTCGGCTTGCATGGCTATCATGCGCTGGTGCCATGGATTTGGACGGCCATCACCTTCAATTTGATCGCCTTGGTGTTGTTGGTGCTGCCGGTGAGCCGCAGTTTGAAATGGCTCAATCTGACCTGCGTGCTGGCGATTACGGGCATCTGGATTGAGAAAGGCATGGGGATGGTCATTCCCGGCTTCATTCCGACCACCCTCGGCGCGATGATCGAATACCAACCGTCCTCCAACGAAACCTTCGTCTGCCTGGGTATTTGGGCGTTCGGGTTGCTATGCTACACGGTATTCCTGCGGATGGCCGTGCCGATTCTGCTCGGGCAGTTGTCCCGTGCCAACGAAGGCTCCGATGCCACCCAGGGGGTGGCCCCATCCAAGCCCATGGCCGATTTGCATTCCTGAAAGCCAGACCCGGTTGGTTATGAACGCTTGCCCAACCGCTGCCGACGCCAAAAGCTCCCTCGCTGACCACGTCGCCGACAAGGGCGCGGAACTGCATGCCAAGTATGGCCCCCACATCGGCTGGAGTGAACTCCAGCAAGTGCTGCTGGATCGCTCGCTGGTCCGCTATCCGTGCGAGATCGCCTTCACCCCCGAGGGCTTGCGCGAGGGCGAGTTTGCCTATCCTCATGCGTTGGGCGAGAAGCCGGAGGAGGGTTTCATCATCCGCGTCCATCCGGTCTTCATGACGGAGCTCGAGCTGGTGCCATATTTGGTTTTCTATCAGTTGGTGGCGGTCAACTACGGTGATTTTGCCTCCACCGATGATGCCGAGGCGTTCGGCGCGGCGGCGCTGGGATTGGAGCCTGACGTCTACTACGACACGATCTGCCGCTTGGCCGACCAACTCGGCGAATGCGGGTGCGGATGAATACCAGCCGATAATCCAGCATGAATGAATCCAAACGCCGGGACGAAACCATGACGGACGAGGCCACCATGGCACGCTTGGAGCAACGTCTCGCTCAGGTTGAGAAAATGCTCGGCCTTGGGCAAGGCCCGGCAAAAGCACCGGCTCCTGCCAAAAATCCGGTGCCACCGCTTGGTTCTCCAACTGGCGTGGGTGAACTCGAGGCGGCGGTCGGCCAGAACCTTTTCGCCAATGTCGGCATCGGGGTGCTGGCCATCGGCGGGGCGCTGGCCTTGTCACTGCCGTGGCAAGGGTTGCCTCCGGTCTTGCCGTCGCTCGTCGGCTGGTTGCTCGCCGCCGGCTTGTTCCTGCTGGCCCGATGCCTGCACCGGACCTTGCCGCTGATTGGAAGGCAGTGCCGCGGGGTTGGCATGGCGCTGCTGATTTTCGCCACCTTGCGGCTGTGTTACTTCGGCGCTCCTAGCTTGTTAGATCCAGCTTCGTTGCCTGCTGCGGCGTGCCTCACTCTCGCGGTGGCCCTTAATCTGGCCATCGGGTGGTGGCGCAGGTCGGTGTTTTTGACGGGGTTGGCCATGGTGACGGGATACGTGGCGGCGCTGGCGGTGGGCACCCCATGGTATGTCTTTGGCATGGTGACGGTGTTGGCCGTGGTGGCGGGTTTGGCGTTAGTTCAGCGTGACTGGCCGTGGCTGGTGGTGTTTGCGACGCCCTGCGCATGGTTGACCTATCTGTTGTGGGCGCTCGGCAATCCGGTGGTTGGCAACCGGGTGGATGTGGTGGCTGGACCGTTTGCCGGCGTGTGCTTGTTGCTGGTGTGGATGACCGTGCACGGGCTGGCCATGACCTTGCGCCGTGATCACACGACCGAGGAACCGGTGGCCCAGGCGGCGTCGGTCCTGAATTGCGGCGGCTATTGCCTGTTCCTGCTGCACACTTTTATTTGTTATAGGGATTGGTTTGTCGTGGTCAACATCGCGGCTGCGCTAATTCTGTTAGGGATGGCGGTGATGTTCTGGGTGCGTGAGCGGAGTCAATTCGCGACGTTCATCTACGCGATGACCGGCTACGGAGCGCTGAGCATGGCGCTGATCAAGGCGGCCGAGGTGCCGCACTTGTTCGTGTGGTTGTCCGCGCAGAGTTTGTTGGTGGTGACCACGGCGATCTGGTTCCGTTCACGCTTCATCATTGTCGCCAACTTCCTGATCTATCTGGCGGTGGTCGCCTGTTACATGGCGCTGGTGCGGCAGGAGAACGGGATCAGCCTGGTGTTTGGTGTGGTGGCGCTGACCAGTTCGCGCAATCTCAAATGGCAGAAGGACCGGCTCGAGTTGAAGACCGAGTTGATGCGCAACGCCTATCTGACATGCGCCTTCATCGTGCTTCCGTATGCTCTCTATCATATGGTGCCGCAGGCATGGGTGGCGCTGTCGTGGGTCGGCATCGCCTTGTTCTATTATGTCATGAACCTGCTGACCAAGGCCCGCAAATACCGCTGGATGGGACACAACACCTTGTTGCTGACGGTGGTTTACATCCTGCTCATGGGCGTGGGGAAATTGGAAGGCACCCAGCGGATCATCTCGTTTCTGGTGCTTGGCACGGTTCTGATGGCGGTGTCCCTGGTGTTCAGCGTGATCCGCGCCCGCCAGCATCGTGGTGAATCCCATGCGGAAGACGCGGAGCGCGAAGTCCCGCCCTCATCCAACTCCTGAGCCTTGGCTGTCAGGAGAAATTCAGCGCGTCCATATCGAAGACGACGGTGACATCGGCGGGCAGCGAGGTGCGGGCCAGCACGGCCTGGACGTGGCGGGTGAGCGGGCGCGCGCGTGGCGCGCGGAGGGTGATTTGAAACCGGAATTGGCCGTGGGCGCGGACCAGGGGCGAGGGCAGCACCTCACCTAACTGGATGCCTTGCGGCAGGTTTTCACTGAGCCGCAGGTGCAAGGTTTGAAGGGTGAACTCGGCACGCCGCTCGTGATTCGAGCGGGCGGTGAGCACGGCGCAATGGCCGTAGGGCGGAAACCCGAACTGGTGGCGGAACTCCAGTTCCTGCTCGGAAAACCCGTCGAAGTCGTGCCGCCTCGCATATTGAATCGAGGGTGAGTGCGGCGTGAAGGTTTGGACGATCACCTCGCCGGTTAGATCACCGCGACCGGCGCGTCCCGCCACCTGCGTGAGCAATTGAAAAGTGCGCTCGCCCGCCCGGAAATCCGGCACGTGCAGCCCGAGGTCGGCATTGAGGATTCCCACCAGTGTGACGTTGGGAAAATGCAAGCCCTTGGCAATCATCTGCGTGCCTATCAGAATATCGAGCTTGTGGGTCTTGAAGGCATGCAGGGTGTCGCGCAACGCATGCCTGCGGCGCATGGCGTCGGCATCGATGCGGGCGAACTTTGCCTGCGGCAGCACTTTGGCCAGGACTTCCTCGACCTTTTGGGTGCCATAGCCTTGCAGGACGATGGCCGGATCCTTGCACTCCGGGCACTTGCGCGGCACAATCGCCTGATGGCCGCAGACATGGCAGATGAGCCGTTCATCGGTGCGGTGATAGGTCAAGGCGACCGCGCAATGCGGACACTGGCAGACGTGACCGCAGAGCGGGCATTGCAAGGCGCGGGCAAAGCCGCGGCGGTTGAGAAACAGGATCGATTGCTCGCCCTTTTCAAGCCGCTGTTCCAAGGCGGTGCGCAACTTGTCGGATAGAATGGCCAGTCCGCCCTTGTGCTTGGCCGCCTCCAGGCGCATGTCCACCACCCGCACCATGGGCATCGACTGACCATCCACGCGGGCATCGAGGCGCAGCAGGGCGTATTTCCCGAGTTGGGTGTTGTGCCATGACTCGAGCGACGGGGTGGCGGAGCCTAACACAATGGCGGCAGGTTCGAAGGCGGCACGCAACACGGCCACATCGCGGCCGTGGTAGCGCGGCGGGTTTTCCTGTTTGTAGGAGTTTTCGTGTTCCTCATCGACGATGATGAGGCCGAGGTCCGGCAACGGCGCAAACACCGCGGAGCGGGCGCCGATCACAATCCGGGCGACCCCCTTGCGGATGCGATGCCACTCGTCGAAGCGCTCGCCCTGGGACAGATGCGAGTGGAGCACCGCCACCTGGTCCTGGATTGCAGCGAAGCGGGATTTGAAGCGGCGCACCGTTTGCGGGGTGAGGGAAATTTCCGGCACCAGGACCAGCACGGTCTTTCCCAGATCCAGCGCGCGTTGCGCGGCTTGCAGATAGACCTCCGTTTTGCCCGAGCCGGTAACTCCTAACAATAACATGGGCTTGGCCCCGGCGGGATGGGTCACCGCATGCAGCACCTGCTCCAGCGCGGCGGCCTGGCCGGCATTGAGGGTCAGCGGCTTGAATTCCAGAATCTCCTCCACCTCATCCGCATCAGGGTCGCGGCGCACTTCCTCGACGTCAATGCGCAGCAGTCCGGCCTTTTCCATGGCCTTGAGCGTGGCGGATGACCCGTCACCCAACTCGGCCACCGGCAGTCTGCCTTCCGCCGCATGCATCAGCAACAACAGGATCGCATGCTGGCGCGGCGCCCGCTTGGCGAGTTTTTCCAACACGGCAGGCTCCGGCGCGGACTCCAACACGGCGAGGCGCCGGGTCTTGGCCGAGTTTTCCTCGGTGCGCACCGCCTCCGGCAACAACGAGCGGATGACGGATTCAATACTGCATCCGTAGTAGTTGGCGATCCACTCGCCGGTGCGCAGCAGGACCGGGGTGATGAGCGGCTCGGGATCGATGAGGGATTCGAGTTCGCGCATGGCGAAGTCCGCTTGTGGCGCCTCGCCCAGCGCCAGCACGGTGCCGGTGGCGGCTTGGCGGCGCAGCGGCACCCGCACCCGGCACCCGGGCCGCACATCGAGCCCGGCCGGAATGGCATAGTCGAACACCAACTCAGAAGAGCCATCGATCAAAACACGGGCAGTCACGCCCGCCAGCATGCCTGTAAGCGCGTCATCGGCCAAGATTGAATTTGCGGCAGGCGGATTCACGGGACGATTTGGACATGATCGCCGACGCGGGCGATGGCAAAGAGTTGGGAGGCCTTGTCGGCGGGCACGCGGATGCAGCCGTGCGAGGCGGGATAGCCGGGGACGTAACCCTGATGGAGGCCGAAGTCACTGCAACTGAGGCGCAGGAAAAACGGCATGCTGGCATGATAGATCGTGGAAGTCCAAACGCGGTTTTTTTCGGTGATGACGAAATCCCCGGTGCGGGTGGCGAACCCTTGGCGGCCGGTGGAGACCTTGGTGTTGAAAATCTCAAGTCCCGACAAGTCGAACATGCGTGCGCGTTGTTCGGAGAGACTGATGACAATGCGGCGGTCCACGCGCTCAGGATCCTGCCCCAGCAGGGCGCGCAGCATTTTCACATCCTCCCGTTGCGCGGCGAAATTCAAGGGTCCTAACTGGCTGTAGCGGGTCCAGACATTTTTTTTCGCACCGGCGGCGAGCAGGTGCACCGCGGATTGCGGCACTCCAGAATCTGCGGCGAGCATCAGCGGGGTGATTTTGCGGTCCATGCGCAGTTCCCACTGCATGACGCCGGGGCGGACCTGACGAATAAAGGCCGGACTCACCGGATAACAGAACGGAGCATTGGGATCGGCGCCGGAATCTAACAACATTTTCACGCTCCGGTGACAACCCGTGGCGATGGCAAGGTGCAACGGCGACTGGCCTTCGGCAAGGCGGATGCGGGTGGTCGCGCCGTAGGCAATGAGGGTTGCGGCAAGCCCGTCGTTGGAATCACGCAGGGCCGCGCCAAGCGGGGAATCGACGGTTGGCACGCAGCTCGAGTCGGGTGCAACACCACAGGCAAGCAGCAGGCCTGCCATGGCGGTGTCACCCCGCGCACACGCCACATACAGCACATTGCCGGCGGGATAGCCATAATCTAACAATAACTTGACGGTCGCGCCGCGCCCGGCGGCGGCGGCGGCTTCCACCGCCAAGCGGCCGCGGGCGTCGCGGGCGTCCGGCCTGACCCGGCATCTGAGGAGCAAGCCGAGGAGCTCACTGTCATTCGCGGCAAACGCTTCATCGAGCGGGGTATGGCCATCAGCAAAGGACAGGTTGAAATCCGCCTGGGCGTGTGCCAGCAAATTCAAGCCCTCGGTCCAGCGGCTACGGATGGCCGTATGCACCGCAGTGGTGTGGGCTGCACCCCGGAGGTTCGGGTTGGCCCCGCCTTGCAACAACTGCCGGAGCAGGGAGGAATCGCGCGCGCTGATGGCCCGCTCGAGGGGCGTGAGCCCGGCTGGATTTGCCAGATTCGGGTTGGCTCCGCGTTTGAGCAACTGGCCAAGCGAGGTGAGATCGCGCGTGTTGAGCGCATGTTCCAGTGGCGTGAGTCCGCCGGGATTCGGCAGATTCGGGTCGGCCCCGCAGTTTAATAACAGGTCCAGCATGTGCGAATCGTGGGCGCGGAGTGCCAACTCCAGCGGGGTGAGCCCGGCGGGACTGGGCAGATTCGGATCGGCCCCGCCAGCGACAAGCCGCGGCACCGCATCGAACCATCCGCGACGCAGCGCGTAATGCAAAGTGCTTTCCCCATGCGCATCGACCGCGCCGGAGTCCGCGCCGAGGGCGATGAGGGAATCGACGAGATCGCGGCGGCCGCAGTCCAGCGCAATATGCAGCAACGGATTGCCCTGCTGGTCCTTGAGATGGGGATCGGCACCGGCCAGCATCATCGAGCGGACCAGCGCCCGTTGTTCGTGACGGATCGCCCATGGTAGAATCGTTTCGCCGTCCGGCATCCGGCCGTCCGCCCGCGCCCCGTTTGTTAGGAGTTGTTCCGCGATGGCTGGCTGGTCATTGGCAACGGCGGCACCCAAAATGCTCACCTCATCAGCGGTGGTGGCATTGACGTTGGCTTTGGCCTCGATGAGGTGGAGAGCCAATTGCGCTTGGTGGTCATCAACGGCGACGCGCAGCGGGGTGCGTCCGCGGGCATCGCGTTGTTCGGTATGCACGCCGGCATCCACCAGCAGGCCGGCTTGTTCCAAGTCATGCCGGAGCACCGCCTGCATCAGGGAATGGCCGGAAACTTCCACGCCCGCCTTGGCCAGTGCACGCAAGGCGCGCTTCTGTGGAGTGTCGCAGGACACCAGCAGCAGCGCGCCTGCCAGAGGCAGGCAAAATCGGCACCAACTGGAAATTCCACCATCCATTGCGATGCTTGCAAGCCTATTGGAAAACGCCGGGCATGCAAGCCCACGTTGGAACGCCTATTTCATTTCCTTGATCGACGTGCGGTCCTTGAGCAAAAGCTCGGGCCATTTTTGCTTGAACGCTTGCTTCATCTTAACCGCGCCGGTGATCTGGATGCGCTTGCCGAGCAGCAGTTTTAGGGCTTGCTCGGTCACGTCGGGCGGCAGGTTCTTGGTCATGAAATATCCCCTCACATCTTGCATCGAGCCGCTATCGACAAACTCCAAATACAGGGTCTTGCCGGAGTCCGAGGAGCGGATATTTTGCAATGTCCCCTCGACGGTCACCTCCTGGTTTTTCACATTCAAAAGCAGCGGGCTGTCCCTGACTTGATAGACCCGCTCGCCAGTGGCTGTCACCTTGCTTTCAACCGGCAATGGTGCGGTGGGAGGTGGCTTGCCAGCCACTGCGGGCGGGATCCTTGTGGTCTGCGCATCTCGTGTGGCCTGCGTTGCTTGTGCCAGCGGCGTCCTAACGGATGAGGCCGCCACCGGCTTGGGCTTGCGGAGATTGAACCGATGTTGGATGATCCACCATCCGGCCCCCGTCATGGCCACTGCCATTATCACGCCCAGTGGCAGCCAAAGCGGTTGGCGCTTGGTGGCAGGCCGCTTCAAGATGACCGGTTGGCGCGGTGCCGGCCCGCTTGCCATGATGAGTTCCGCGGCGGGTTCTTCCATGAAGCCGGCCAGGCTCTCGCGCACTTGGGAGAGGGTGAGGGTGTTGCTGTTAGCCCGCAAACATCTCAGCCATCCGCCCAGGCCGTAGCCGGCTTGATCGGGCACGCGTTTACCGCGCCAGCCGAGCAAGTCCTCGGCGAGTTCCGCCAGCGAGCGGAGGCTCCGCTTGGAGGCATCCGTGCCGAGCCATTTTATGGGCGAAATGCAAAACGAAACTTCTCCGGCCGGGTTCTCGTCATCCACGACGATCATGGCCGGCGAGGTGTCCACCCAGACCGCTTCTTCCCCCAGCACTTGGGACAGCGCGGCGGATACATCCAGAGCCTTGTCGATGATTGCGATGGCTCCTGCGGGGGTGAAAATCGAGTGTTCGAGCACGCTTGCTAGAGCCACTCCTTCGGCCCATTCGATGACCACAAAGGGAATGCCGTCCACCGGATCACAGCCACCGGCCAGCACCGCCCGCAACCCGGGGTGATGCACTTCAGTGAGACGTGCCACCGCCTGATTGTAGCGCGTGCTTTCCTCATCAAAAAACCCAACACCATTCGTCCCGAACGGAAAAAACCGGCTGAGCAGCACATCGTTGCCGGTCGCCACATCGAGGGCATGAAAGGTGACCCCAAACAAATCCTGGGTGACAATGTCTTGAATTTCGAACCGTTGACTCAACAACGCAGACCATACACAGACGTTCCACCTCCGCCAAGCCGCGATCCGTGGGAATCGGAAAAAATCACCGTGGCGGCAGCGGCACACGCGAAAGATTGGCAAACCGCTCCGGTCGGTGAAAATCCGGTTCCCCGTCGCCCAGCGGCGTGGCACTCAGGAAGCGTTGCTGCGGCGTGCCGAGGACGAACGTCACATTGGCCCGCGTTGCGACACCGAAATCCAACCGCGCCCGCAGCAACTCCAAGGGCAGTGACAGTGCGGCCACCCACGCCCCGTCGGCCGCCAATTCCGAGAACGTCGCCACTTCGGGCATGGCGACGTCGTGGGCCTCCGCACGCAGCCGTGGGCCGATGAATTCGCCGCACCACCAGGCTCCGTTAGGTGCCAGGTTGAATTCAAAATAGCGGCCGCTGTGTGGATCGGCCAGAAACAATTCCGCCACATCATAACGCCACAGTTCGGCCTGAAACCTGCCGGGCCGCGCCTGCGGATGCAATTGCGCCGGCCGCCGATGGCTTGCCACAAACCACAGGCGCTGTGCATCCGTGACCAGCGCAAACCCGGCCGCCGGTTCCACCCGCCCGCCCTGCCAATCCGTTCCCAAGCCAAACACAGGCACATCCAGTTCACCCCATGCCAAGGGCCGGTCACTCTCAAAAAGGGTCATGCCCTTGCCTGACAAATTTTTCCGCTCGTGTCCAGACCCGACCCCACCCATGCCCCGCACCCGGCGTTGACCTGACGTCGCTGGTGGTCCTACGATGGGCGCGTGGGGGGAAGCGCGCGAGATGGACGCTGGCAGCCGGACGGGAAATTTTTCCGGGCCGGGGCTGGGCGCGTGGTGATGCGGGCGGTGACCTACGGACCGTTTCCGGGGGGCGGGTCGGATGGGTTGGATGGGGATTTTGCACGCGTCGCGCAGGCCGGCTTCAACGTGCTGCGCCTCTATGAGCTGCCGGACCGGCGCGTGTTGGATGTGGCGTGGCGGCATGGCTTGCGGGTGTTAGGCGGGCTGCGCTGGGGGCATGGCGCGGATTTTTTCCGGCACCCGGAGTTGTATGCCGCGGCACGGGTCGCATTGGAACGGAGTTTGCGTGAAACCCGCGATCATCCGGCATGGGCGGGCATCTACGTGGGCAACGAGGTACCTGCGGATTTGGTGCGGTGGATGGGTCCGCTGCGGGTGCGGCGGGCACTCGAGGGTTTGATTGCCCTCGGCCGACGGCTTGCCCCCGGCTTGATGTTTGCCTATGCCAACTATCCGAGCACTGAATATCTGGAGCCGGAGAATGCGGATTTCACCGCCTTCAATATCTATCTTGAAGAGGAGTCGGCGTTGCGGAGTTATATCAAACGCCTGCATCACATCGCCGGGGACCGGCCCTTGGTGATTTCCGAGTTCGGGCTGGATTCCCGGCGCAATGGCCTGCACACCCAGGCGGCGGCACTCGGCTGGGCCCTGCGGGCGGCCGTCGAGTTGGAAACCGCCGGCATGACCGTCTATGCGTGGAGCGACCGCTGGTGGAATGCCGGTGCGGAGGTGCTGGATTGGGACTTCGGCTTGGTGGATCGCGAGGACAAGGCAAAGCCTGCGTTGGAGGTTGTTAGAC
>Ga0194060_10002380_pt1 | contig 13412 bp, 10 predicted proteins | sample SepL225m_MetaG_FD_163427 | JGI IMG/M metagenome (GOLD analysis project Ga0194060, IMG submission 163427) | Anoxic zone freshwater microbial communities from boreal shield lake in IISD Experimental Lakes Area, Ontario, Canada - Sep2016-L222-5m | ecosystem: Environmental > Aquatic > Freshwater >... | reverse complement strand
TTCAAGGATACTTCTCTTGAATTTTTCAAAAACCTACAATTTTACGAAAAAGAACTGAATACCCTACTGGCCGATAACTTTCGTGTTATGTCTGCCTAAAGTTGCAAACCTGTGTTATTGGGGTATACACGATCATTCTACACACAAAATACATATTGAAATATATCCTATATTATTATATAATATGGAATGCTAGAAAGATATAGAATAATAAGAAATGTGGCAAATATATGCGCAACATCTGCATTAACTTTATTATTAAGAGGTGATGTGTTACAACCTCCACCCACTCCTTTAACACCTTCTACAAATACAATTTGTACAGAAACTACTCGTACTGAACAACCAATTTTACAGACTCTTGCTGAAGGACTAGGCCCTAATGCTTTAATCACAGGAGGAAGTGCCGGAACGTTTGCTCTTGCTGATACTGCAAGGCTAATTATATATAGAGAAAGCTTAACACAGAAATGTATTAGCCCAATACATGGACCTACTGCGTTATATACTGATCAAACAGGAAACACAGTTGTAGCCGGAAGAATTAAGGATGGAACTACTGGTGCATATGTATTTGATGGTCAAAATTGGATACTAACTATTGGATTAAATGATGTGGTCGTTCATCAAATAACACAGGGTTCTTCCCCTGGAGACATTGTAGCAGCAACAGATATGGGAATGTATAAATTAGAAGGTGATCGGTGGGTACCAATGCCGTGGAATGACACTCAGATTAATGGCAAATATGTTTTTGAGGGTTCCACCTCTGTTTTATTCCCTAAGCATCCTGACTCAATATATACAGCAGTGGTGGTGACTAATAATGGTGTAGTGGGAATGTTAAATAGTTCACCAGAAACACCCGATCGAGCTGAATTTATGAATTTTCCTAGTGCCATATCAGTATCTGAAGGTATTGGAGGAGATTTATTAGTAGCACAACCCAATTCATTGAAAATAATTGGTACTGATGGTTATGTTCGGACTATTTTAAATATTCCGAATATTTCTGAGGTTGCTTCTGATACTAACGGTCATTTTTTGGTTCTAAGTAGATCTACTAATGGTGGTAGTGAAGTCCGTTACTATGGCCCATCATATGATACGGATGGGGATCCTATTTGTACACTTATTGGATCAACCCTTATTGGTGGCAAAGTGAATAATATTACATTACTTAATAATGGTCGTTTTGCATATACTACTAGTACGGGCCAACTTGTAGTATCTACATTCTCTACTCCTCAATTACCCATACCTACAACTGTCAACCACACAGAAGGTACACCTGTTACAACAACAAAGAGTAGTAGATAATCATAATCCAAATAATATTTGAGCGTTTTCAAACGTTTTTGAAGCAACTTCTTCATACGAAATTCCTTTGATGCGCGCCACCTCGTGTGCAATAAGTGTGAGATGAGCAGGTTCATTGGGATATTTTTTTTCAGTTCGTAATGGCTCAGGCAAAAGAAATGGCGCATCTGTCTCAAGCACCAACATCTCTAAAGGAACTTCTTTAATAAATTGTTGTTTTTCTTCTGAATAGGTAATATCCCCATCTACTCCGATAAACATATGATATTTTTTTGCTAATTCAAGCATTCGTGTATCAGGTTCACAACAATGAAGCACCGTCTGATGTTCAAGAATGGTATCCCAATGAGATTTAAGGACCTCTATGAGATCGTCCATTGCTTCTCGATTATGAAGAATGAGCGATTTATTATATTCTTTAGCCAACTCAATCTGAGCTGTTAATAACGCACGTTGCATCAGAAGAAAATTTTCATCTATGATGTATGTTTGGTATTTAGTAACTCGATATTCATGTTTATCCATTCCTACCTCACCAACCGCCACCACTTTTGGATGAACTATTAACTTCCTCATCGTTTGAATTTCATCATTAGTCTTTAGTCCTTCATATATATGATGGGGATGTATGCCGATAGCCACAAAATATTGATCCTCTTTTTCAGCTATTTCGATTGCTTTTATTGCTGTTGGAATATCCGTTGCTGGAATCAGAATGTGGGTAACCCCCACATCTTTAGCCCGCTGAATTACATCAGGTAATGAATTTTTGAATCGTGCAAAATTGAGATGGCAGTGAGTATCAAATAACATACGTTGAGTATAAAAATAATTTTCTATTTATTCTTTATAAATTATATCTTATACTATCAACATATGACTATCTTCATTGGTTCTGATCATGGAGGATTTGAGTTAAAGGAGCAACTCATTGAATATCTTCAGGAGCAAAATATCCGCGTAGAAGATGTGGGAGCACATCAAATAGATACAAATGATGACTTTCCTGATTTTGCAAAAAAAGTAGCGGAATCAGTGCTTGCGAATCTTCATGAACATATGGGAATATTGATCTGTAGATCAGGAACAGGCATGGCTATCACTGCAAATCGTTTTGATAATATTTATTGTGGTGTCCCCCTGAGTGAAGAGCATGTAAAAAAAATGCGAGAGCATAATCATGTTAATATTCTTGCGCTTCCCGCTGATTATGTAGATCTTGAAACAGCAAAAACATATGTCGAACTCTTCCTCTCGACCTCGACCAATAATGGGGAAAAATATGTGAGAAGAATGAAGAAGATTGATGGGTAACAATACTCAATACTACTCCGTATTATTTCGGGATCATCTCACACCGATTCTCTCCTATTTCTGTGCTTCTGCTAGTGATTTACTTTGCATATATTTTTTTACTATTGCGTCAAAAGTAAAAGTGATATCTTTTGCTCTACCACAACCTGCATTCACTGGTTCTTCAACATACATTTCTCGTAGACTTGGAATATTATCGACACGTTGTATTTGTAGATTATTTAAACATTCTAATCCAATACACACCTCATCCGGTATTTTACCTTCTGAGGTTAATTTCTTTCCTTTCGCTCTCTTTCTACATTGCCCGTCATCAAGAGTACAACCTACTACCAAAGGCTCTTCAACAGGAGTAACATCATTTTTAGCACCTTCGGTTAAACCAACACTCTCAAATTCATTAATAACTAGCGTCGCTTCTGTTAAAATGTAAGTTGCTTGTTGCGATAGAGGGCAGGCAACATTATTAACTTGTGCTCTAGCATCCTTCATAAATGATTCAAGCATTCTTAGAGTCTTTTGGAGAGGTTCGTTTTCATGATGCGCAACATCATCACTTAAATCACCGACTAGATATCCAACTTGATTTACTATAAAGCTTATCCATAAACAAGCATTATTTCTATCACAAACTCCTTCAAATTGATTACAAACCAACCACCAACCCATATCTATTGCATTCGCCGCACCATTCATTTCTTTATGAAGCCACCTTTTATGATTAAACAGACCAACTGGATCAGGTGGTAAATCTGGAAAAAGAATGTTTGAACTAACAAAATTATTTACAGGATCCTGAAAAGTCAAATCAGATTCCCTCTCAACAGACATAGTATTTTATAGTATTGTATATAATCCGTTTTCTTTCTTTTTTATAACCGATTGCAACTCAAGAGAGGTGAGAATAGGCACTAATTCTACAAAAGAACTTTTGCTCTGAAATACGAGCTCGTCTACGCTCATTCCCTGAATTCTCAAAAGATTATATACAACACGCTCTTTTTCTGACAACACTATATTATTATCGGATAGGCTATTACAGCGTGTTAATCCATACTCATCCAGTATGTCTTGAGGTGAAGTAACCAACTGAGCACCCTGTTTCAAAAGTAAATTTGGACCTTCTGACAAACTCGATGTAATTGGTACAGGAGGAACAAACACATCCTTTCCTTGTTCGCACGCCTCACGAGCAGTGATTAACGTCCCTGACTTTGCTGTACCCTCAATTACTATAACTCCCTGAGAAATTCCCGAAATGAGTCTATTACGAGAAACAAAGAGTCCACGCACCACTGTCTGACCCGGATAAAATTCTGAAATCACCAACCCCCCTTCTGCAACAATCCGATCATATAAACTCGCATTTCCTGATGGATATTTGATATCAACTCCACAACCTAAAAATGCTATCGTTTTCCCTTTTACATTGAGTGCCGATATATGCGCTTGCGCATCGATTCCATATGCTAAACCCGACACAATAACCATCCCATTTTGAGCAAGTTCTTCAGAAAATATTTGTGTAACTTGAATACCATATTGACTTGGTTTGCGAGTACCTACAACACCAATACATCGTTCATGTTCAAAATCAAATACATCATATTTTCCGCGAACAAATAGACAGATCGGAGGATCAGATATATTACGAAGGGGAACAGGATATAACGGATCTTCAACAGTGATAACTTTGATACGCAACTGAGTTAATCGTTCATACTCTTTTTTTGCATCAAAATTTTTTCTATGCACACTAAACCTATCACAGATATCATTTGGCAAAAGTGTTTTTAGTTCTTGAAGCGGGGCACGATATGCGCGATACACATCACCATAATGTTCTACTAATTTTGCACATCTCATCGGCCCAATCCCCGAAAAAGAAGCAAATCCCATATAAGAATAAATTTTTTCCATATTGATGAAAATTCTATCAAAATGTAGTTTATATACAACGGATTATATGCCATAAAAACGTCAGAAGTCTAAAGTGGAAAGGCGAAAAATAAACCTAAAAATAAAGCCCAATATTGACAATTGCAAAACTATTTAGAAGATGTATATAATGAGACATTATTTATGAAAAGAATGTCCCGTCCGCAAAGAAAAAATCTCTTCCGCATCGGAGTTATGATGGTGATGTTCTTTTTTACCATTATTATTGCGCGATTTTTTACAACTTCAAATGAAAAAATAAATATACCTCCCCACGCACAAGTCGCGCCTACAGTAGCAACTAAACAACCTGATCGCATCCTTTGGCAAGGACAAAACTGGTATTTACATGGAGCAAACGTCCCATGGTACAGCTTTCAAAATGATTTCGGAAATACATATGGTAATGGTATGTATCGGCTATCCGATCCTGCAAATACATCTGCAGTAGAAAGTAAATTTGCTCAACTTCAAGCTGGAAATACTCATACTGTACGATGGTGGTTCACCATGGGAGGAGATCAAAATCCATATGGAAATAATCAAATCCTTCGGGATGCCACTGGACCAACAGGACTCAATACTGAAGTATTTACAGATTTTGATACTGCAATTGCTCTCGCAGATAAATATGATCTATATTATGTATTTGTTCTTTTTGGAAAGCTTGAATATATGCCAAAAAGTTGGATCAATGACCCAATCCAACGAGTTAAATTAGTAGATGCACTCGAACCAATATTTATTAGATACGCAAATAGTAATCGCATATTATCATGGGAATTATTCAATGAACCTGAATTTGAAATGGATGCGATGGATTCAGCAAACGGAGATACGTCTTTTTCAGATAATGTTAAGACTCTCACTAACCTACTTTTCAGTCGTATTCGAAGTAAATCTCCAGCAACTCTTATCAGTATGGGATCACGAAATTTAAGTGATATTGGTAGATGGTCAACAATTGATTTTGATTTTTTATCTCCTCATTGGTATGACATCATGGGAGATTCATTAAGTCCTCTTAAAACAAAAGCATTAGATTGGCAAACACAATATAATATAAAAGCACCAATTGTGATTGGAGAATTTTTTGTAAATGATTCATCAGGTCAATCATTAGCAGAAACAAGATATCAACAAATTCGCGATAACGGATTTGCGGGAGCATGGGGATGGAGCCTCTTCGATGATAAAACGATTGATCACCTCAAAATTGATCTCACACAAAATGGAGGTCTCAACCTTTTTGGTAATACATATCCTGACAACGGACCAAAACTCGGAATTATCCCAACTCCCTCCGAAACACCATCACCCACACCAACAGAGACACCAACACCTACCATCACTCCCTCACCAACAGAGATACCAACACCAACAGGAACTATAACTCCTTCGATAACGCCTACTCCTAGTTCTACACCAACACCTACCATCACTCCCTCACCAACAGAGACACCAACACCAACAGGAACTATAACTCCTTCGATAACGCCTTTACCCGGTACAACGTCTATTCCACCAACCATAACTCCCATGCCTTCACCAACAGCGATTATAGCTTTGCAACCTACTATTACTCCTTTACCTACTAATACACCGATACCTCCACCATCGCTTACACCGACAATAACACTCGGGCCAAGTGCAACACCTGCACCACCAAATACAACTCCAGATGCCACAACATCGCACGTGTTTATCACGCAAATTGGAGATACAAATGTATTTATCAGCTCAGAAGTACCATCTACACTACCTGTCTACCCCATCATCATTGGATCAACTCATCCTGTCATACGTGGCATTGCAAAAGCAAATACTACAGTACAGGTAAAAATCGGAGAAATTGTTTACCAACTTGTGCTTGGAAATAGCTCTAATTTTAATTTCGTTGTCCCAACAGAACTATCTCTTGCCACATACCCCGTCATCGTTCGCGTCATTGATAATGGAAAGATCAGATCAATGGGGCCTTTTTATATTACAGTAACCAATCCAACCCCTACGTCTGTGATTATTCCAACTGAATATACCTCCATAGCTATAGTAACATTAAGACCTACACTTGTTAGAAAACCAAATGCAGTAATAACATATACGGAAAAACCAACAAAAGGTGAAATACAAGAAGTTATGCACAACGTTGTAGTTAATGTGGTTGATCAATCAGACAAACCAATAAATAATGTTCAAGTACAAATGAATCCATCCATGGGTAATCAAAACACTAATGAAAAGGGTGTTGCGACATTTTCAAAAGTTACTCCAGGAGATTACACATTGCTTGTAAAAGGATCAGAAGAACAAAGCAAACTTATCACAATCTCTAATATAAATGATGGGAAAGTTTTGACAGTAACTCTAAAAATAAATACAAAAGATTCTCCAAGTATATGGTTCTGGATCTTTGTCGCATTCATCATACTTATTCTCATCGCAGGTGTTATTTTTCTCTTATTTGGAAAAAATACCCCACCATCTGTGTTTGAAAACAACAATAACACTCCTCTACCAATACAATAAATAAACCCTTACACTCTCATATTGGATTTGTTATAATAAATTCACTATGAAAATTTCATCAACTAATGCCATAGAAATCTTAGATTCACGTGGCAAACCAACGGTTCGTGCATTTATTACATTAGAAGACGGTTCAGTGCATTCTGCATCTGTTCCTTCAGGATCATCAACAGGTTCTCATGAGGCGCTCGAATTACGCGATGGAGATATAAAACGACACATGGGTCAAGGAGTTCTCAAAGCAGTAGACAATATCAACACAAAAATTGCACCCGCAATACAAGGCCATGATGCAGATCCACAAACTCTTGATAAAATCATGATAGAACTTGATGGAACTGCAGGGAAAACAGTTCTCGGAGCAAATGCCATTCTTGGTGTATCTATGGCAATCACACGTGCATCTGCACATATCTATAAAAGACCACTTTGGCAATTTATAAAAGAATATTATTTTGCAGGAGCGCCAGTACAATTTCCTCGATTGATGGTTAATATCGTTAATGGTGGCAAACACGCAGGATGGAATTTCGATATTCAGGAATTTATGATTGTTCCTAATTCCAAACAACCAACAGTCGCACTACAGATAGCATCTGAAATTTTTCAACAACTCGGAGCAGAATTGAAAGATCTCAAACTTTCTCGACTTGTCGGCGATGAAGGTGGATATTCACCTGCGCTCACATCAAATGAACACGTTCTCGATCTTACCATACTTTCTGCAGAAAAATTAGGATATAAAAATGCAAAAGATTTTCATCTTGCACTTGATGTTGCAGCAACCGAATTTTACAAGGATGGCAAATATATTCTTCAAAAAACAAATCAAGTATTATCAGGTGATGACCTTCTAAAGTATTATCAAGATTTACGTTCTCGATACTTTATCACATCATTTGAAGATCCATTTGCAGAGGATGATTGGGATCATTTTCACAAGATGACAGATGCTTCTGGTGATGAATATCACATTGTTGGTGATGATCTTTTTGTAACAAATGTCAAACGTATACAAAGAGGAATCGAAAGTCAAGCATCGAATGCAGTGTTGATAAAACTCAATCAAATAGGCTCTGTCTCAGAAACAATCGAAGCAATCAAACTTACAAAAGCAGCTGGATGGAAAGTCGTCGTGTCTCATCGATCAGGTGAAACAGAAGATGCATTCATCGCAGACCTTGCGTATGGAGTATCTGCTGATTATATCAAAACAGGCTCTATGTCTCGATCAGAGCGATTAGCAAAATACAATCGTCTTATCGAAATCGAACACGGTTTTTAAATACTGTGAGATGCACTATCACTGACAAATATTCATCACTTTATTTGAATATATAAACAGGATAAACTCTACTGAGTTGATATGTGAGTGTAGTAAGAAATTTCCAATCATCAGTATATTCTAACTATATAATTCTCAGTTTTGCTTATTACAACATTCTATAATATAATTACTAATAATTAATCCCCTCATCTCATATGGAAAGTGAAATTCATAGAGGCATTGGCAATCAAGCAATTCGGCAAGTAATATTCGGTTCACTAAGAGAGGGATTAATGTTTCATGAACCAACTTCACAGTTGCCCAATGACCCTTTTACTTGCAAGGCATTGCATACTGTTTTTACTACACATTGTTCTCCCGTTGATTTAAGAAAACTTATAACACCGTCGAACAGACCATTTAATCCATCTAAACAACCATTTCTTGCACGATTAATTAGAGTTATAGAAGAAGAATCACCACAAGGCACTGTAACTATTGGTGATATTTTGAATAGATCAGGCGCATTTGGAGTTCGTTTAAGACGTATCGATGCTATTTCACCAACACAACTTCAAATAACAGGCGATGATCCCGAAATATTTATTCTTTTAGACGGGACCACTCTTGCTTTGAAAGACTTACAAAATACGGACGGTTTATATACCACACCTGCAGTCGCGTCCACAATCGATTGGGTTCAAGATCAATCAATTGCATGGCAACAACGTGAAAAGTCGCAATGTCAACCAGCCCAAGCACCAAGATCCCCCATTATTCTAAGAACAATTGAAGACCTATCACCATCTACTCTTCTTCGACAAACGCTTACTTTTGATAAATCGATACTTCTCACTCATATTATTGGATCAACATTCAATCCTTTTCTTAGACAGATTTCAAACAATCCTCAATTGGAAACCTCTGCATATTATTCTTTTATTGGAGTACAACACAATACTATTTTAGAATTAGAAGAATATTTATCTAAGAACATTATGCAAATTGTTTCCAATCTTGGATTTTTTAGCCATGTAATACAATATTGTAGGGATTATTCTATTCCAACAACATCTCTTAAAGATACAGATAAACAAGAATTATGGAGACAAATAACAGAATTTGATAATTTTTACACACATACACTATCAATAAATAAAAATCTATTTGGTCCGCAGGGCAAGCCTCTTTTTAGTATATTATCAAGCGAGATACCAGATATATGGAAACATGTACATACATATATTCACGCAATTACAAACCCAAATTCAGGAAATTTTCAACATTTATTTCTTCGTGTTATTTTTGATAAAAAGATTTGGCCAAAAATTACTCAAATAAATAGTTCGTTACGATATCGCCCATAGAAAAATATGGTATACTTATTTTATGCGTAGATTAGCTTTAATTATTCTTGATGGTTGGGGAATAGGAGAAAAAAAAGAAAACAATGGTATTTTCATATCAAAGACACCTTTTTTTGATTCACTCTGGGAACATTTTCCACATACCAAACTTCAAGCGAGTGGAGAATACGTAGGACTTCCTGCTGGACAAATAGGAGGAAGTGAAGTTGGACATCTCACCATTGGAGCAGGTCGTGTACTCTATCAAGATCTTCCCCGCATTACTCGAAGTATTTCAGGAATCGATGCTGAAACAAATATTAAAAATAATCCTGAATTTATAAAACTTATAGAACAAGCCAAACACAAATCACTTCATTTAATTGGATTAGTATCTCCCGGTGGAGTACATAGCCATGAAGATCATCTCTTTCATTTATTACAGATCTTCAAAGAACAAGGATGTAAAGAACCATTAATACACTTTATTTCGGATGGACGCGATGTCTCACAAACCTCCGCTATTCATTCTGCAAATACTCTCATACAGATCATTAAAAAATTAAATTATGGTAAAGTTGTAACCCTTTCAGGCCGATATTACGCGATGGACCGCGATCTCAACTGGGATCGTACAGGTCTTGCAACAGACACAATAGTATCAGCAAAAACGGGAGAAGAATCTCATCACAGTGATGATTGGGCACAAAATTTACAACACACAATAAATCACAATTATTCTCATGAGACGACTGATGAATTTATAGCACCAACGCTCATTGACAATACATATACAGGCATGGAGGATGATGCTGTTGTTTTTTTCTTCAACTTCCGTTCAGATCGCATGAAACAAATTGCTTCAAAAATTGGAGAAATCAAACCCAATGCAAGAATAGTTACGATGACTCAATATGATAAATCATATTCCTTTCCTCTGCTATTCAAGAAACAAACGGTGAAAAATACATTAGGTGAATGGCTCAGCCACCATGAAAAAACACAACTTCGTACTGCAGAAACAGAAAAAGCACCTCATGTTACGTTCTTTTTTAACGGAGGAGTTGAGGTAATTTTTGATGGAGAAACGAGAAGTATTGCAGAAAGCAACAAGGTCAAACATGATCTGGCCCCAGAGATGAAAGCACGCGAGATAACAGATAATACCATAGAAATTATTAAAGAAAAAAAACCTGATTTTATTCTTGTTAATTTTGCTAATCCCGATATGGTGGGACATACAACAAAAGTGGAAGCCATCATTAAGGGTATTGAAAAAGCAGATAATGAACTCCAGCGATTATGCGCGATTCTCACTCAAGAAGAATATATTTGTCTTATCACATCGGATCATGGCAACGCAGATATTATGTATGATCTTGTAACAAAGGAGCCTCACTCTGCTCATACTATGAATCCTGTACCTTTTATTATATACGATCTCAAAGATTCAAAAAATCATCATTTGAAATTGGATCATCATCACTCAAATGGTTTGAGTAAGATTGCAGGGACAGCTCTTGAGCTCATGCAAATCCCAAAACCTGAAAAGGACTTTGAAAGTTTGATTATAAAACAGTAACTCCATGAGGAAACGTGTTGTTTTTATTTCCTTCCCATGATTGTAAAAACTCCGACCTATCATCCTTTGATGCCGTCATAAGCTGACGTATCATCCATGGTGGCACATCACTAAAACAAATATGTCCGCTATCTGTAATAACTATTGGCATACTGCTACCCCCTTTTGGTATGATTTTAAGCAGTTGGCTTAATTGTCGATTAGGATCCAAGATACTGTCATTATTACCTAATACTATAAAAGCATCCGAAACACCTCCATAAAGAGCGCTGTATGGTGCTCCACTTCCAACATCAGGAAATTTTTGTTCATCTCTCATCAAATTCATCCATCCAAGTGATACTTCTGGATTTCCCACCAACATTCTTGCATGTTTTAAGGCAAATTCAACATTTGATGTTCCCAATATAATCATTGTTGCAGGAAGCGCCAACCTAACAAGACCCTCCATTACTATTGTACTACTAGCAGTCTTTTTTGCTATCAATGAAGTTATCTTAACTGCTAACGATTGTATAAGTGCTATCGCCTTTAATCTGCTCTCATTAGCTTCAAGATCTTTTGTGCCGTTCGCAATAAGTCCCGTCCCTGGTAAAAATGGTGTGTACATACCAAATGTCATTTGAGCCATTGTATTTATTGATTTTCCCATTTCTGGCATTTCACCCATCCGATGTGCTCGCTCTATCCATGTTCGGTACATCTCCATTGCAATACGTCCTCCCAATGACCATCCTCCTATGAAAATATTTTTTTCTGGATTATTCAATCCTATCATTAGAGATAATAACTCCATATATGTTTCTGCTTCCTTTTTGAGAGGATTATTTTCTGGTTTATAGGTATGACCATACAGTGCTCGTTTTTCTTTAGTTGCAATTGAATTATCATATCCGAGGGTAGTAATAGAACAAAGTATCATATCTGGAATACCATTTTCATCAAATTGAGAGGGTTGTAAATATTGAGAAGCATGTTCGCCATCCCATATATCTTTATTTCCAAGAAATCCATTTAACCACACCTGTACATTTTGGATATTTGGAATATTAGCTGTATGCAACATCTCATCAAGTGTTTTCTTTTGCTCACTATTATCTCGTTGTATCGGGCTATTACACATCAATTTTCTAACTTTTTCTATATTTGTAAAAGCAACTGGGATTCGCACACTGAAAGGAATATGATCTTTTCCACCAAGAACCGCAAAGAGTTCTTTGTATAATCCCTGAATATCTTTTTCTTGTCTGGGATCAATAGCCGTCATTGCTTCAACAACACCGTCACTTGTAAAATCCAGCTTAACATAGGGAACTCCACCCTCTACAGCCTCCACAAGTATTGCAGTTTCCCAGTTTGTTGCCCACGGGAGCGACTCGACTCGTTCTTGCACCTCTGATACTACCGGTCTCATTTCTGATACAGCATTATGTAACCGAGCAAGTTCTTCCAGTTGAGGATTATGTTGTACTAGTGCACGATCAATGAATGGAGCTAATCTATTTCTATTATGACGTAATGTTTGAGCAACTAAGTATCTTGTGGTGTTGGAACAAACTCTATATTCATTAGTCAGTCTTCCTTCATTGATTCCCATTTGTTCTGCAATTTTAATTAACCTGCCCAATTGATTAGAATGAGGTCCTATGACACCAAAATCCGCTAATACTTCTGGAGCAACCTCCAATTCAAATGGTGGCCCTTTTTTAACTAATTTAGTTTCAATTCCTTGGGTTACTACCCAGTCATCGAGAGTCAAAAATTGAGCTCTAGAGTCCTTTTCCAATAAGTCTTTTGCTAAACAGAGCGCTGTATTATGGTTAATTAATTCTTCTGTTCTAGTTGGCATTCGTGGTACTGATAATACTGCCGGAAGCCTAAAATGAAATTGTTGTTCTAGTGTTGGATTATATCCTGCTATTTCAGACATACATATTTTATACGTATAATACCATATTATAGGCTTATTATACACATTAGTCAAGTTAACCTACATTCTATTTCGAAATGCACCACCTACGATTTTAGACTTTAACAGTCTACGAAATTTGTAATGATTAACATCAGCTTCTAAAGACTCATTCGGGGTGAGAAATCCTAAACACTTACGAGGAGT
>Ga0194060_10002379_pt1 | contig 13416 bp, 13 predicted proteins | sample SepL225m_MetaG_FD_163427 | JGI IMG/M metagenome (GOLD analysis project Ga0194060, IMG submission 163427) | Anoxic zone freshwater microbial communities from boreal shield lake in IISD Experimental Lakes Area, Ontario, Canada - Sep2016-L222-5m | ecosystem: Environmental > Aquatic > Freshwater >... | reverse complement strand
ATTTCCTATTATGAAATTGAATTTTTGAAAGAGCATATTAAACCATTAAAAGAAAACTTCTTTATTCGTGAACTATTGAAAAGCTCGGCAATACCTGAACATACGAGGTTTATTTATTTCAATAACAAATAAAAAAAAATCCTCCGCAATGGGAGGATTTTCAATTTTATTAAACGCTGCTGTTTAAAATTTATATGTTAATCCAAAGTTGATTCCTACCATCGACATTAAATCGGAAGCATGAGCAGTACGCTCATAAAACATCAAATTATCTTTTGCTGTTAAATGAATAAAAACTTGCTCTGATAATTTATACTCAACACCTAATTGAGGAGCCATGATAAAATAATTTTTAGCATCGGTAGTTAGCTTAAGGTTAGCCGTTGCCCATCCTAAGTCTAAACCAATAAATGGTCTGAATTTATTATCGTTAAAGTAAACCTGAGCTGATAAAGTTACAGGAATAATGGTTAATGTTTTTCCATCAATCAATGGTGATATTTTACTATCCGAATTTTTATTTTCAAACGAAGCATAACCAATGTTAATACCAGCTTTGATAATGTCACTAAAAATTTTGCGAATTTCAACAGTAGCACCAAAACCTGGTTTAGCTGCCGAACCAAATTCGGAAGATGGTATCATATAATTACCAGTTACACCTACACTGTATTGCGCTTTAGATGTAAAAGATAGGCTCAGAAAAAAGCAAAATGCAATAACTGCAGGCTTTAAGAAGAAATTTCTATTCATATTCGTACTTTAAAATCAACCGTAATACTAAGATTATTTTGTTAAATAAAAAAAAATCGAATGGAAGCAGCTGAAATTCTGATATAAATCAGCAAAGGTTGTGAGTATAATCATTTTTTAAAATTCGCTTCAAATCTACGTTTGTGTGGTAATAACCAAAAACTTATCATGATACGAAACATGCTGTTATTAATGGATGCCACGGAAGATTCAGCAAAACTTCTTGACAATTCATTAACCATTTTCGACAAAAAGGAAAATCATTTCAGTGGCATTTTTGTAGATGGGATTTCAAAAGATCACCTTAATCATGTTTTTGAAAATCCGAGTACAATAAACAACGAGTTTTCATATAAAGAAATACTCGAAAAAATATTGCATTCAGAAGCAGGAAACAGCGAAGATTTTATCCATAGTTTTGTAAATAAATGTGAAGACCTAAGTTTAAAAGTCTCTGTTTACCTTAACAATCATTCTATAGATCACGATTTATTAAACGACAGTTTGTATTCAGATTTATTGCTAATTGGTAAAAATATTTTCAGCCATAAAAAAAATAACAAACATTATAATGAAATTATTGAATTGCTTTTGCGCAATTCGAAATGTCCGGTTTTTTTGGTTCCAAATGAAATTAAACCATTAGAGAACATTATTCTTTTGTTTGACGGTTCGGAAAAAAGTTTTGAGGCGATAAAATTGTTCTCTTACTTATTTGAAACACAATTGCTCAAAAATAAAGTCATTCTTTACACCATCATGAATGATTTATCGATGGAAGAAGAAAAAAATATTTACAATTACATAAAAACCCACCAGCAATATTTTTCGGTAATGAGAAGTTTCCCTGAAACTTATTATAATGACCTTAAAAATTTGCTCACTCAATTTGATAACTTTATACTTGTAACCGGAGTTAACCGAAATGAAATTATTGAAGACATCATTTTTAATCATGATCATTCATTTTTTCTAGAAGGTAATCGCTCTGTTTTCATGATATAAATGAATGGGTGAAATAACACAACGAAAAAAAACAGCTTGTTATCATTGCGGAGATTTATGTGAAGGACCATCAATAGTTTCAGATGGCCATGACTTTTGCTGTGCGGGCTGTAAAAATGTTTACCATATCCTTTCAGAAAACAACCTTTGCGATTATTACAATCTCGAGTCGGCACCAGGAATAGCATTAAAAAATCCTATTTCGAAAACCAAATTCAATTACCTTGATGATGAAAATGTTCAGAAAAAGCTGATTGATTATGCTGACACCAAAATACGAAAAACAACACTTTTTGTACCGGTTATGCATTGCAGTTCGTGCATATGGTTACTCGAAAATTTATACAAACTCGAAAAAGGTGTTACCCATTCGCGAGTTAATTTTTTAAAGAAAACAGTTTCTATCACATTTAGAACAGAAGAAACAAGCCTTCGTAAAATAGTTGAACTACTTAGCGCACTTGGCTACGAACCAGCGATTAATTTAAATGATATCGAATCGCAGGTAAAGAAAAGTGTTAACCGAAAACTCTCTTATCAAATTGGCGTTGCCGGATTTTGTTTTGGCAATATTATGCTGCTTAGTTTTCCAGAGTATTTTGGATTAGACCAGTTTACTAAAAATAATTTCTCGCTTTTGTTTGGCTATCTGAATATGGTGCTTGCACTGCCTGTTTTCTTTTTTAGCTCACAAGATTATTTTAAAAACGCCATTAAAGGATTGCGCAAAAACCACATTGGTATTGATGTTCCGCTTGCTCTCGGAATTTTAGTTTTGTTTTTACGAAGCTCATATGAAGTTATTTCGCATTCGGGACTTGGCTATTTTGATACACTTGCAGGATTGATTTTCTTTTTGCTTACAGGAAAATGGTTTCAACAAAAAACTTTTGATACGCTATCATTCGAGCGCGATTACAAATCTTATTTCCCAGTTGCAGTAAGTGTTTTAATTGATGGAAAAGAAACAACAGTTCCGGTAACCAATTTAAAAATTGGCGACCGCATCATTATTCGAAACAATGAACTTATTCCTGCTGATTCCATTTTAATGAATGGAGAAGGTAATGTTGATTTCAGTTTTGTTACTGGAGAGTCGGCACCAGTTACAAAAGTATCAGGCGAAATTATTTATGCCGGAGGCCGTCAAATTGGGAAGACAATAGAGCTAGAAATTTGCAAAAAAGTTTCACAAAGTTATCTCACACAACTCTGGAACAGCGAGCACTTTGCAAAACCATCAGAAAGTCGCATCACTACATTTCAGCAAATTGTGAGCAGGTATTTTACGTTTGCTCTATTATTTATTGCCATTGGTTCGGCAGGTTGGTGGCTCATTTTTAACCCTGTACTTTCACTCAATGCTTTTACATCTGTGCTCATTATTGCTTGTCCTTGTGCGCTTGCGCTATCGAGTCCGTTTGCACTTGGAACAGCCATGCGTATTTTGGGTAGAAATAAATTCTATATTAAATCACCCGAAGTAGTTGAGCAAATTGCAAAAACAAACACCATTGTTTTTGATAAAACCGGAACCATAACACAACCAACAGAATCGTCCATTGCATTTATTGGAGATGAATTAAGTAATGATAATAAGAGTTACATAGCATCACTTACCGTTCACTCGGTTCATCCTCTCAGCAAAAAAATATACTCGTTATTGTCGGAGTCGAACACTTTTGATGTTTTAAACTTTAATGAAGAAACAGGAAAAGGGCTAGAAGGTATTGTGAATGGAACTGCTGTAAAAATTGGTTCATATAAGTATGTAAACGAAAATTCACCTCAAGACGAAAATAATACTGCAACAAAAGTTTATGTAAAAATAAATGCTGATGTAATTGGCTATTTCATTTTCGAACATGCTTACAGAAATGGTCTTAAAAAACTAATTCATGAATTAAAATCAACATTCAATTTGTTTTTGCTATCGGGCGACAACGATAAAGAAAGAGCAAGCATGGAAGAACTTTTTGGTAAAAACACGAATTTACTTTTCAATCAATCTCCGATGGAAAAACTTGTTTTCATCGAACAACTGCAAAAAAACAATAAAAAAGTAATGATGATTGGAGATGGTTTAAATGATGCCGGAGCATTGCGTGCAAGTGATCTTGGAATTTCCGTTAGTGAAAACACAGCTCACTTCTCCCCTGCCTCTGATGTCATTATGGATGCTTCGGTATTTGAAAAAACAAATCAGTTTATCAATTTCTCAGTAGACACAACAAAAGTTATTCGCATGAGCTTTGTCATTTCGCTCATCTATAATATCATCGGATTGAGTTATGCGGTTCAAGGAAATTTATCACCTATCATTGCAGCTATATTAATGCCTTTAAGTTCGGTGTCTGTTATTCTATTTACAACTGTTACCACTATGTTATACGCTAAAAAAAATAAACTCAAATGAGCATCATTTATCTATTACTTGGTTGCAGTTTATTAATGGCTTTGGTTTTTCTTGGGGCATTTATTTGGTCGGTACGCTCGGGCCAATTAGATGATGATTATACACCATCGGTTAGGATTCTGTTTGACGATATCAAAAAGAAGGATGAATCGTCAAATGAAAAAGTGAAAAACGAAAAAACTGATTAAAATCAGTTTTCAAAGTGAGGGCTATCACATTTTGAATACTACATTTCAAATACTTTCGTCAAAATATTTTTACAATTTAATTTTCAGCTATGCAAATTGAAAAATTCAATTACGACAACAAAATCGTTCGCAACTTTGCCATTGCATCAATGGTATTTGGGGTTGTAGGTATGCTTGTTGGGTTGCTTGCCGCAATTCAACTTTATGCTCCTGCAGCAAACTTAGGTAACCAGTTTACATCATTTGGTCGAATTCGACCATTACACACCAATGCAATCATTTTTGCATTTGTGGGAAATGCCATTTTTATGGGCGTTTATTATTCGTTACAACGTCTTTGCAAAGCAAGAATGTTTAGCGACTTATTAAGTACAATCCATTTTTGGGGATGGCAGTTAATCATTGTTTGTGCTGCAATCACTTTACCACTTGGAATTACTTCATCAAAAGAATATGCCGAATTAGAATGGCCAATTGATATTCTAATTGCATTGATTTGGGTAGTTTTTGGTGCTAATATGATTGGAACAATCATTAAGCGAAGAGAAAAGCAAATGTATGTAGCTATCTGGTTTTACCTGGCAACATTTGTAACAGTTGCCGTTTTGCATATTGTTAATTCGATGGAATTACCTGTTAGTTTCTTGAAAAGTTATTCTGCTTATGCAGGCGTTCAGGATGCATTGGTACAATGGTGGTATGGACATAATGCAGTTGCATTTTTCCTCACAACACCTTTCCTGGGTATGATGTATTATTTTTTACCAAAAGCTGCCGGTCGTCCGGTTTATTCTTACAAACTTTCTATTCTTCATTTTTGGAGTTTGATATTTTTATACATTTGGGCTGGTCCGCATCACTTATTATATTCATCATTACCTGATTGGGCACAATCACTTGGCGTTGCATTTTCAATCATGCTTATTGCTCCATCATGGGGTGGTATGATAAACGGATTGCTTACACTTCGTGGAGCATGGGATAAAGTTCGTGATGAACCTATTTTGAAAATGTTTGCTGTAGGTGTTACAGCTTATGGTATGGCAACTTTTGAAGGACCAATGCTTGCATTAAAAAATGTAAATGCGATTGCACATTTTACCGATTGGATTGTTGGACACGTTCATGTTGGAGCTTTAGGATGGAATGGTTTGTTAACTTTTGCGATGATCTATTGGATTATTCCTCGAATATTTAACACTACTATTTACTCTAAGAAATTAATGAATGTTCATTTCTGGTTGGCTACACTTGGAATATTATTTTATGCTATTCCAATGTACTGGAGCGGATTTACACAAGGTTTGATGTGGAAAGAATTTTCTCCTGACGGAACACTTCAGTATCCTGAATTTTTGAAAATCACCGTTCAAATTCTTCCATTACATATGCTTCGCTCTTTTGGAGGTTTACTTTATTTCTCTGGATTTTTAACACTCATTTATAATGTTGTTAAAACAATGGGACAAGGAAAACTTGTTGCCAACGAACCTGCTGAAGCACCTGCATTAGAAAAATCTACCATGTTCCAAAAAGGCGATTTCTGGCATGCTGTGCTTGAGAAAAAACCTGTAACTTTTACCATTTTAGCAATTGCGATGATTATTGTTGGTGGTGCGGTTGAATTAATACCAACCTTAACTATCAAATCAAATATTCCAACCATTTCGAGTGTAAAACCTTATTCTCCACTTGAGTTGCAAGGTCGTGATTTATATATCCGCGAAGGATGTAATGCTTGTCACACACAATGGGTTCGTCCGTTCCGTTCAGAAACAGAAAGATACCAAGGAGAATATTCTAAAGCTGGTGAATTTGTTTACGATCATCCGTTTTTATGGGGATCAAAACGTACCGGACCTGATTTGATGCGTGTTGGTGGAAAATATCCTGATGGATGGCATTATAATCATATGCTCAACCCTCGCAATGTTTCTCCAGGTTCAATTATGCCAGCATATCAGTGGCTTATTAGTCAAACACTAGATATCAGCATGACTGAAGCAAAATTGAAAACAATGCAAAAATTGGGTGTTCCTTATACCAACGAAGAAATTGCTAACGGAAATGTAAGCTTAAAAGCGCAAGCTGAAAAGATAGCTTCTGGTATGCAAAAAGAAGGTATTGCAGTTGAGAGTGATAAAGAAATTATTGCACTTATTGCATATCTGCAACGTATCGGAACTGATATTAAAAAACAAAACACAGTTAGTAATTAAAAATGAAACAGTTTTTAGGCAGTGTTACCGGTATGAATGGTTATTTGATTTTTTCGATGATTATTTTTATCACATTTTTTCTAGGCTTATTGGTATGGGTTTTTAAAGCCGATAAGAAATATATAGAAGAAATGGAAAACATGCCTTTTGACAATAACATAAAAAACGACAACATATGAAGAAAATATATCTTTCACCATTCATCATCCTTGCCACAACACTTGTGAATGCACAAACCGCACAGGATGCCGGTAATACATCAAATCCATTATTCAATGTATTAATGATTATCGTAATCGTTCTCTGTATTGTATTATTATTAGCTGTTTTCTCTTTAAGAAAAGTTACAAATGCGCTAAATAATGAAAAGAAAAACAGCAATCATCCCGATGCTGAATTGACAACTTGGGAAAAATTATTGAGTTTAAAACCATTGGCAAATGAAAAAGACATAGAGCTTGATCATGATTATGATGGAATTAAAGAACTCAATAATCCAATTCCTGTTTGGTTCAATGTTTTATTTTATGGCACAGTTGTTTTTGCATTTTGCTACCTCATCATTTATCATGTGATGGATGCTGCTCCGTTGCAAGGACAAGAGTACAAAAATGAAATGGCTGCTGCAAAAATTCAAAAAGATGAATACATCAAAAAAGCAGGAAATCAGATTGACGAAAACAACGTAACTGTTATTACAGATGCAACCAAACTTGCTGATGCCAAAAAAACATTCGTTGAAAAATGTGCTGTATGCCATCGCCCAGATGCAGGTGGACTTGTTGGTCCAAACTTAACTGACGAATTCTGGATACATGGTGGAACAGTTAAAGACATATTTAAAACGATAAAATATGGTGTTCCAGCAAAAGGCATGGTAACTTGGGAAAACACATTAAAACCAAACGAGATACAAGGTTTGGCAAGTTATGTTTTAAGCTTGCAAGGAAGTAACCCTCCTTCTCCAAAAGAGCCACAAGGTGAAAAGATGGCAGGAGGCTCAACAGCCCCATCCGATTCAACCCAAAAAGACACTACAGTGAAAAAATAAAAAAAAGCCCCTTCCTGAAATAAAGAAGGGGTTTATTTTTTAAGTACTTTTGCATTCAACTTATTTATTATGTCACACGAGGCAAAACCAATAGAGAACGAACATTTCAGAGATACCATTTCAACAATTGACGATAAAAGCGGTGACCGTGCATGGGTTTATGCAAAAAAACCAAACGGAAAAATTCACAACATCCGCTCTATTTTCAGTATTGGATTAATGGCGTTAATGTTCTCTGGTCCATTCATAAAACTGAACGGACATCAGATGCTGTTATTAAACATTCTCGATAGGAAATTTATCATTCTTGGTATTCCATTTTGGCCTCAGGATCTTCCCTTGTTTGCTTTGTTAATGATAACATTTGTCGTTTTTATTATTGTGTTCACCGTTTTGTTTGGCAGGATGTGGTGCGGATGGACGTGTCCTCAAACTGTATTCATGGAAATGCTTTTCAGGAAAATAGAATATTTAATTGAAGGTGATTACAGACAACAAATGAAATTGGATGAATCGCCAATTAGTGCTGAAAAAATATTCAAGAAATCGATTAAGCATATTGTGTTCTTTTTGCTTTCAGTTTTTATTGCAAATATATTTTTAGCCTACCTGATTGGCAGTGACGAAGTATTAAAATTAGTAACAGATGGACCTAAAGACCATATGGGTCAATTTATTTCTCTTGTTATTTTTTCTACCGTTTTTTATGCAGTTTTTTCAAAATTCAGAGAAATTGTTTGCATCGTAATTTGCCCGTATGGAAGATTACAAGGATTGATGCTCGATAAAAATTCAATAGTTGTTGCATATGATTATATACGTGGCGAACCACGTGGACATATCCGTAAAAATACCGATCAAAATCATTTGGGAGATTGCATTGATTGCAAACGTTGTGTGCATGTTTGTCCTACCGGAATTGACATCCGCAATGGAACACAATTGGAATGTGTAAATTGTACAGCATGTATTGATGAATGTGATGATGTGATGAAAAAAATTGATAAACCAACAGGATTGGTGAGGTATGCATCGCAAGATGAAATTGTAAATAAATTAAAGCGTAGAGTAACTGTTAGAAGTGCCGCTTATGTTGTTATTCTTTGCTTACTGGTTACCGCGCTTTCCTATTTTTTAATTACCCGAAAAGATGTTGATGCTACGGTTTTACGTACACCCGGAATGTTATTTCAAAATCAAAATGAAGGCAGAATTAGTAATATGTATAATTACGAGGTGGTGAATAAAACTTTTACTACTCAAAAAATTATGGTTAAAGTTGTTCAGCCTGCAAAAGCTGAACTTAAAATGGTTGACCGTGAATTGAATGGTATGAATTTAAATGAAGATGCACTTGTGAAAGGGTCATTTTTCATCATTTTACCTGAAGGTGAAATCAAATCAAATAATACCGAAGTTACTATTCAGGTTTTAAGTAATGGAAAATTAATGGACGAAATCAGAACAAACTTTGTGGGTCCTGTGTTTAAGAAATAACAACTATATAAAATGAAATTAAACTGGGGACATAAACTAGTAATCATTACCGTACTTTTCATGATTTTCATTTTGTCGATGATCATTTATATATCAACACAAAATGTTGAGCTCGTTGATGAAAATTATTACGAAGAGGGAATTAGGTATCAGGATATAATTGACCAAAGTGCGGATGCCAACAATATGCTTCAGGTAACAATAGATGAGAAAAGAGTTTTCACATTTAAACCTATCGCAAAATTAGATTCAATCTTTTGCAAACTTTCGTTTTATCGCCCTTCAAGTAAGAGTAAAGATTTTACCGAAACTATTTTACTACATGACACTTTGAGTTCAATATATGATGCAAAAAATCTTGAAAGTGGACCATGGAAACTAACATTAACTTGGGAAGACAGCAGAGGCAAACATCAAATTGAAAAAGAGTATATTTTGAAATGATTTTCATCACTGCATTTTTAACAGGATTGCTCGGAAGTTTTCATTGTGCTGGCATGTGCGGCCCCATTGCATTGGCAGTTCCCACCTATGGAAACTCTTCATCCGAAAAAATATTTAGTAAACTTTTATACAACCTTGGCCGTGTATTTACTTACACCATTCTTGGTGCCATTTTGGGAGCATTTGGCACAGGTTTAAAACTTGCAGGGTTGCAACAAAGTGTGAGTATTCTTGCCGGCTCTATTATTATTTTATCAGTTATCTTATCTCGAATTAAAAAAAATAATTTTTCTTTTCAGTTTTTCTCTTCTAATTTTTTCGGCAAATTGTTTAAACAACGAAGTGCTGTTTCAACTCTGGGAATTGGATTGCTTAACGGACTTCTCCCCTGCGGATTTGTTTACATTGCACTGATTGCTTCGGTTGCCACACAAGATATTTTTAAAGGAATGACATTTATGTTTTTCTTTGGACTAGGAACTATTCCAATGATGTTTACGGTGAGTATGATAGGTCAGTTTCTTACCATTAAAGTTCGATCAAGCATCAATAAATTATTTCCGGTATTTGCCATCATCATTGGCTGTTTATTTATTCTTCGTGGTTTGAATTTAGGAATTCCATATGTAAGCCCTCAACTTTCAAACGACCAACAAATTGTTAAAGAATGTTGTAAACCATGATGTCATTCCGAACTTGTTTCGGAATCTCAAACTTAGATGCTGAATCAAGTTCAGCATGACTGATAAAATTTTTCTGCATCACTTTGTAAAAATGCTACTTTTGTTCAAATCCATTTTAACAAAGCATGGCATTAAACAAGTTATTCAATAACACATTTTGGATACAAACAAAAAATCTTCTTCTCAAAAAAAACACGGTGCTGTTTGTTTGGATTTTGATTGCATTTTTTACTGCCACTAAACAATATTTTATTTTTAGCTACAACAATTATCTCATTTTTAAATACACCTATGTTCATGCTGTTGAGCACGTCAATCTTTTTTTAAGTTATCCTCAATACACCGACAATAATCATTACGGACCATTTTTTAGTTTGCTTATTGCACCATTTGCTTTGCTTCCCGATTATTGGGGAATGTTGCTTTGGCAATTGGCGAATACCTTATTTTTATTTTGGGCAATAACCAAATTACCCATCGATGAAAAGAAATTGGTGATTTTGCTTTGGATATCAACTCATGAAATGCTCACCTCCGTTTTGAGTTTTCAATTTAACCCGAGTATTGCCGGCATTATTATTCTTGCATTTGTATTTATCGATACCAAAAAAGATTTCTGGGCAGCATTTTTTATCGTGCTCGGAACATTTGTTAAACTATATGGAATTGTAGGTTTGGCATTTTTCTTTTTCTCCAAACAAAAAATAAAATTCATTGGTTCGATGGCATTTTGGGCAATTGTATTTTTTGTAGTTCCGATGATTTTTTTTACTCCCGAATACATCGTTCAAAGTTATGTTGACTGGTATCATTCGTTAATCGAAAAAAATGAAATCAACACCAACTTGATGGGCAGCACTGATATTTCGGTGATGGGAATGGTCAGACGTTTGTTTCAAAATCCTGATATTCCAAACACACCATTTGCATTGGCCGGTATCAGCATTTTCGGATTGATTTATATACGAGTAAAACAATATGTTCATATTCATTTCCGATTGTTGTTTTTGTGTTCGGTTTTACTTTTCACCGTTCTTTTTAGCTCGGGTGCCGAGTCGCCAACATTTATCATTGCCTTTGCCGGAGTTGCTTTGTGGTTTGTATTACAACCAAAACCTTACAGCAAAACAGTTTGGTTTCTTCTCGTATTCGCATTGATCATAACCAGCTTCTCTCCTTCCGATTTATTCCCCGATTATATTCGCGAAAACTATATCAAACATTATTCGCTAAAAGCATTGCCATGTTTTGTTATATTGCTTTTTATTTGGAATGACTTGTTAAGACGAGATTTTTCGAAATATTTGCAATCAGATACCATCAATACAAACGACACTGAATGACAAAATTAGTTTCAATTGTTTTACCTGCTTATAACGAAAGTGCAAATATCCCTGTAATTGCAGGGCGCATTCAGGATGTTTTCAAAACATTGAATTACAAATACGAAATGATATTTGTGAATGATGGCAGCCGAGATAACTCACAAGATGTATTGGTTGAATTACATAACTCAAATCCAAACATTAATTACATCGAATTATCGAGAAATTTCGGACATCAAAATGCGCTGAAAGCTGGATTGGATATGGCAAACGGAGATTGCGTTATTTCGATGGATTGTGATTTGCAACATCCTCCCGAATTGATTGTGGAGTTTTTGGCAAAGTGGGAAGAAGGTTACGAAGTGGTTTATTCGCTTCGTCAGGAATCGAAAGATCTTTCACAATTTAAACGCAAAACATCGAATCTTTTTTATGCATTGATCAACCGAATGTCGGAAATACATATTGAACCCGGATCTGCAGATTTCAGGTTACTCGACAGAAAGGTTGCAACGGTTTTTTCAAGTTTATCGGAGAACGAACCCTTTATACGTGGTTTAATAAAATGGCTTGGATTTAAACAGTATGCTATAACATACGATCCTGCAAAACGATTTGCCGGAGAAAGCAATTATACCGTAAAAAAAATGTTTCGATTTGCGATGCAAGGGTTAACCTCATTCAGTATCCGTCCGTTGTATTCGGCTATTTATTTGGGATTTATTTTTTCATTTCTATCGCTATCATATATTCCATATGTTGTTTACTCACTTTGGGTTCATAAAGAAGTTCAAGGTTGGGCATCGATGCTTATGACCATTGTTTTCTTTGGAGGAATTCAATTAATCATACTCGGCATTATCGGAATTTATATCGGCAAACTTTTCATTCAATCTAAACAACGCCCTAATTATATCATTTCAAACTCAAGCATAACTAAATGAAAATACTTCTCACTTTTGATGTTGAAGAATTTGATACCCCAGAAGAATACGGACACAACATTTCATTCGAAGAAAAAATAAATCTATCAACCATCGGATTGCAAAATGTACTTGCTCTTGTTGAGAAGCATGAAGTGAAATGCACGTTTTTTACAACGGCTGTTTTCGCTCTCGAGCAAACCGAATTGATGAAAATAATATCTCAATCACACGAAATTGCTTCGCATGGATATTCGCATTCATCGTTCAAAAATACTGATCTTAAAAAATCGAAAGAAACACTCGAAGCCTTATTTAATCAACCAATTAACGGATACCGAATGGCTAGGTTAGCTCCGGTTGATAATTCGGAAATAGAAAAAGCTGGTTATACTTACAACTCATCCATGAATCCAACTTGGATTCCTGGTCGATACAATCATCTATTAAAAAGTCGCAAACCATTTATGAATGGAAATGTGATGAATGTTCCCACATCGGTAACACCAACATTCCGCTTTCCTTTGTTTTGGCTCAGTTTCAAAAATTTCCCCATGTGGTTTTTGAAGAAAATGATGCTCAGAACACTTAAACATGACGGCTTTCTGTCGCTCTATTTCCACCCTTGGGAGTTTACTGATATTTCTAATCTTGGTCTTCCAAATTTTATGACAAAAATCAGTGGCGAACAAATGTTGCAACGTTTAGACGAAACCATACATTTGCTGAAAAATTCAGGTGAATTTATTTGCATGAATGAATATGTTGAACAACTAAAAAAAAGAAAATAAAAAATGAAATCAGACATCGAAATTGCCCACGAAGCTACGTTACAACGAATAGACAAAATTGCTGCATCTATTGGTATCAGCGAAGAAATGATTGACCAATATGGTAAGTACAAAGCAAAAG
>Ga0194060_10002377_pt1 | contig 13420 bp, 17 predicted proteins | sample SepL225m_MetaG_FD_163427 | JGI IMG/M metagenome (GOLD analysis project Ga0194060, IMG submission 163427) | Anoxic zone freshwater microbial communities from boreal shield lake in IISD Experimental Lakes Area, Ontario, Canada - Sep2016-L222-5m | ecosystem: Environmental > Aquatic > Freshwater >... | reverse complement strand
CCTTGAGGGCCAGCGAACTTATCCAAAAATCACTATGCAAAAAAGAAACATTGAAATACTGGTCGGCGCGTTTGTCATGCTGGGCTTTCTTGGCCTGGTGTTTCTGGCCCTCAAGGCAGCCAATTTGGGAAGTTTCTCCGGGTCGGCCGCAAGCTATAGCATCAAGGCTAAATTCGACAATGTTGGCGGCTTGAAGCCCAAGGCAGCGGTGAAAAGCGCCGGGGTTGTCGTCGGTCGCGTGGAGAAGATCGACTTTGACGATAAATCCTTCCAGGCGCGTGTGACCCTGACGATGGACAGCCGCCATGCGTTCCCAAAGGACAGTTCGCTGAAAATTCTGACCAGCGGGTTGCTTGGTGAGCAATACATGGGCATTGAAGCGGGTGCCGCTGCTGAAAATCTGGTGGCGGATGATGTGGTCAGTGCTACGCAGTCCGCCGTTGTGCTGGAAAGCCTGATAAGCCAGTTCTTGTACAGCAAGGCTTCCGATGGCGGCATGGTCGATCTGACGAAAAAATAGGCAGGATTGAGGTAGGCGCCATGCGGTCATTGACATTTTCCAAGGCACTTCAACGCAGCGCACTGCTGGTTGCAGTTTCTCTGCTGCAAGCGTGTGCGACGGTGAGCAGTCCCGACAGGCGCGATCCGCTGGAGTCAATGAATCGCAGCATTTTTACCTTCAATGACACTTTGGACCAGGTGTTCATGAAGCCGGTAGCCACGGTCTACCGGGATCTCACTCCATCCTGGATGCGCGCAGGAGTTACCAACTTCTTCAATAATTTGGAGGATGTCTGGTCCATTGTGAACAACGCACTGCAATTGAGGGGCAAGGACACCGGTGACAGCATTGCGCGCGTCATGGTCAATTCAACCGTTGGCCTAATGGGGTTTGTGGACGTGGCAAGTGATCTCAATGTCGAACGGCACACCTCCAATTTTGGCTTGACCCTGGGGCGCTGGGGGATGCCGGCCGGCCCTTATCTGGTCCTGCCATTGTTAGGATCGTCAACGTTCCGTGATACTGCGGCGTTGTCAGTGGTGGACTGGCAAGGCAATCCTTTGAATGCAGTGGACGACACGGCAACGCGTTATGGTTTGTTGGCGACCAACGTTGTCAACCTGCGTTCAACCTACCTGGGTGCAGGCGCGATCGTGGATGGTGCGGCACTGGATAAGTACAGCTTCATACGGGAGGCGTATTTGCAGCGGCGTCGTAACCAGGTGTTCGACGGAGAACCACCCGAAGAAGAGGCGCCAGAGCCGTAAGTCTTGATTTTGAAATGGCAACAGAAAGTAGCTATGAAACGAAATTTTTTGCGTCAGATGTTTGCGTCGTGCTTGATGGCGGTTGCCGTCTGCGGAGTCAGCTTTGCGCATGCTGACGACGAGACGGCCGATGGGCTGATCAAGCGTCTGTCGGTCGACGTGCTCGACACCCTCAAGGCGGACAAGGCCAATCTGACGGGTGACGTTGGAAAAGTTGTGGCGCTGGTGGATACCCGCATCATGCCGAATGTCAATTTTCAGCGCATGACCTCGTCCGCGGTGGGCCCCGCATGGCGCCAGGCGACTCCGGAGCAGCAGAAGCGTCTGCAGGAAGAGTTCAAGATTCTGCTGGTTCGCACCTACGCGGGTGCCTTGTCGCAGGTCAGCGACCAGACGATCAGCATCAAACCCATGCGCGCATCGCCCGAGGACAAAGAAGTCCTGGTACGTACGGAAGTGAAGGGAAAGGGCGATCCGATCCAACTCGAATACCGATTGGAGAAGACGCCGGGTGTGGGCGCAGGTTGGAAAATCTACAACCTCAATGTGCTTGGCGTATGGCTGGTTGAGACCTACCGTAGCCAGTTTGCGCAGGAAGTCAATGCCAAGGGCATTGACGGACTCATTGCCTCGCTGTCCGAGCGCAATAAAACCAACGGCAAGAAGGCGTGACGTGTTGCTCCTGCCGGAAGAACTAAACCACGCCAGCGCCAACGCCTGTCTGAACCAATTGGCCGAGGGACTGGGTACGGAATCAGCCGAGGTCGTTGTGGATGCACGGCCGTTGCAGCGCTTTGATTCTTCGGCCTTGGCGGTGCTGATTGCATTTCATCGCTCCTGCGCAGGGGTGGGCAAGTCGTTGGTCGTTCAGGGATTGCCTGCACGGTTGCAGGATCTCGCAGCGCTGTATGGTGTTGAAGAACTGATTGTCGGCGCCTGAACCTTCGCCGCTTAAAATAGCGGCTACCCCATGACAGCCATTTCTTTCCAAACCGTCTCCAAGTCCTACGCATCCCCACGAGGCCCCAAAGGCTCAACTTTTTTGGCACTTGACGGGGTGCAACTGGATATCGAGGAAGGCGAGTTTTTTGGCCTGCTCGGCCCCAATGGCGCGGGCAAGACCACCATGATCAGCATTCTGGCGGGCCTCACACGGGCAAGCAGTGGCGGTGTGACCGTGATGGGAAGTGACGTGCAAACCGATTACGCCCATGCGCGGCGCAAGTTGGGCATCGTTCCGCAGGAACTGGTGTTCGACCCATTTTTCAACGTCCGGGAAGCCCTGCGCTTCCAATCGGGCTACTTTGGCATTCGCAACAACGATGCCTGGATCGACGAACTGCTGCACAGCCTGGGGCTGACCGACAAGGCGGGTGCCAATATGCGTCAGCTCTCGGGCGGCATGAAGCGACGCATGCTGGTTGCGCAGGCGCTGGTCCACAAACCGCCGGTGATCGTGCTCGACGAGCCGACTGCGGGTGTCGATGTGGAGTTGCGCCAGACGCTGTGGCAGTTCATTGCCAAACTCAACAAACAGGGCAACACCGTCTTGCTGACCACCCATTATCTGGAAGAAGCAGAAGCCCTGTGCGGGCGCATCGCGATGCTCAAGGCCGGTAGGATCGTGGCATTGGACCGCACCAGCGAACTGCTCAAGTCCGCGTCGGGCAACGTTTTGCGTTTCAAGACCAGCGGAGTGCTTCCTGCCGCGCTGGCGGCGAAGGCGCGCGTAACGGGCAGTGTGGTCCAAATACCAGCCAACACAGCGAAAGAGATCGAGCAGACTCTGGCGACCCTGCGCGAAGCGGGACTGGCCGTTGAAGATGTGGAAATGCGCAAGGCCGACCTGGAAGACGTATTCATTGACATCATGAATCGTGTCGGGAATAAGTCCCCATGAACGGCTGGACCATGCTCTTTTACAAGGAAGTGCTGCGCTTCTGGAAGGTCGGTTTCCAGACGGTGGCGGCACCGATCCTGACGGCCATGCTGTACCTGCTCATTTTTGGCCATGTGCTCGAAGACCACGTCAAGGTCTACGACACGGTGCGCTACACGGCGTTTCTGGTGCCGGGACTGGTCATGATGAGCGTATTGCAAAACGCATTTGCGAACAGTTCCTCATCGCTCATCCAGAGCAAGATCATGGGCAACCTGGTGTTCCTCCTGCTCACGCCTTTGTCAGAGTGGAGCTGGTTCGTGGCCTACGTTGGATCCAGTATTGTGCGTGGTCTGGTGGTGGGTGGCGGGGTGCTGCTGGTGACGGTGTGGTTCACATCGCTGAGTTTCGTGGCGCCGCTATGGATATTGGTTTTTGCGATGACAGGGGCGGCACTGATGGGTGCGCTGGGGCTGATTGCCGGACTCTGGGCAGAAAAGTTCGATCAGCTCGCAGCGTTTCAGAATTTCGTGATCATGCCCATGACGTTCCTTAGCGGTGTTTTCTACTCCATTGGCTCATTGCCACCCTTCTGGCAAAAGGCCAGTCACCTCAATCCCTTTTTCTACATGATTGACGGCTTTCGCTATGGATTTTTCGGAGTGAGTGATGCGTCGCCTTGGCTGAGCCTGGCCATTGTCGGCTCCGCCCTGGTGGTGGTGAGTGGCATTGCCATGCACCTGCTGCGCAGCGGCTACAAGATTCGCAGTTAATTTTTACTTCAATCCCTATGAACGCAGACGACATAAAAAAACTTATTCTTGCAGGCTTGCCCTGCGAACAATGTGAGCTGACGGGCGATGGTCGACATTGGTACGCCACAGTCGTGTCGACCGCCTTCGAAGGGCTGCGCCCGATTCAGCGCCACCAGAAGGTCTATGCGACCATGGGGCAGCGGATGCAGACCGATGAGGTCCATGCCTTGTCGATGAAGACATTTACCCCTGCCGAGTGGGCCTCACGGTCAGCTTGACGGACCTCGAAGAGTGCAGACATGATTACCCTGGCGTTGTCCAAAGGTCGAATTTTTGAAGAAACCGTACCGCTCCTCAAGGCCGCGGGGATCGAAGTGCTGGACGACCCGGAAAAATCACGCAAACTGATACTGGAGACCAACCAGGCCGGTGTGCGCGTGCTGGTGGTGCGTGCCACGGATGTGCCCACCTATGTCCAGTATGGTGGAGCCGACCTGGGCATTACTGGCAAAGACACGCTGCTGGAGCACGGCAGCCAGGGCCTGTACACGCCGCTGGACCTGCAAATCGCCAAATGCCGCATCAGCGTGGCGGTGCGGGCTGAATTTGATTACCTGTCTGCCGTCAAGCAGGGTTCACGCCTCAAGGTCGCCACCAAGTACGTGGCGATTGCACGCGAGTTTTTTGCCGCCAAAGGTGTTCATGTGGACTTGATCAAACTCTACGGAAGCATGGAACTGGCGCCTCTGGTGGGCTTGGCCGATGCGATTGTGGACCTGGTCTCCACCGGCAACACGCTCAAAGCCAACCACCTGGTGGAGGTGGAGCGCATTATGGACATCAGTTCCCGTCTGGTGGTGAACCAAGCGGCACTGAAACTCAAGCGCGAGCCGCTGCGCAAAATCATTGATGCCTTTGCCAGCGCGGTAGGCGCGTCGGTGTAATTTCCAATTTGCTATGACTTATGTAGCTACTCCCGCGCGTCTATCAACCGCTAGCAGCACATTTGATGCTGATTTCAAGGCGCGTCTGCATTGGGCCGCAGATACCGATGCCGCCATCGAGCAGCGCGTCACAGATATCCTGGCCGACGTGCAGACCCGGGGCGATGCGGCTGTGCTGGAATACACCGCCCGCTTTGACGCCTTGCACGTGGAATCGGTCGCACAGCTTGAACTCGCCCAGACCGAGCTCAAAGCAGCCTTCGATGCGATACCGGCCGCGCAACGTGACGCCCTACAGGCAGCGGCGAGTCGCGTGCGTACCTACCACACGGCGCAGAAAAAGATGTGCGGCGAGAGCTGGAACTATCGTGATGAGGACGGCAGCCTGTTGGGGCAAAAGGTGACCCCATTGGACCGCGTTGGCATCTATGTGCCGGGCGGCAAGGCCACCTACCCTTCGTCGGTGCTGATGAACGCCATTCCCGCGCATGTGGCCGGTGTGGGGGAAATTATCATGGTGGTACCGACACCAGGCGGGGAGAAAAACGCCATGGTCCTGGCGGCAGCCTACGTGGCTGGCGTGTCACGCGCCTTCACCATTGGCGGGGCACAGGCCATAGCGGCTTTGGCCTATGGCACCGCGACGATTCCCGCCGTCGACAAGATTACCGGTCCGGGCAATGCCTACGTGGCGTCGGCCAAACGCCGTGTGTTTGGCAAAGTGGGCATCGACATGATTGCCGGCCCCAGCGAAATTTTGGTGCTCGCCGATGGCACAACACCACCCGATTGGGTCGCCATGGACCTGTTCTCGCAGGCCGAGCACGACGAGTTGGCGCAAAGCATTCTGTTGTGCCCCGATGAGGCCTATCTCGACGCCGTGCAGGCCGCCATCAACCGACTTCTGCCCGAGATGCCCCGAGCGGCGATTATTTCCAAGAGCCTGAGTGACCGTGGTGCACTGATCCTGACACGCAGCATGGACGAGGCCTGTGCTATTTCCAACCGCATTGCGCCAGAGCACCTCGAAGTCAGCAGCCGCGACCCGAACCGTTGGGAGCCGTTGCTCAAGCACGCTGGCGCCATCTTTCTTGGGGCCTACACCAGCGAGTCTCTGGGCGACTACTGCGCCGGTCCCAATCATGTCCTGCCCACCTCGGGGACGGCGCGATTTTCCAGTCCGCTCGGGGTCTATGACTTTCAGAAGCGCTCCAGCCTCATTGAGGTAAGCCAGGCCGGCGCCCAGGTACTGGGCCCGATTGCCGCCGAGCTCGCGTACGGTGAAGGCTTGCAGGCCCATGCCCGCGCAGCCGAGATGAGACTGAAAATGGCATAACGAGGGGTCACAACCTCAGGCGAGGTTGAAATTGCGCAACGCGACATACAAGCCCGTGCCTGCCAGAATGCTCCACAACGCATTTTTGCCGCGCCATTGAAGCCCCGCGACCAACACAACGGCTATCAGTTCTGGCACGGGGCCATTGGAATCGTCCTGGGCCGCACCGACGACGGCATGGGTGAGCAGCAAGGTCATGATCGCCAGCGGCAGGAACTCGCCCAGACTTTGCACCGCCGGATGCTTCTGCAGCCATTGCGCTGCGACGAACGGCAGGGCGCGCAGCGCAAAGGTCACCAGCCCCATGGCAACCAAAACCGCGACGACATAGCCGCTGTCAATCATGTCCTGGCTCCTTGACGCGGCCGGATCGCGCGTGCAGCACCATGGCAGCGGCAATGCACAACGCAATGGATAGGACCAGCGCATGTCCGGGAGCCAGCGGGTAGGCGACGGCGTAGGCGGTCAATGCCACCCACAGTGGAGCGGAGGTTTTTCGTACCCGCCACTGCTCGACCGTGAGCACGGCGAACAGGGACGCCAGTGCAAAGTCCAGGCCCGTCAGTGTCACGCGCGCCTGGGCACCGATCAGGGCTCCGATCAGTGTTCCCAGAACCCACCAGGTCTGGTTCAAGAAGGTAATCAGGACCATCATGCGGTGATCTGTGGAAGGCGGCATGGTGGTCAGCACCGAATAGGTCTCATCCGTCAGTCCAAACACCAGATACCAGCGCGCCAGTGTGCCCTGGGGCAATTTGTTCAGCAGGGACAATCCATAGAAAATATGGCGGAGATTGACGATGGCCGTGGCCAGAGCAATGGTGCCCACGGACAGGCCGGCGGCCAGCATCGGGATCATCATGTACTGTGCCGCGCCAGCAAACACAATGAGGCTGGTCAGCACTGCAAGCCACCACGACGCACCTGCCTGGACAAAGAGAAAGCCAAAGACAATCCCCAACGGGATGTAGCCCATGGCCACCGGGGCGGTCAGAGCGAGTGCGGAAATGGAGTTTCCCGTGGTCGCAGGACCGGGTGGAACGGGTGAGTTCAAAAGTTGTAGCCTACGTCAGGTACGGACCTTCGATTTTGTGAACGAGCGGCGCTGCGCTCGTTAGGTGATTCGGGTTTCAAGCGAATCTCCTGCGATTCGTCAATTCGAATCGCTTCAGGATGCTCTTTTCGGATGGTTTCCTCTGTGAAGCGGGTGAACGTCGTCATCCAGCGACCGGCCCACTGAATCTGCCAAAAATAGACCTCTTCCCTGATCATGTTGCACGCTGCTCTAACTGTGTAAAACACCAGTATAAAGGGGATCGGAACCGAAATTGGGGTAGCGGTACAAAAGTATTTTTGTCAACGAAAACAGGGCATGCAATCGGTGCACCCGGGAGGCTGTTGAGCGCGCTTTACGGCGACTTTACAAACGGTTTCTGTGCGACCTGTCGGCCTGGGGAGGGCGTGAACGGTTATTGGCTGAATAGTGCAGTTTTCTCAAGGAGTGTCTCGTGAAATTACCGGTGCGATGGATTCGTTTGGTTGTGGCGTTGATGGCCTGCGTGGCAGTCAGCGCCTGTGTGGTGCGTCCATTGGGTTGGGGGCACCGCTACAGCGGTGAACAGCGTACGGAGCGGGGTCATGAGCGAAGTGGCGGCGGTGAGGGCGAACGTTACGAACGCCGCAATCGGGGTCCCTGATTCTGGTGGGGTCGTGCTTGGTGTAATACTTAGACCCTTTGCGGCGCCGTCCACCTTCCGAATTTTTGACGCTGCCCATGACTACTCTGCGTATTCGCCCATGGCTACCTCCAACGACACACTCATTTCGCGCCGCATCCGTCAGGATGTGCAGTCTATGCACGCCTATGCCATCCAGGACTCCCGAGGCCTGGTGAAACTCGATGCCATGGAGAATCCGCACCGACTGCCCCCCGAATTGCAGGAAGCTCTGGGAAAGCGCCTGGGGGCCCTGGAATTCAACCGTTACCCCAACGATCGGGTCAATGACCTGCACCAGGCGCTGGCCACGCATGCGCACATGCCCGATGGTTTTGGCATCATGCTGGGCAATGGCTCAGACGAATTGATTGCCCTGCTCTCCCTGGCGTGCGATGTTCCGGCACAAGTTGGAGTTGCGCGCCCGGTGGTGTTGGCACCCACGCCCGGATTTGTGATGTACGCCATGAGCGCCAAGTTGCAGGGTCTGGAGTTTGTGGGTGTGCCGCTCACCCCCGACTTTGCGCTCGACGAAGCGGCCATGTTGCAGGCCATCGCCCTGCACGAACCCGCCATCGTGTACCTCGCCTACCCTAACAACCCGACGGCCAACCTGTGGGATGCGGGAGCAATGGCACGCATCGTGGAAGCCGCGGGCGCGGTTCGAAGCATCGTGGTCATTGACGAAGCCTACCAGCCTTTCTCCAGCCAAACGTATCTCGATACCATCCGCGCGAACCCGGCGGGCCATGCCCATGTATTGCTGATGCGTACCCTGAGCAAGTTTGGCCTGGCTGGGGTCCGCATAGGCTATATGCTGGGACAGCGCGAGCTGATTGCCCAGGTCGATAAGGTGCGACCCCCCTACAACATCAGCGTGCTGAACTACGAGTGCGCCCTGTTTGCACTCGAGCATCAAGAGGTTTTTGCGGCACAAGCAGCCGAAATACGGGCGCAACGCGCTATACTTTTGGAAGCGCTTCGGGCCACAGAAGGCGTGAAGACCTGGGGCAGCGATGCCAACATGGTCCTGGTTCGCATCGAAGGACTGGGCGATCGGGCGCAAAAGGTGTTCGACTCCCTCAGGGAGCGTGGCGTATTGGTCAAGAACGTTTCTAAAATGCACCCATTGCTGGGCAACTGTCTTCGCTTGACCGTTGGAACGGCAACAGAGAATAACCAATTGCTCAACGCCTTGCGGGAATCCCTATGACCAACTACCCATTGACCGAATTGCCCGAGTCTGCGACGCCATCGCAGCGCACCGCCGAAGTGACCCGCAACACGGCCGAGACACGGGTCAGGGTGAAAATTAACCTGGACGGCACCGGACAGTCGCACCTGTCCACCGGCATTGGTTTTTTTGACCACATGCTCGACCAGATCGCACGCCACGGGCTGATTGACCTGGATATCGAGTCGGATGGCGACCTGCACGTCGATGGCCACCATACCGTTGAGGACGTGGGTATCACTCTAGGTCAGGCGTTCCATCAGGCGTTGGGCGACAGAAAGGGAATTCGCCGCTATGGACACGCCTATGTGCCGCTGGACGAAGCGCTTTCCAGAGTGGTAATCGACTTTTCGGGCCGACCAGGGTTGACGATGGACGTGCCCTTCAAGAGCAGCATGGTTGGGAACCTCGACACGCAGCTAGTGCACGAATTCTTCCAGGGGTTTGTCAACCACGCGCTGGTCACGCTGCACATTGACAACCTCAAGGGTGACAATGCGCACCACCAGGCCGAAACGGTATTTAAGGCCTTTGCCCGCGCGTTGCGTAGCGCTACGGAGCGCGACCCCCGTGCGGCAGGGATGATTCCTTCGACCAAAGGCTCCCTTTAGAATTTCACGGCAAAAGTGCATTCAGGGCGCGCAGGGTTTGCGCAGCCAGCTATGAATACAATAGCGATATGAATTTGAAAATGGGTGTCCCGCGCAATAGGTCCGTGGCTGTGGTGGACTACGGTATGGGCAATTTGCGCTCAGTATCTCAAGCCGTGCAGGCAGCGGCTGTGGGCAGCGGGTACCAGGTGGTGATCACTTCCAGCCCCGACGAGGTTCGCGCCTGTGAGCGTGTGATTTTGCCCGGTCAGGGTGCCATGCCGGACTGCATGCGTGAACTGCGTGAGTCCGGATTGCAAGCCTCGGTGGAGGAAGCAGCGACCGATAAACCGCTGTTCGGCGTCTGTGTGGGAATGCAAATGCTGCTGGACCACAGCGCCGAGGGTGATACGCCGGGCCTGGGCCTGATTCCGGGGCAAGTTCTCAAGTTTGACCTCGCAGGGCAGTTGCAGCCCGATGGCAGCCGTTACAAAGTGCCGCAGATGGGCTGGAATCAGGTCATCCAGTGCGCCCCCGAGGGGGTCCGGCACCCGGTGTGGGGCGACGTGCCCGACGGCGCCTACTTCTACTTTGTGCACAGTTTCTATGCCCAACCGTCTGATGCACGCCACAGCGCAGGCCTCACGGACTACGGTCAACGCTTTTCTTCGGCAATTGCGCGCGATAATATTTTCGCAACCCAATTTCATCCTGAAAAAAGCGCTGACCACGGCTTATCGCTCTACCGCAACTTTCTCCACTGGAATCCCTGACATTCCCTGCCCGTTGCTGCCTCCTCTGCCCCTATTGGCTCCGCGCCCCATTTCCCTTCTTCTTATGTTCCACTGCCTGAAGCACCATGCTTTTAATTCCTGCGATTGACTTGAAAGACGGTCACTGTGTTCGCCTCAAACAGGGCGATATGGGCCAATCCACCACCTTTGGCGAAGATCCCGTCGTGATGGCCCGCAATTGGGTGGACAAGGGTGCGCGCCGGTTGCATCTGGTGGACCTCAATGGAGCGTTTGCGGGCCACCCGAAGAACGAGGCCGCCATTCGGAAAATCTTGAAGGATGTGGGCAGCCTGGTCGATGTGCAGTTGGGAGGTGGCATCCGCGACCTCGACACGATTGAGCGCTACCTCGATGCCGGCCTGCGCTACGTCATCATCGGCACGGCAGCAGTCAAAAACCCGGGTTTCTTGCAGGACGCCTGCACCGCATTTGGCGGTCACATCATCGTCGGTCTGGATGCGCGCGACGGCAAGGTCGCTACCGATGGCTGGAGCAAACTCACCCGCCACGACGTGATTGATCTGGGCAAGAAATACGAAGACTATGGCGTGGAGTCCATCATTTATACCGACATTGGCCGCGACGGCATGCTCACCGGCATCAACATCGAGGCCACCGTCAAACTCGCGCAGGCGCTGACCATTCCGGTGATTGCCTCCGGCGGCCTGTCCAATATGGCGGACATCGAAGCCCTGTGCGATGTCGAGAGCGAGGGCGTCGAAGGTGTCATCTGCGGTCGCGCCATCTACAGCGGCGACCTCGACTTTGAAGCGGCGCTGGCACGGGCCAAAGAACTCAACGGTTGAGTTTTTGTCTGCGGCGTGCCTTGGAGCCGATGCGCGTATCGACTTTAGCCATCTAACTCACGCCAGGCGGGTAGCGGGGCTTGCGTTCTCCGGCTCACGCTCGCCGTCGGACATCACTCCACGCCAACATCGGTGCGTCAATTCGGTAACGGGCACGCAACCTCTGTGGCAACGTCGAATGGAGCCTGCGCCCGCAAGCCCCACTACCCGCCTTGCTGGAGGTTGTTGGATGGGCGACCGACTCCATTGACTGAAAGCGGCCGGTCACTTTTCCAGACGACAGCCATTCAATCTAGACTGATGAAATCGCCCAATGTGGCCGATCCTCGCACTGTGGTGAAGCTCTGGTGAAGCTCTGGTGAAGCTGGCTTGACGCCACCAAGGTCACCGCCCACCATCGGATTCCCGGAAATACATGCGGGCAATCTTCGCGCTAATTTCGCGGGGACGACTGTGCGGTGGACCCAGATTAGTCAATATGACCACCGTGAGGTGATCGTCAGGAAATCGCTCAATGTTCGTGGAAAAGCCCTGCCATCCTCCGGAATGATGTACGCGCCTGTGTCCCTTTATTCCGTCGAGCGCCCATCCAAAGCCGTACTCCGAAATAGATCCGGAATCGGTTCGGACTGGCGCCCACATTTGGTCCAAGGTGCCCCTCTTGAGAATTGCTTCCGAGTAAAGTCCGGCGTCCCACTTGATCAAGTCATCCACCGAAAAGTACAAACTGCCGTCTCCGGTTCTGTTATAGGTCGGCGCGACCCAGCCTTGATTCCTTAGTTTTCCATCGACCAGCTGGTAGCCTGAGGCCCGATTGGGGACTATCGCTTCTTCATCAATGATGCGTGCAGTTTTCATACCAAGGGGTTCAAATATCCTATCGCGCAGGAAGTCGGCGTATGGGCGCCCCGCGACCCGCGAAATCAACATGCCGAGCACTACATAACCGGCGTTTGAGTAGGCGTAGGCGAAGCCAGGCGCAACAGCAGGATCAAGCGAGAATGCGGTTTGCAGAAGCTGGGTATCAGTCACGTCCTCGCGAAGATTGAATCGAGACCAAAAGTTGTTGTCCCAAAGCCCTGCCGTGTGGTTGAGCAAGTGCCTCACTGTGACCCTCGCCCACGTTTGCGGCGCCTCGGGAAGGTGAATGGAAACCGGGTCATCCAGCTGAACCCTGCCGTCCTGCACCAACTGCATTACAGCGGTTGCGGTGAATTGCTTACCCAGAGATCCGGACTGATAGATCGTCTCGCGCTTGGCTGAAGCTCGAAGTTCGACATTCGCTAGGCCATAACCTTGCGCCTTTAGTACGACGCCGGATCGGATGACCGCCAGTGATAAACCAGGAATATTGCGAGCGGCCATCTCGTCGCGTACCAAATCGTCAACAGCGTCTGCTTGTGCCGTTGCGTGCAGGCAGAGTGCGCCGGCAAAGATTAGAGTCGCGATCCTGGCGTATCTCACGGTATGCCTTTAACGTGGACTCAAAGAAAAGTAGAGCATCGCTGATCTCCTGAACCTTGCCCCTATCATGGCAGAGTTCAGCCAACACCGAGTGCTCAATCGCGATGCTTTCAGTTGCCCAACTGCACGTTATCGAACGGAGCTTGCGAGTTTCAGGCTCCGCAACACAACCGTCACTCTGGCCGGTGGATCGGGCGTCCCTTCGTCGGCCTGCCATTTGCGGTTGCCGCAGAGCAGGCAAACCAGCTACCGCGTTGACGTAATATCCGACGCTGACCAGTAGCGGTCCGCCCGCGAGCACAGGCCAGAGAAGGGATACCCGGTCCACCGGCCCCACCACCATCTCGGCATATTGCTACGAATTCAGGAGCTACTTATGCTTATCCGGCGAGCGCCGGCGGGCTATTTTCCGGATGACCCATACCCGCACAAATCAGCCCTCTACAATCTGCCCATGTTAGCCAAAAGAATCATCCCCTGCCTGGACGTGACCGGTGGTCGCGTCGTCAAGGGCGTCAATTTTGTCGAGTTGCGTGACGCAGGTGATCCGGTGGAAATCGCGGCACGCTATAACGAGCAGGGTGCCGACGAACTCACATTTCTTGATATCACCGCGACTAGCGATGGGCGTGAC
>Ga0194060_10002376_pt1 | contig 13421 bp, 11 predicted proteins | sample SepL225m_MetaG_FD_163427 | JGI IMG/M metagenome (GOLD analysis project Ga0194060, IMG submission 163427) | Anoxic zone freshwater microbial communities from boreal shield lake in IISD Experimental Lakes Area, Ontario, Canada - Sep2016-L222-5m | ecosystem: Environmental > Aquatic > Freshwater >... | reverse complement strand
ATTTGCTGAACACAGTGTTGAGCAGCTAAACATCAACATTGATTACGACCCCACCGACAAAAAAACCTCACAGTTAAAAATAATCGCTAACCGTATTAAAACAGGCGCGACTCAAATCGCTAAGCTACTGATTGAGGGGCAAGGTTCACTTGCACAACACAGTGTTAAAGCCGATGTTAGTTCTAATTATGGCGATGTTTCGACGAGCATCATAGGTGGAATAAAAGCTGATAATTGGCAAGGTGCTTTAGCAAAACTGAGCATAGATTCCAAAGACCTAGGTTTATGGCAATTGAAAAACGCCATGAACATTCGTACTACTAAAAATATCTTAGGCATGGATGTGGTAGCGGAGGAGGGCTGTTTAGTCCAACACAATGCCGCGCTGTGTGTGCAAGGTGGCTATTTAGCAAATGGCGATTTTTCGGGACGATTGAAAATTAATGAGCTACCCAGCTCGTTACTAAAAGCCCAATTACCACCCGATATAAAATTCATTAGTCAACTCAATGCCGATGCTAAAGTACAGCAGACTAAAGGCGTACTAACAGGGCAATATCAATTCAATACCACACCCGCTAGTATGACTGTCCACAACAACGAACTGCACACAGGTGCGTCTTCGGTGTCGGGTAAACTCAATGGCACACAAGTTTCTGCGGATATTGATTTGGCTTTGGTGGGTCAAGATTATGTTCGTGGACAAGTGCAGCTTGATACAGGAAAAAACCAAGCCTTATCAGGTCAACTGTCCGCCTCTGTGCTTGAATTTAACGCATTAAAGCCATTTGTGCCGCAGTTATCCACTATCAACGGACAGCTAAAAGCCAATCTAAAATTATCTGGCTTGATAACAAAACCGCTGATTAATGGCGATATAGATTTGAGTAATGGCATGGTCGCTATCACCGAATCTGATCTTAGCATTCATGATATTAATCTACGCGCCCAAGTATCAGGTGGCGACACTAATCAGCTTAAGCTGCAAGGCTCACTTGCACCACATTTAACACCGAAAAATCCTGAATCAGCGCAGTTAAACACCCGCATAACACTGAATGCCGATGTGCAACAGCAAGCCAATAGCCTGACAGGGGAATATCGAATAGAGGTACCGCCGACTATCATTAGCGTAGCCAATGCCAAACTGCCTTTAGGCGCGTCTTCCTTGTCAGGAAAAATCGCCTCCAATACCCTGTATGCCGATTTAAAACTCGCTCTGCTAAAACAAGACACCGTGCGTGGACAACTCCAATTAGCACTGGACGATAGCAAAGCTCTTTCAGGACAAATCACCGCCTCATTGCTTGAGTTTGCTGCATTAAACCCATTAATTCCGCAAGTATCTGGACTTAAAGGGCAATTAAAAGCCAATCTAAGCCTAGCAGGAACAACTGAAAAACCCACCGCTAACGGCGCAATCAACTTCAACTCAGGCGAAGTTAATATCAACGACTTAGGCTTACAACTGCGCCAGATAAATTTTCAAGCCCAAACTTTAACGGCAAGCGCGGATCGTATTCATCTCAAAGGTTCAGCAAAATCTGGCGAAGGACAACTTAAACTTGATGGTGTAGTCGGTTTGAAAACTGAGGCGGGCTTTCCTGTAGAGCTAATGATAACGGGCGATAATTTTGAAGTTGCCAAACTAGCCGAAGCACAAGTTGCGGTATCACCTCAACTAAAAGTAGCGTTTGCCAACTCTCAAGGCAAAATCACAGGAAAACTGGCGATACCCAAAGCCATCATACAAATGCAGCAAGTGCCTGAAAGTGCGATTAAGGTCAGCAAAGATGAAGTGATACTTGGTGAAACACCCGAACAAGATACTATGAAAGCACCTGCGACCAATATTGATGCGACTATTGATATAGAGCTGGGAAAAACCGTCAATTTTTCAGGTTTAGGGTTAAAAACCGATTTACAAGGCAAGTTACAGCTAGTCAAAACAGGTGAAAAAATGGCAATGTACGGCGATGTCAATATGAGCAAAGCGCGTTACAAAAGCTATGGTCAAGATTTAACGGTACGCAAAGGACAATTTGTTTTTAATGGTGTCACCGACAATCCCAGCATAAATGTCGAAGCCACACGGCTATCAGCAGATAAAAAAATAACCGCCATTCTCAATGTGACGGGTACATTAGATAATCTAAAAACTCGCATTTATACCGAACCCTCACTACCCGAAACCGAAGCACTCGCCTATTTAATTGCGGGCAAGCCCATCAGTCAAGCCAGTCAATCAGAAGGCAATATGATAGCGGGTGCTGCACTGTCTTACGGTGCTGGACAAGCCTCGTGGCTCACTGAAAAATTAGGGATAGATGAATTTGGCGTAGAAGAAGGTAAAACGTTACAAAGCACATTGCTTGCGGTTGGGCAATATCTCACCCCTGATTTTTATGTTGGCGCAAAAGTTGGACTTTTTAACAAACAAGTCTCTTTGGTACTAAAGCATAAAATAACCAACTCGCTGAATGTCGAAACTCAAACAGGCGAATCACAACGCATCAAACTAAATTATGAAATTGATACCAATTAATGTGAGGTACACATTATGTACCTTGTTACTTATAAGCTTATTAGGTTTTGCAGGATACGCAATGCGCAGCCTGCCAGTAAAAGACGCGCATGATTTTCCACATACAATACTATGGGCATGGGAACGCCCAGAGGATTTACGCTTTTTAAACCCTGAAAAATTTGCCGTTGCCTTTTTAGTCCAAACCCTAACATTAACCGACAACGAAGTAGGTTTTTCCCCGCGTAAACAACCGTTAAAAGTCACACCTGAAACTAAACTCATCGCCGTCACCCGTATAGAAACTGACAAAGCCCCTGCTTTATCACAAAACCAACTCGATGAAATTATCCGCTTAGTATTAAACAGCCTAACACTTAAAAATGTCTCCGCGCTACAAATTGACTTCGATGCCAAAGTCTCACAACGCGGTTTTTATCGACAACTTCTCACCCAGTTACGAGCGGAAATCCCCGCCACTACGCGCTTATCTATTACCGCATTAGCCTCATTTTGCCTTAGCGATCCGTGGATAAAAAACCTACCCATCGATGAAGCCATTCCGATGATATTTCGTATGGGCGAAGATAATCAAAAAGTAAAAACCCTGCTAAAAAACGGAACAGATTTTTCTATCCCTCTGTGTCAACAAAGCTATGGCATCGCCACTGATGAACCATTAACCATGAACTTTGATAAAACACGGCGAATTTATGTATTTAAAGGCTCGTCAGCAGGGTGGACGAATCAGGATATTGATAAGCTTGTCCAGATTTCTTACTGAGAACTTATCAGTACCAAACACCGCTCCGCCTCAACCTCAGGCACGCTAATCGGTATCAAGGTGGCTGTAGTTTTAATTTCTGCCAATTCTGCTTCGGGAATTTGCCCTTTCATTGCCAGTATCACTCCATTAGGATTCAGTAAATGCGCGGTCACAGTCACCATATCAGGCAAGCTGGAAAAAGCACGAGTAGTAACACTATCAAAACCCAGTTCAGGTTGATAATCCTCTGCTCGACTATGAATTACGCTGACGTTTTTCAGTTTTAACTCTAAAATAACTTGCTGCACAAAGCGGGTTTTTTTCGCATTACTATCAAGCAACACAAATTCCACCTCAGGCAAGAAAATCGCTAACGGAATCCCTGGGAGTCCTGCGCCTGTGCCGATGTCTATCACGCGCTTACCTTCGATATACGGCAAAATCGCCAAGCTATCGAGAATATGCAAACGCGCCATATCTTCATTATTGCGCACTGCGGTGAGGTTATAGGCTTTATTCCATTTAGCAATCAGTTTAATAAAAGCTAACAGTTTTTCGATTTGTTCAGGCGTGTATGGCAGGTTTAACGCAGTTAAACCCGATTCTAAAAGTGTGCGACAGGCTTCCATTAGGCTGATTTCTTCTTTAAATAAACTAGTAATAAGGAAATGGCGGCAGGAGTCATGCCCTGCATCCGTGAGGCTTGCCCTAAAGTTTCTGGGCGTTGGCGGTTCAGTTTTTCGACCAGCTCATTTGATAAACCAGAGACTTCGGCATACACAAATTCATCGGGCAATTTTAAATGGTCATATTTCAGAGCCTTATCGATTTCCGTTTGTTGTCTGGTCAGATAGCCCGCGTATTTCGATTGAATTTCTACTTGTTCAGCAACGGCTTCATCTACCGTGTCGCTGTCTTCTAAAAACGATAACAAATGTTGAATATCGACTTCGGGACGACGTAACAATTCGGTGAGACTAGCTTCTTTTAACAGTGGCTTGCCCCAGTAATGTTCGACTTGTTCCGCTTCATGCGTTCCAGCGCGTATCCATTTTTTCTTGAGCGTGTCTTGTAACTCAGTAATCGCGGCGCGTTTGATTTCAAAAGCCTGCCAACGTTCATCATCGACTAGCCCTAATTCGCGACCTTTTGCCGTTAAACGTAAATCCGCATTATCTTCACGCAGCAACAAACGATATTCCGCACGGCTAGTAAACATTCGATACGGTTCTTGCGTGCCACGGGTGATTAAATCATCAATCATCACGCCCATATAGGCTTCATCACGCGCAGGACACCAACTTTCTAAACCCTGTACCAAACGCGCAGCATTCAAACCCGCAATCAACCCTTGCGCAGCGGCTTCTTCATAACCTGTCGTGCCGTTGATTTGCCCTGCAAAAAATAAGCTGTCGATATGCTTAGTTTCCAACGACATTTTTAAATCGCGTGGATCAAAAAAGTCGTATTCAATCGCATAACCCGGCCGCAAAATTTCCGCATTTTCAAACCCTTCCATTGAGCGCACAAAGTTATACTGCACATCAAACGGCAAGCTAGTCGAAATACCATTCGGATAAATCTCGTGGGTGTTTAGCCCTTCGGGTTCGATAAAAATTTGATGTGAATCACGGTCAGCAAAACGCACGATTTTATCTTCAATTGACGGACAATAACGCGGACCTATGCCCTCGATAATCCCAGAATACAGCGGCGAACGGTCTAAACCAGCGCGAATAATATCGTGGGTTTTTTCATTAGTGCGTGTGATGTGACAGGGAATCTGCCGTGGATGCTGTTCACGCTTGCCCATAAAGGAAAACACAGGAATAGGCGTGTCACCGTGCTGTTCAGCCAAACGACTAAAATCAATCGTGCGTCCATCAATACGCGGTGGTGTTCCTGTTTTTAAACGGTCGATACGAAACGGTAATTCGCGCAATCTATCTGCCAAGGCTATCGACGCAGAATCGCCCGCACGCCCACCGCTGTAATTTTCCAAACCGATATGAATTTTACCCGCTAAAAACGTCCCCGCAGTCAACACCACAGCGCGTGCCGAAAAATCTAACCCCATAAGGGTTTTCACGCCCACGACTTTTGTGCCTTCAACAATCAAATCGCTAACCGTTTGCTGAAACAACGCTAAATTAGGCTGATTTTCCAACGCCCATCTAACCGCTTGTTTATAAAGTTGCCTATCGGCTTGCGCACGCGTGGCGCGTACCGCAGGACCTTTACTGGCATTCAACGTGCGAAATTGAATCCCGCCCACATCAATCGCCTTTGCCATAATGCCGCCTAAAGCATCAATTTCTTTCACCAAATGCCCTTTACCAATCCCACCAATCGCAGGATTACAACTCATCTGCCCCAAGGTATCGATATTTTGCGTCAACAATAACGTCTTCGCACCACACCGCGCCGCCGCCAAAGCCGCTTCCGTACCCGCATGACCGCCACCCACGACAATCACATCAAAATCTTTTTTAAATTTCACAAGTTTTTCTACTCTAAGCCAGTGCTATAATTACCGCGTGTTAATCACAACATGACTGCCAGACTGGCAGTCATCACAACAATCACACCTATTATAAGAGCTAAACCATGAAAAAACGTAAAAATCCGCAGTTGCCCGAACAGGCAACCCTGCAAAACCCCGTTGCCAAGTACGCACGTCAATTCAATAAAGCCTGTGTCTTCGCTGATAAAAACCAATACCGTCGCAACGCAAAACACAGGAAGCAGGAGGCTTCTTTAATCATTCTAGCCAGAGTGATTAAAGCAGCTTTTTGTTTCTCTGCTGTTAAATACGCCCACAGTTAAGAAATCAGCTTAACTAAAACCTGCGAGGTTTTTAAAACCTCGCAGGTTTATTCATCCGCATAAAGTCCTCGTGGCGCAACTGGATAGCGCAGTCCCCTCCTAAGGGACAGGTTACAGGTTCGATTCCTGTCGGGGACACCATTTAAATCAATAATTTGCGATTATTTCAAAAGTGTCTATTCTTCAAATAGCGTACTCATAGCGCATTTCTAAAAAATAAAACAAACCACAATTAGGCGCGTATAAATAATACCCCCTATAGTTTGGCTAATTTCTTCTATAAAAGAACAATAAGGCACACGCAATGAATGACACGATAGAGATTTACCTTGAGCTTTCCGAAGAAGTCAGAAAATTACTGGCACAACGCAATACCAGCATTAATGACGTTTTACGCAGAGCAGATATTGAAACAGATATTCGCTATGTAGAATCATCATTTGAAAATACCGAAGGTGTTACAACCCGCGATGTAAAAACGATTCTTATTGTTTCAGCCGTCGCGCTTGCTTTGATAGAACCTGCGATTGTAGACTTTATCAACGTATCGAAAAATGATGCTGAAAGAACCTCAGTAGTCTGGTACGAAATGAAACCAGCGGTTAACCCGAAAACAGGCGATGTATTACGCGATAAAAAAGGCGAACTGATTTTAAATAAAATTCCTCATATTGAATTGAGCCAATCCTATCCTGTTGAAGAAAAACAGGCTGTCAAATTAGACATTCCCAAAATATTGAGTATTTCCTTTAGCTCAGAATCGAAAGAAATCAGCAAATAAGGCTTGTTATGGCAAAGAAAGCCTTTGTAATTGGTGCAAACTCTACAAAATTAGATTATGCCGAAAGCGATGCTAAAAAAATCAGCCGAGCCTTAAGTAATTTGGGCTATGAAGTTGATGGTTTAGCGACTTCAATGGAAAAGAAAAACGATGTAGTACAGCGTTTTGAGGAATTTGCCGCAACCTGTAAAACACCCGACACGCTTATTTTTTACTTTGCTGGGCATGGTATTTTTCAGAATAACACAGGCACACTCTACCTTGTTTTGAATAGCTCCGATTTGAGCGACATCACAAGAACTGCTATCCGTCTTTCAAGCATTACAGAAATTTTTCAAAAAGTAGTTATCGCTCAGAATCGTTTCATCATTTTAGATTGCTGTGAAGCGGGTGGTGAAAGTTTAGTTTTCAATAATGTAGAAAATTATCAAGTATTGAGAGCCACTGAAACATGGCAACGCGCCTCTGAATTTGATGAATTAAAAGCTGGATTTTTAAGCTACCACTTACATCAATTACTTACCGAACCAGCAAGACATTTGCTAAATAATCGGCATCAATTGACTATTACCGCATTAGAAGGCGAATTACATAATCGAGTGATAGCGCATAATCAACGTTACCCTGAAAAAGAAAAAAGAGTACCGAACTTTGTTGTCGTTGGAAAACGCAACAGTGATTATGAAATTGCTACGCTTACACCGCAATATGCAGGTTTATTAGCCATCACCCCTCAATTCATCGAACAGGAACGCAATAAAAATTCATCGAATCCGCATTTATACAGTTGTGAACAATTTTATGGTGCGAATCCACAAGCGCAGTGGTGGGGAATTATTAATGGTTTGGTGGCTGAAAGAGCCATTTATGCGGATATAAAAGCGCATATTCATAAAGCTTTAAGCAAGCCAATTAACAAACCCATTATTACGCTGGTGTTAGGCAGTGGCGGCATGGGTAAATCCACTTTTTTACGGCAATTAGCAGTTGATTTAGCGCAGGATTATAAAGTTTTTTGGTTGCAAGATTGGACGAGTTTTGAAGCTGAAAGTGTTGCTGACAATTTAGCGCAGGATTCGGCTTATCAATTGATTTGTTTGGATAACTGGCATCGTTTAGCAGATGAAGATAAAAAGAGTATTAAAAAGTGGTTAGAACAGCACAGTGAATTACATTCTAAAATTAAATGGCTATTGAGTGACCGCGAGGAAGCAAAAGAATTAAGTGATTTTATGTATGGCAAAAGTTTTTTTGATTTTGATGATATTCAAAATACGGCTAAAACGCAGGATAATAAATTATTATTAACAAAAGTCGCGGACAAAATGACGACTTGGAAAGAAACCGCTTTAGAATTAAAAAATCATACGATTGCCAATGCCAAACCGTTTCAGATTTTGTTTGTATTATATCGTTGGGCAGGACGGGAAGAGAAAATTGATTTTGAGGATTTTGAAACCAGTTTTCATAAAATTGTTGAAGATGATATTGAGCGGTTACGACGGGATAAACAAATAGCAGGTTTTGCTAATGCCTTGATTGATTTTGCATATATTTTTATTAAATACAAAGCTAGATTGACACAGAATACTTTTTTGCGATTAGCGGATTATCACAATCATGATAGTGAAAAAATTGCTTTATTTGCCAATTATGAACAGTCTGTACCCGATGACGAAGTATGGGGATTGTTGCGTTATTATTTGACTATATTCGGCATTACCAGCGAAAAACAGGGGCAAGAAGCTATTTTAGATTTTACTAAGGAAGATTTAGCTGAGGCGATTATTGAAAAATATGCTAAAGAATTTGAACGTAGAAAAAAAGCCGTGTGTATTTTTTGTGTCAAAGATGACAGCTATTTTTCAGCATCCAACTTGTTAAGTAGTGCAGCAATTCAAGGTATTTTTAATTCCAAAGAAACAATTGATTTTGTATATGAGTTATTGGCAAAAGGTAATAGTTATTCTACATACATAAATATTCTAACTGCAAAAAATTCACCATTAAAGTTTGATAAGCCTGAAGAATTAATCGAAATTATTGAACAGTTTATTGTTATTAATCCAGCAGCTAATATTATTTGTAGATACCTTGATATGTTGGATAAGAAAATGGCTCAACAAAAAGCCAGAGAATTGTTAGTAGTAGAAAATCAAAATCCTATTGTGATTAATAAATGCTTTAATATTTTAGGTAAAACCAAAGCATCCATAGCTAAAGCCAGCGAGTTATTAGAACAAACACAAGACCAGCAAATTACCTGCAAATGCTTTGGTATTTTAGGCAAAACACCAGAAACTCAACAGAAAGCGACTGAGTTATTAGAACAAACACAAGACCAGCAAATTACCTGCATATGCTTTGATATTTTAGGCAAAACCGAAGCATCCATAGCTAAAGCCAGCGAGTTATTAGAAGTAGAAAATCAAAATCCTATCTTAATTACAAAATGCTTTGATATTTTAGGTAAAACTAATAATACTCAAAAAAAAGCTAGCGAATTATTGATACAAGAAAATCAAGATAAAGAAATTGTCTGCAAATGCTTTGATATTTTAGGTAAAACCGAAGTAACACGACAAAAAGCCATCGAGCTATTAGCCGATGAAAATCAAGAGTATGCAATTATTTGTAAATGTTTTTTTATCTTAGGAAAAGACGAACAGACAAAAGAGTATGCAAGGAAATTTCTACTTAATTCCAATCATGAAACCGTACTTGCTTGGTGCGTAAATATTTTGGAGGAAGAAGCTAGGGCATTCGCTTTGCAGCATTTGGAAAATTGGAAAACATTAGACCCCACAAGACACCTACTTCAAAACTGTCTCTATGTTTGTCGAAATGAAAAGAAAATCGAAGAGATTGTAGCTGAAATTATTAAGCAGAAAAACACGTTAATGCGCTATTACATTAATGTTCTAAAAGTTCCTTTATGTTCCGTCCCCATTTGGCAACAAGAAACAACTGATATTTTACACAATTGGAAAAAATATAGCCGCGCTTTTGTTGGTGCGAGTTTAATTGGCAATCACAATGATTTGTCTAAAGTAAAACAAACTTGCCAACAAATTTTACTCTCGTGGGAACGTGAAATTAGTTATCAGCAAGAGAAAGGCTATAAGGTTTATCATTTTCACATATTTAAAGCCCTTTCCTATCCCAGTGCAGAAGACCTACTTTATCGCCGCTTAGTAGATATGACTGCTAACGCCATGTTAGAAAAAGAAAAACAACAAGCTGGATTTTTAGGCGATATGCTTTACGAAGCCGCTTATAACATCGTCCACCATCAACAATATCCCGCGTGGATACCCGAAGAAGACCTATAAACCACTTACCAAACTGGTTAGGTTACATCGTTCCCACGCTTTGCCATCACTGCCATTTAAGACCCTGAGCCTGTCATGAGCTTGTCGAATGAGGGTGAAAGAAAAATCCCGTGCCAATAAAAACGGTGGTTCACGCGCCACTTATCAATGGCGTGTCATGATGTTATCGAATGGTGAACGCTCAATTGAATGCACGATGCAGGAAAACAAATAAAAGCAGGTCAAGCATTGCGCTTGCTGAATATCCATATTTTCGGCAACTATGTAAGTTTGATATTCTCGCCAATATTGGCAAAACTTATGTCATTAATTTTGCCTGAAAAATGTTAAATAACTTTTGGATGGCTACTTAGCATTACCCGCTGGAGAATTGGGGCAGCACCAACCAGCTGCGGTTGGACAGGGTGCTATCTTAAACTAGGCAAATTGTGTCTGGATAATGGGGTTCACTATACACAGGCAAAAAACGGGTTTATAACACGGCTTAAGTGATTTGGAGTACAAACCTAGGTTTGTATTCCAGACAGTAATTTTTTATGCCTAATAATGTTATACAATAGTATAACATTATTAGCTAGAGAGACCACCATGAGCCAAGTAGCCATTCGACAATCAGGCGGGGCAAACATTATCAGCTTGCCCAAAGCTATTTTAAACAGCCTTAATTTACACGTTGGTTCAAGTTTAGAACTGACGCTGGAAAACAATAAAATCATTTTAACGCCCGTCATGGAAGAACCCAGTTTGGAAGCGTTATTGGCGGGTAGTCCCAAAGCCGCTTTAACGCTGAATGAAGAGGATAAACAGTGGTTAGCCATGCCGTCAGTCGGCAAAGAATGGCGATGAGCTATATTCCCGAACAAGGGGATATTATCTGGCTTAGCTTTGATCCCAGTAGCGGTAAGGAAATCATTAAACGCCGCCCTGCTTATGTGGTATCGAGAAAACTGTTTAATGAGCATACAGGATTGGCATTAGTCGCGCCGATTAGTAGCACGATACGCGGTATTAAGTTGGAAGTGGTATTGAGTGAAGGTTTGAACACGCAAGGCGCGATTTTAATTCATCAACTGAAATCACTGAATTTTGTAGAACGCGAAGCGGAATTTATTGAACGCACAGCACCTGACATCATTAATCAGGTAAAAACTTTGATTAAAGCGATTACTGATTAAGGCTGGTTAAGGCGGATAAAAAGGGTTGCATTACGAATAAAAAAATAGTTTTGTAACCTTTAGGAGTGAATAATCATGATTGGCGAACGCCTACAACGAGCGCGAAAAGCGGCGGTCTTGTCTTTGCGGGCATTGGCGCAGCAATCGGAGTTAAGCCATGCTACGAGCGCGAACAGCTTTATAGATAATTTGAGGGGCAAAACCCGTAAAAGCAACGCACAGAAAAACTCACTGATTATTTTTAGTCGTTGAGAAATACGATGAATGTCGCTTTACTTAATTCATACTGTTGTGAAGTTCGACAAGAACTTGATCGGCGGCATCAATACGAATTAGCCCTAGGCGAGGGAATTCAATGTCTATAATGACATAGACGGTGAGCGACATGATGCCTGCGAAAACTAGGGGGTGTAGCCAGTTGCGTTCTTTATTATCAGCACTGTCATAGCCAACTAGCAACGCGCTTAAGAAGATCAATCCTGTCAGTAAGAAAAATATAATCAATGGCGGATGGTTCTGCATTGCCGTCATTCGAGTGGTGGTGATGTCGATCATGGCATTTAATGCGGGTAGTAAGAGCATGGTTGCAGATGCGGGAGCATCGGGTTTTCGGCTGGCGGCGAGTGATTTTGTCCAAATTTCCCCTTGTAACATCTGAGCCTCAGCAAATTTTTCTTTTATGCCAACGTTATTTTTTGCCGTTAAAAAACTGGTAGAACGCAAGTCTACATAGCGGCGAAATAGTTCGCGTATTTCAGGTTGTGCATCGCTTGGCAGTAAATCAACGCGTAAATAAGCCGTGCCGATGTCGTTAGCTTCTTCGGTAATCAAGTGGCGGCGATCTTCAAATCTCGATGCTGCACCTGAAAAGGTGAAGGCAATGAGTAAGCCCAATAAGGCGAATACTGCACCTTCTGCCGCGCTGCCGCCTTTTGCTAAGCCCTCTGGATTGTGTGCGATTCTGGCGACACCAACGTGTCGTCCAATTTCAAGACAGCCCAACATACCAAAAAATAAACCAGCAGCTGTTAATAAGGCGATTAGGGTGAGATTCATGTTAATGACCTATCGTTATGAAGAAAGAATGACTATTTATGGTGTGATTCTGAAAGATGCAAACTTACCAAGCGACTAATCATAATAGCCAAATACAGTTGCCCAACAATCGCTTCGAGAATGGTTAGACTACGCGCTTGTTTGGATGTAGCGAGTATATCACCATAACCCAGCGAGGTTAGGGTGACAAAGCTGTAATAGATAAAGTCCGCAATATCATCGCCTAATTGATCCGCTGCTTTAAAAGAGTTGGGATGACATATTTCCAGCAAATAGTAAGCGTATGCCCAGATCAATCCAAGCAATATAAATGCACACGCACCACCCATAACCATATCGGCTGTTATGTCTTGTTCGATTAGTAGATGTTTGAGAATCATAATAAGCATTTGGGCAAAAAAGAGTGCGCTAAGTGCAAGTTCTGCGGTATGAAAATTGGTAGATTGACTAAAATGATGGCTGATTTTCAACCCCGCAATCGCTAAAACCAGAAATAATGAGATTCGCAAAGCAATAGGATTTTTGCTCAACGCATAAATGCCAGACATTAATACACAGCTAAAAAATATATCTGCTAATAACTCAACGCGAACTAAGTCATCCAAGAATGGTCTTAGTCCGATCATTAAAAACATCGATGTCAATAAAAAACTGTATCGACCTATTTTCTGGCTGACTAATTTTAATAAATATATTTCCTGTTCAGGTATATAAAATTGTTTGGTCTTCATAAAAATATACTTAAACGTTAACTATTTTTATCGGTTAGGAAATACGGGAGCAGGCATATAGGTCGGTGGATAGGGGGTAGAATACGGTGAAAAACTGGGATTAGTGGCAGGATTAGGCAGCAGACCATAAGGCGAAAAATTTGAATTAGGCGTAGGAATATAAGGTGCCCCTCTGTGAGTATAAGCAGGGTTGGGATTGTAGCTATTATAATTAGGATAAGGATAAGGAA
>Ga0194060_10002375_pt1 | contig 13432 bp, 7 predicted proteins | sample SepL225m_MetaG_FD_163427 | JGI IMG/M metagenome (GOLD analysis project Ga0194060, IMG submission 163427) | Anoxic zone freshwater microbial communities from boreal shield lake in IISD Experimental Lakes Area, Ontario, Canada - Sep2016-L222-5m | ecosystem: Environmental > Aquatic > Freshwater >... | reverse complement strand
CCCGCACCACATGGTTCACCCCGTCCAGCCGGACGCCCGTGGCGGCATAGGCGATCTCGCATCCCTCGATGCGGTTGCTCACGCCGGAAACGTACACCGCCGCAGCCGCCGGGTCGTCATGCGTGGTTCCCAACTCCATGTCGCCTCGCCCACTCGTGTAATGGAAGAAATGACTCGAATACAGATGCCGTCCGTTCCGGAGCACGCAGTTGGTGGCCTGGTTCAGGGTCACGCCGCCCATCATGGTATTGACGCGGTCGAACACCACGTGGCTGCGCCCGCTCATATCCACGGTTACGGCCCGCTTCTTTGCATAAACCGCCATCCCGGACGGATCCACTGCCCCGGGTGCCATCAGGTAGAGCCGGCCGGCCGTCTCGTCCAGAAAGAACTCCTTCTCCTGATTGAGCGCGGCCTTGACCCCCGTGAGAAAGCAGACGTTGTTCGGGCCGACGAAATAGCCGTCATGCCCCCACCAGGACGCCGCCTTGTTCGTATCCACCTGCACGCGATAGGTGCCATTGCTTGACTGTGAGGAAGCGATGATCGGTCCGTTCTGGCTCCCCCACCCCACGATGCCGGCCACCACGCCGCCCTTCCAGAAATCCGGTCCCCACGCCGGCGCATTGCTAATCACGACCTCGCCCCGCAGCACATCGCACTTGAAAACCCGGTCCAGCCGCCGGGTCTCCGCCAACTGCTCCTTACCGGAGATATTCGGCTCACGTGCTTCGATCATCATGTCGCCGTCCACGACCACCTGATTGCCGGGATAAGTCACCCGGTTCGTGCCGCCTGCATAGTTCCGCAGGGTGCCCATGTTCCACGGGCAGGGCGCCGAATAGATCCCGCCACCCTCCGCCTTCCACGGCCCGGTGACGCGGTCGCCGGCGCAGATCAAGGGCTTCTCCTCGCCCGGACAGTTGCGGAAGGTGATCGGACTGCCCTCCTTGCCCGAGTTCTTCGGCTTGACCGTTTCGCAGTAGGTCCCCGGCTTGATGAACACCGTATCCCCCGCCTGCGCCACATCAGCAGCCTGCTGGATGGTCACAAACGGCGCCGTGGCCGAGCCATCCCCGCCCTTGACCACCGTGCCGTCTACGTAGTAATGGGCGCCCTGCGCCGACAAGCCCAGGCCCAGCGCCAAGGCAGTTGAGAATATGAACTTCTTCATTTGCATCTCCGTTTGCTTCTTCGTTAACCCAGTATTCAGGGTTCAGGGTTCAGAAATACTTCCTACTTCTGAATACTGAACACTTCCCCTTCTTCTCGTAGCGAAGCGGAGACCGCGCCGTAGTCACGCGCCACGCGTGACGAAGGCGGGCCTACTTCCCCGTCCTCACAAACCTTACGATCACGATCCCGGAGCCGCCCTTACCGCCGCCGGCGCCGCCGCCGCTGCCGGTGTTGGGTTTGCCGTCGGTTGCCGGGACGCCCTTGCTGGAGCCGGTCCCGCCAATGCCCGAACCGCCCGGTCCGCCGATCGGGCCAAAGCCGCAGTCGCCGCCACCACCACCGCCAGCATACCAGACGGCCGTCTTACCGTCCTGAATCGTTGACGAAAGTCCCGTACCACCGGCGGGCCCCGGTCCGTTCCCCGATCCTTTATCGCCGACTCCGCCGGCTCCGCCACCGCCTGCGCCCCTATAGGCACCCCCACTGCCATTTCCGCCTTTGTTGCCTTGCTTGGCCGCAAGCGCTTGTTGTCCGGCAAACATAAGAGGATAGAGCGAGTTCCCTCCTGAAGTCCTGAGGTTATCGGAGTAGATTTGTCCGCTACCACCCCCGCCGCCAGATCCGCCATCGCCACCATTCTTTTGCCAGGCGCTTCCTCTGCCGCCGCCAAGGGCAGTCCAGTTAATCGAAGGACCGACGACGGAAGAGGGTTCGCCGTTGCTCTCGGCACCGCCGCCGGCCCCGACCACGACCTTATGCTCCCCGCAGATGAGTGTGACCGAACCCATCAGCAACCCTCCTGCGCCGCCACCGCCCGATCCGCCCGGGGCGCCGTTGGTCCTGACTCCGCCGCCCCCGCCACCGGCCACGATCAGGTATTCCGCCGGACCGCCTGACACCGCGAATGAACCATCGTTCGTGAAGGTGAGCACGGTCCAGCGCACACCTGCCGCATCCGCGTACTCGGTAACCGTCGCGCCGGGAGCAACGATGGGTTCGGCTTTTGCGATGGTCAGCGCCAACGTCTTCGTGTCCGCGCCCTTCGCGTTCGTGGCCGTGATCTTGACCTTCGCCTCGCCGGCCTCTTCCGGATAGCCGCAAATCAGTGCCGTGCCTGGTGCGAGCGAACGCACTGGAGGGCGCCAATCCTTTGTCGCCTCCCTTGCCGCCGCGGCGCCAAAGGATTGGTGCCCTCCAGAGGAATCCAATTCCGTAACCAACGCCAGCCCCTTGGGCAGCCCCTCCACCGTCACTTCCGCCGGGTCGTTCGCCGCCGTGATCGTGTATGTGAAAAAGACGCCTTGCATCGTCTTCGCGGCCAGCGGACTCTTAATCGCCGGTGCCTTCTCTGCCTGCGGCGTCGTGGCTTTGACGATCACCCAGGCCGACGCGCCGTAGTCGTTCGTCGCTGCCAACCGGTAGTGATACGCCGTCCCGGCCTGCATGTGGAACCCGGCATCCAGATACGTGAAGGCATTAGCCGGCAGAGTGGCCAGCTTTGTCCAGTTCTTGCCATCCGTCGAGCGCTCCAGCAGATACGCCTTCTCGTTGAACGCCACGTCGGTCCAGCCCAGCCGGAGTCCCTGCGCGCCCATGGCCGTGGCGCCAAACTCGATCGGCGCGGCCGGCACAACCGGCTCGCTCCCCGCTCCAGGCACCCAGGCTACCCCGCCGAACTCGTAAGCGCCCATGTCCGGCTTGCCGACCGAGCCGTCGGTGATGCCGCTGATCACCATCGCGGCATCAATCGCCGGTGATCCCTGCGCCAGCCGGAAGTCCAGCCCGCTGGCCGGCTTCTCCGGATTGCCCGCAAACCCACTGCCAGCCATCAGGTTGTTTGTCACCTCATTACCCCAGGCCGCAGGCGGAACGTCGAAGCGTTTGTTCGACAGGTTGTTAAAGACTTTACTGCCTGAGGGAGCGCCTGCACCGCCCCCCGCCCATGCCATGGTAAAGGCCGCTTCTGAGCGGCACCAGATCGTATTATTGTACGCTTCATCTTTGCCGAGAATCTTGTTCCAGCCAATCCCCAACTTCACATCCCAGATCACATTGTGATGGTAGCGGAATTTTGAGGTGACATCGTCCGAATACAGAGCGGGATTGAAGTGATAGTCGCCACGTTCCCCATGTATCCAGTTGTAGGCCACCTCTGTGCCGCCGGCATCAATGACCCACGCATAGATGGCGCCACCATCCTCGGTGCTCTCCATGAAATCAGAGATGTGATTATACAGCACCCGGCATTTCGTATAGGTGGTCTTGATGGGCTCGGCGTTCTTGTGCTCGTTCCAATAGACCGCGCCCCGGCCCGTCCGGCTCATCGTGTTGCGCTCGATCAGGTGGCCGCCGCATTCGCCACCCACCGGATAGAAATCGCCGATGAAAATGGCGCCGAAGTAACTGCCGATATAGATGTCCGTGATGACGCAATTGCGCACGACATGGTTGCGGCCATCCAGCCGCACACCCGTGGCCGCATAAGCGATCTCGCACCCTTCGATGCGGTTGCTCTCGCCCGAAACATACAAAGCCGCACCGGCCGGGTCATCCCGCGTGGTTCCCAGCACCGCGTCGCCCCTGCCATTCGGCATCAGGTAGAAATGGCTGGAATAAAGATGACGGCCGTTCTGGAGCGCGCAGCCGGTTGCGTTGTTCAGGGTAATACCCGCCATCATGGTGTTGATCTGGGTGAAGACCACGTTGGTCAGACCTGTCAGGTCAATGACGGTCGTGCGTTTCTTCGCGTAGACCGTCAACCCGGCAGGATCCACGCCGCCGGGTGGTATCAGGTAGAGGCGGCCAGCCGCTTCATCCAAGAAGAACTCTTTTTCGCAATCCAACGCGCCCTTGACACCGGTCAGAAACCCAGGGGCTGGCCAACCGGCAAAATTATTCCACCAATCGGTCTTGTTCGTGCTGACGGTCATCCGGCAAGCGTCGCCGCTGGTCTGCGACCCGGTGATCAGCGCGCTCCGGGCCGACCAACCGCCAACGCCCCATACCACCCCGCCCTTCCAGAAATCGGTACCCCATTTCGGGCTGTTGGTGACCACCACATCGTCCTTGTTGAACATCATCTGGGCCAGCACCCCCTGTCCCCCAATCTCCTTCCACACCCTTTTGGCTGGCGCCAGTTGCTCCTTGCCACCAATATTTGGCCAGCGCGCCTCGATCATCAGGTCGCCATCCACAACGACCTGGTTCTGGCCCGGGACTTTCATCCCCCAGGTACACGGTGCCCAGTAGATGTTGTCGCCTTCTTTCGTCCACGGCCCCGTTACCCGGTCACCGCCGCAGATCGTCGGCTTCTCCTCGCCCGGACAGTTCCGGAAGGTGATCGGACTCCCTTCCTTGCCCGAGTTCTTCGGCTTGACCGTTTCGCAGTAGGTGCCGGGCTTGATGAAGACCGTATCGCCCGCCTGCGCCACATCAGCAGCCTGCTGGATGGTCGCAAACGGCGCCGTGGCCGAGCCGTCACCGCCCTTGACCACCTTGCCGTCTACGTAGTAATGGGCACCCTGCGCCGACAAGCCCAGGCCCAGCGCCAAGGCAGTTGCGAACATGAACTGTTTCATTTGCATTCCTTGTTTCTCCTTTTGGATGTATGTCGATCCTCGCCCGCCACAGAGCAAATCATCTTGGCCGCCTTGTGAAGCACGTTGATGCGGGCGCCATCGCCATGCCGCCGGAGCGCCTGCGCCAGCGCCGCCGCCGGGTCGGAGGCATACTCGAGCCCCATCGCCGTGGCCTCCGCCGCCGACACACCCTTTGTCACCAGAATCACATTCGCCCGTTCGAGCATCCGCGCGCCCAGCCAGATGGCAGCCGCCGGAATCGGACAGAGCCGGCCGGTCGCCACCAGATTCTCAATGTGGCCGGCCGGGTGTCTGAAACCAATAGCCGCAATCTCGGGGTGCGACGGGCACACCCCTTCCGTGCATGGCGCCGCGAAGATCACCGTGCCCCCCGGACGTAACGCGCTGCACGCCGCGTTCAACCCTTTGAGCGATTGCCAGAAATCCAGGTCGGACGGATACGGATCGGCCACCACAATATCGGCGAGTTCGGAAATGGCGACCGTACAGGAGGACCGGGCAAAATCGCACGCCGCGCGGTGGGCTAGAATGGGATCGCCGGCAAACACGCCGGCAAGCGCGTCGTCCTTCCCGGGAACTTCATTAATAATGAATTTGAGGCCTGCCTTGATGCCCGCCTCGTCGATAACCCGGCGAACCGGATTGTCACGCACGGCAAACAGCCGCCCCTCCTCAGCCGTGCTGCACAGCCAATGCATACGCCCGATCGTCTCCTCGTCCGCACAGCCGGGATTGATGATCTTGCACCCACCGCCAAAACCGGCGATCAGATGCGGCACGGTCTGCCCGACGCCGATGACGAAATCGGCCTGCAATAGTTCGCGATGAATGCGAACCGGAAAATCCCCCGATGATCCGACAGTCTCGAAATCGTCAGCGTTCTGCCAATTGGGAAGAATGAAACGATGGCTGGCAACGATGCCGGGTGTGTATTTCTGCTCCATCTCGAGACGGCTCCTCGGGCGATGCGTGCCAAGGGCCACCAGCACCTGAATGTCGCGGGCAACAAGCCCGGCGCCCGACAGTTCGGCGATCACCGCCGGCAACATCAATTCGGTCCGCGTCGTGCGCGTGTTGTCGTCCACGACGATCACCACCTTCATCCCGGGCCGCACCCGGTCCTTGAGCCGCAGCGATCCGATCGGCTTCACCAGCGCTTCGGCGATGAGCTGCCCGGGGGCTTGCCGGGAACCGCCGGCCTCGCCAATGGAATAGACGCCGGACAGTTGACGGTCGGGGATCGTGATCGGCTCGAAATCGTCATAGGGAAACCGGTACTCCATGGTCGTTTCCTTCCAGTATTGCGGCATCAGCCGCTGCGTTCACAAAGTTCAATCCGGATATGGTCCGGCCCTTCGATATAAGCGATCTGCAAGCCCGGTCGCACTAGAACCGGCCCCTCCAGGATCCTGACGCCGAGCTCCTTCAGCTCGGCAATGGTTTCCGCCAGATTGCCAACCGAAAACCCGAAATGGTCAACACCGGTCTTCGGGGCCACAGTGCCCGGAACCGGTGCCGCATCGTGCTCCAGTTGCCCGAAAACAACGAAGGTCGTTCCGGCTATTTCCAGGTAGTACACCTTGGAGCCGCGAAACGAGCCTTGGAATGTAACCCGGGCCCCCAGCACGCGGACATACCATTGACGGGTCGCTTCCACGTCTGCGGCAATCAGGTGAATATGGTCGCATCGCAATAGATTCATAGGCGTTCTATATCTCCCTTCGCGCGGATTTCCTTATGGCCGCTGCAGTCTTCTCCACATCCGGGAGGCACAGCAGTTCCAGGCGCCGCGACACACCGAGCGGAATATCCGGCGCATTAACAGATGCCGACGGCGCGTCAAGGTAGTCAAACCAACGCTGCTCGCAAGCCCGGATCAGTTTGGAACCAATGGAATTACAGGCCTGGGCCTCCTCCACGGTGACCAGCGCGCCGGTCTTGCGGAGCGACCGCCCGATGGCCTCGTAGTCCATACCGGCATCGTCCACGATCCGCAAATCCAGCACCTCGGCCGACACCCCCTCCGCCGCCAGTTGTGCGGCCGCCCGTTCCGCCAGCCGGACGCCCCACCCGTACGACAGCACCGTGACATCCGTACCCTGACGCCGCACCGCCGCTTTCCCGATCTCCACGGTGTGGTCGGGCATCCCATCCGGGATCATCCCTTTCTCTCCGTATAACCCGTGGTGCTCAACCAACAGGGTCGGGCTCTTCAGCTTCATGGCCGCGTTGAAAAGACCGATGTAGTCGAACGGCGTGGTCGGCACGAGGATACGCCATCCGGGAAAGAGCGCAAAGAGCGCCACCGGGTCCATGCTGTGCTGGGCGCCATAACCGAGGCCGGCCGCAATCCGGGTTCGCACCACCAGCGGCACCGAGACATGCCCGCCATAGATGTGACCAAGCTGGCCGATCTGGTTGAAAAGCTGATCCGCCGCCACCAGGCCGAAACTGGAAAACATCAACTCCACGACCGGATGCATCCCGTTCATGGCCGCCCCACACGCCAGTCCGCAGAAACCCGCCTCGGTGATCGGCGTATTCCGGACCCGGCCAGGGAACCGGGCGGCCAGTCCCTTGGTCGCCCCATACGCGCCCCCCCCCATATTGGCGACTTCCTCACCCATGACGACCACCGTGGGATCCTGTTCCAACCAACGTCCGGTGACGGCCGCGATGGCATCGGGAAACTTGATCTCGCGCTTGCATTCGGTGGTCTCCGCCTCCGCGAAGGGACCGAGTTCAAGGGTTCGTTCATCACGCAGGCCGCAGACGGCGCTCTCCGCCGTGGGCCAGAGGCAGTCGCGAATCACGGTCGCGCCGGTGGCGGTGGTTTCCAGAATGGCGCCGGCGGCCGTCTCAACGCAGGCGTGCGCCTGTTGCCGCAGTTGTTCGATCTGTGACTCGCCGACCTGGCGCTCGCGCAGGCACGCCTCGAAGCGAGTCAACGGATCCTTCCGCCGCCACTCGGCTTCCTCCTCCTTGCTCCGATAGCCGAAGGCACTGCCCGGAGTACAACCGGCGTGGTGGTAGTGGCGATAGGTATCGATCTCCAGCACGCACGGCAGATTGCCGGGATCCGCCAGGATATGCCGCAGGGCGCTTTTCACACTGACGGGGTCCATCCCGTCAACGCAAAACCCCGGCATGCCATACGCCGTTGCCACCTGACACAGATGCGGCGCCGAGCAACCCTCGGCTCGGGAAGTAGCCACGGCATACTGGTTGTTCTCGATCACATAGATGATCGGCGCCTTCCAAAGCGCAGCCAGGTTGCACGCCTCATGTACCGCCCCCTGATACACCGCGCCGTCACCGTAAAAACACAGGGTGACAAACTCGCGCCCCAGCATCTTGTCGGCCCAGGCCACGCCGGTGGCTGGCGGAACGCCTCCGCCCACGATCGCGTTGGTGCCGGCCACGCCAATGTCGGCATTGTAAAGATGCATCGAACCGCCGCGACCGCCGCTGCACCCTTCGGCAAGGCCCATGATCTCCTTCATCAGGGTCAGGACGTGCGCCTGCATCGCGTCGGTCAGCCCGTCACGCAGGGGATCGTAACCGCCCGGCGCACTGGCGCTGAGCGCCTTGGCCAGATACTGATGGTGCGCCCGGTGCGTGCCGCAAAACTTGTCCTCGCGCCGGACCGCCAGCGCCGCCCCCACCGCCACGGCCTCCTGCCCCACGCTGGAGTGGACGGGACCGTTGACCAGATTCGCATCCTTGAGCGCCAGCAATTTCATTTCGAACGCCCGGATCAGCGACATCTGCTGGTACATCCAGAGCAGTTCCCTGTGCGGAACTGCGGTCCATTCCTCATCGCCGGCCGATAACGTCAACAACGGCGCCGGTGTCCGCACTTTCGTCTGTTTCATAAACAGGTCTCCCGACTGACTATTCAAATCACCGATACTTCAGGTAAGCCACCTTATGCCGCGTGAAAAACTCGATTCCCGTTTTTCCGGCTTCCGGCAGGCCGACCCCTGACTGCTTGATGCCACCGAATGAAAGCTGCGGCTCCTTGTACGCCGTCGGCAGATTGACATGCGTCAGCCCCACATCCGTCGCCTCGACAAAACGCAACGCCTTCTCCAGCGAGGTGGTGAACACCGACGAACTGAGTCCGAACACCACGCCATTGGCCAGGCGCACAGCCTCGTCGAAGCCGGCTACCTTCATCAGGCACAGGACCGGCCCGAAGATCTCCTCGCGTGCGATCACCATGTCCGGCGTGACACCGGTGAACACCGTCGGCTCAATGAAACAACCTTCGCCAAGACGGTGCCCGCCGACAGCCAGCTTCGCGCCTTCGCGCTTTCCGATCTCAATATACCCGAGAATATCCCTCACCTGCTGCTCGCCGCACACCGGCCCCATGGTCGTAGCCGGATCCATGCCGCTGCCGACCTTGATCTTTGCCACGCGCTTGAGCACTTCCTGCTGAAACCGATCGAACACCGACGCCTCGACAATCGCTCGACTGGTGGACGTACACCATTGGCCCGCGCAAGCGTACGCCGCCAACACCACGGCGTCCGCCGCCGCATCCAGATCGGCATCGGCCAGAACCACCGCCGGATTCTTCCCGCCCATTTCGAGCTGCGTGCGGGCCAGTGTGGCCGCCGCCTTTTGATGAATCCCCATGCCCACCGGCGTGGACCCCGTGAACGAGATCGCCCGGATCGCCGGGTTGACCACCAGTTCATCGCCTGCCGTGCTTCCAGGGCCGGTAATAAAATTGAGAACACCACGCGGCAGCCCTGCCTCTTCCATGGCCTCCACAAAATACGCCGCCGTGCGCGGCGTCAGACTGGCCGGCTTGAGAACCACCGTGTTGCCGCCCATCAGCGCCGGAACGCACTTGCGGCAGACCACATTGAACGGAAAGTTCCACGGGCTGATGACGCTCACCACGCCCAACGGCTGCCGGATCGAATAGGCGAACACCCCGTCGCGCTCCACCGGGAGGGTCTCTCCATACAGTCGCCTGCCTTCGCCGATCAGCCAGTCCATCTCCTTGATGGCCGCGGCAACCTCGACCCGCGATTCGGCAAGCGTTTTTCCATTTTCCTGTGTAATGGACGCCGCGATCTCCTCCTGACGGCGCACGATCACGGCCTGCGCCCGCCCCAGGAAATCCGCCCGCTTCGGTGCCGTCAGCGCACTCCATGCGGGCAGCGCAGCCTCAGCCGCCGCGATCGCCGCACGGGCATCCTCCCGGCCCGATTGCTGAAACCGGCACGTCACCACCGACAGGTCGGCCGGATCGCGCTGTTCCGTCAAGGCCCCTGTTGCGGCATCAACCCATTCCCCGTTGATATGGTTTTGTAGAATTTCCAGTTGTCTGCTCATAATGCTTTCGCCTCCTGTCTCACAACACCCGGAGTCCGGCCATCGCTGCCCGGGGTGGGCTGCAGGATCTCAATGACAAAGCCGACCAGTTTTTCCGTATCATAGTTCGCCCAGTATGATCCCTCGCGGATACCCGCGCCCTCCTGCGTCTTCCCGATGCCCTTCTCCAGCAAATAGGCGCTGAGCGCCTTCTCATCGGGCACATTGAACCGGATGTGATGAATGCCGGGCCCTCGCTCGGCAAGGAAGTCGGACCAGATCGTCTGCCCCTCCAACGGCTGAATCAATTCCAATTCAACCGAGCCTAGATCGGCAAACGCCTGCCGCATCCGAAAACGAGCGGGTTCGCCATGACAGAACTGCTGCTCCTCGCGTCCCGGCGGCGGAGATTCCACCACCCGGAACGGACCGATGCCGAATATCGCGGTCAGGGCCGCCATGCTCTGCTCGATGTCGCGCACAACCACACCGACCTGGATCGCCGTCCGAAATGGTTTGGCAACCGAATCTGGCACACTTTGCATTCTGACATCTCCTCCTTTGTTTCGAGCCATTCGCCCTTGTTAAAGACTTTCGATTCTGCCGCGCAGCGCCTCCAGAAACCGCGCCGCGGGCGCGCCGTCCACGATGCGGTGATCAAAGGTCAGGCTCAGCCACAGGCGGTCGCCAATGACCACTTTCGCCCCCTTCACCACTGGCTCCTTCATGATCCGGCCGACGCCCAGCACGGCGCACTCAGGCCAGTTGATGATCGGCGTGAAGGCATCGATACCCGCCATGCCCAGGTTCGTGATGGTGAACGTCCCGCCGGTCATCTCCTCCGGCGTAAGACGCCGCGCCTTGGCCCGCTCCGCCAGATCGCGTGTCAAGTCAGCCAACTCCTGCAGCGCGCGTTTCGCCGCATCGTGCACCACCGGCACCACCAGCCCCGCCTCCGTGTCCACCGCAAAACCGATGTTAACGGCATCCGGGAAACGAAGGTGATCATCCTCCCAGCGGGCATTGAGCGCCGGGTGTTCCTGAAGGGCCTGCGCCACTTCCCGCATGATGATATCGCCGTAAGCGGGTACGCTCTTTTCCCCAGCCTTCGCCTTCATCTCCTCGCGAAGAGCCACCAGCGCATCGGCGTCCACCCGCGTGGTCAACGTCACCGGCGCGGTAACCGTCTTACTACGGTGCATGCGGTCGGCAATGGTCCGGCGCAGCGTCGCCATCTTCTCGTCGCGGCCCGGAATCGGCGGGACGGCAGGCATGGCAGGCGCGGAAGCCGCAGCGGCGGGAGCGGATCCTCCCTGCAATGCCGCCACGACATCAGACTCCCGGATACGGCCGCCCTTGCCCGTGCCCTGCACCGCGCGCAAGTCCACGCCTTCCTGCATCGCGCGCCGCGCGGCACGCGGCGAAACGGGACGGCCGGTGACGGTCTGGGGTAGGGGCGCCTCTCCGCGGCGTTTGCAGACGGCTGGAACCGCCGTTCCTACCTGCACACCGCCTGGTAGCGCAGCCTCTTCCGCCTTAGTCGGCGGCGCACTTGTGACTGTCGGTGCCGTCTCGCCTGCCGCAACAAGGTAGCCCAGCACGTCCCCCACCCGCACCGTATCGCCTTTTTGGGGCGATTTCGGCGTCAGGCGCAGGATGCCCGCGTCCAGCGATTCAATTTCCTGAACCGCCTTGTCGGTTTCGACCGCGAACAGCGGCTCGCCAGCCTTGACCTCATCGCCGTCCTTCTTGATCCACTCAACAAAGGCGGCCTCTTCCATCGACCAACCCTGCCGCGGTAATGTGATTTCAATTGCCATGATTATTCCTCCATCAATTCGCGCACGGCCTGCGCAATCGCATTCGCATCCGGAACCAGCATCGTCTCCAGCGGCGGACTGTACGGTACCGGCGCAAAAGCTCCATGCAGGCGCTTCACGGGCGCGTCCAAATCGTTGAAGCCTTCGGCTGCCGCCGCTGCGGCGATTTCGCTGGCCACGCTGTACGGCGCAAAATCCTCGTCCACGATCAGCAGCCGTCCGGTCTTGCGCACCGAAGCCAGGATCGTCGCTGTGTCCAACGGCGCCACGGTGCGCGGATCGATCAGCTCCACCTCAATCCCCTCGGCCGCCAGCGCTTCGCACGCCTTCTTCGCCTGGTGCACCATCATGGCCAGCGCCACCACCGTGACATCCCGCCCCTCGCGCACCACCGCCGCCTTGCCGAACTCGATCTCGTAGTCGCCCTCCGGCACAGGACACTTGAAGCCGATCAATTCGCGGTGTTCAAGGAACAGTACCGGATCGTTGCCGCGCAAGGCGCGCAGGAGCAGGCCCTTGGCATCGTACGCCGTGGACGGCATCGCCACCTTCAGGCCGGGAAAATGCGCGAACATCGAGCCGTAGTTGCCCGAGTGATGCGTCGCGGCGCAGTGTCCGATGCCGATACATCCGCGCAGGATCACCGGCATGTTGAGCCGACCGTCGCTCATGTAGCGCATCTTGGCGATCTGGTTGATGATCTCGCCCACGCCGTCGAGAACGAAGTCGGCAAACATGAAATCAATCACCGGCCGCGCGCCGGCCATGGCGGCGCCGCAGGCCAGGCCCACGAAGCCGCGCTCGCAGATGGGCGTGTCGCACAGCCGCACCGGGCCGTATTTTTCGAAAAGCCCGGTGGTCGTGGCAAAGTTACCGCCGCGCGGACCGATCCCCTCGCCCATCACGAAGATGGAAGGATCGCGATCCATCTCGCCCGACAGCGCTTCGAGCGTGGCGCGAGTGAAATTGATCTCCCGCGCGCCCGCCGGCAATTCCGGAGCGGCCGACGGCGGGTTCTCGTCCAGAACATGCAGCACGGCGGTGCCCGCCTCGGGCCAGGGATCGGCCTCGGCCTGCTTGAGGGCTGCTGCCGCCACGTCGGCGCGCTCTTTCTCGATGGCCGCGAGTTCATCCTCCGTGGCTAGGCCTTCCGCGATCAAGCGCTTGCGCAGGGCCTGGATCGGACACTTGGCCTTCCACGCTTCCACTTCCTCCCGCGTGCGGTAGGTGTAATCGCCCATGCCTTCGGCGTGCGGACGAGTCCGGTAGGTCTTGCACTCGATCAGCGTCGGGCCTTCTCCGGCCCGCGCGCGGCGCACGGCCTCTTCCGCCACCGCGGCCACCGCCACCGCGTCATTTCCATCCACGGCCACGCCGGGAATGTTGTAGGCGGCAGCGCGCTGTGCAATCTCCGGGTTACCGCCGGAGTAGCGGAGCGGGATCTCGGTGGCGTACTGGTTATTCTCACAGACGAACAGCACCGGCAGTTTCCAGATGGCGGCCATG
>Ga0194060_10002374_pt1 | contig 13433 bp, 13 predicted proteins | sample SepL225m_MetaG_FD_163427 | JGI IMG/M metagenome (GOLD analysis project Ga0194060, IMG submission 163427) | Anoxic zone freshwater microbial communities from boreal shield lake in IISD Experimental Lakes Area, Ontario, Canada - Sep2016-L222-5m | ecosystem: Environmental > Aquatic > Freshwater >... | reverse complement strand
CTGGCTAGATACTCTTGCGCCAACTTGTGTGCAACTCGCCAAGTGTCGCCATCAACCGCTGGATGAAGATGTGCCGCGGATATCTCATCTCTCACGACACCGCCCGCGGTAGGACTGAAGGTCATGGGGAGCATGTCATACGCAGGACTTAATTCATATGGACTACCCCGGTCGCTCACAAACGAAAGGTTCCCGGCGTGCATGTCCGTGTTTCCGATCAGGGTCCCAAAAGCGAACAGCAGCGCAACACCCGCATGCGCCTGCGTGGTGATGGCCCTTTGTCTTACCAACTCAGACGTCACCACGGGCCAAGGTGCTGTTGCGTTCCCGACAAATTCCCCATCAAGAGAAGCCAATGACAGCAGTGCGTGTCGGCCAAGTGCACCTTCTCTGTCGAACCGTTCAAGTTCCAAGAAGCGCTGCGCCCCAACGTCCACCACACGCGACAGGGCGGCTGACACACCACCAGCTGCGAGCGTTTCCAAAGCAAGGTGTTCAGCCAGCAACAAATCGCGCCAGCGCGCGGCGATGGGGTTGTCATCGGGTACCGAAAATTTGACCAAGACATGGCCTTTGTCGCAATAGGTGCAGAACTTGGGCTGTTCGCCACCCGCCGATGACCAGGCTTCTCCTACGGTGAGGGCCTCTGCGGCAAGGCGAGGGTAATCGTTGGCTCGCACCACCAAGGGTGCCGGTGCGTTGACGAACCGGTCTCGAGCGAGATCCCCCAGCAGCAAATTGCCGACCGCGTCGCCCCCGTTGAGCAACAGGGCACGCAATGCATCAGTGTCACTCCAATGCCGGACATCAGGAGGCAAACCCAACCCGTTGGCGTGCTGGCGCGCATAGGCGCGTCCGAGGAAACCTTGAGGGCGCATGTCGGTTAACCACCATGGCAACCCCTCGTGATAGCTTGCCTGGCCATCGGAGTCCCGCATGACAAACCCGTCAGGCCTGACCGGACTGAGCTGCCCTAGAGGTTCAATCTGACCAAGTGCATTGACGCGGTAGACCGGTAGGTCGGGCAGGCCCCGGAAAGTGTCCCGCAGCGCGTATTGGGTTGAACGTGCAGCACCCAATGTAACGATTTCCCCAGGAACTGACGCCAATGCACGCGCAAGGGTTGGCCGGGTGACGCCCAGGCCTACGCACAACTTTCCTGCTGGTACAGGACCAGCAGCCAGTGCAGTACGGATTTGGGCGATGCGATCTACCATGTTGCTGTTTATATTACGTTGTATGTAACTATTTATGTAACGATTAATGTGACGAGTTATGTAACGATTGTATCTTGACTTCGACGACCTGTCTACACAGCAGGGGCATTCAAGTTCTCGAAGATGCCAAGAAGACCCTCGTGCTCGCTGCGCATTGCAAAGACACCGTAGGGGACACCTAAAATGGAGCCATGAAAGCCAATTTGTACGCGCTTGCCGCCATTGGCTTGTGGGCCTCGCTCGCTGCGCTGGGTGTTTCACTCAGGCAGCTACCACCTTTTTTCCTGACCGGCGTGGCCCTGTGTGTCGGCAGCGTGCTGGCCTGGCCGGCCGCGTTGAAAGATCGCCAACTCTGGAAGATCTCACGCGCCAATCTGGCGCTGGGGGTCTTCAGCTTGTTCGGCTTTCACTTCCTGCTGTTCATGGGGCTGCGCCTGGCCTCGGCTGTCGAGGTCAATCTGGTCAACTACCTCTGGCCCTTGCTGATCGTCGTGCTCGCACCTCTGTATCTGCCGGGCATGCGGTTGCGCGGCGTGCACTTGTTGGCCGCCGCGATCGGTTTTGGCGGTGCTGCCATCGCCATTCTGGGCGGCAGCGACTTGCAATCTGCCGGCAACACGCACGCCGGCACAGAACCCATAGCGGGTTATTCTCTGGCGCTCGGCTCGGCCTTCATATGGGCCAACTACTCGCTGCTGACCAAGCGGGGCGAGTTGACGGGCAAGGGTTTCCCGACCGCGGCCATCGGCCTGTTCGGACTGCTTTCGGGTCTGCTGTCGCTGCTTTGTCACGCTGTGCTGGAGCCCTCGGTAGCACTGGATGTCCGGCAGTGCTTGCTGCTGGGTCTGTTGGGTCTCGGACCCTTGGGCGCCGCATTTTTTCTCTGGGACCGGGCCTTGAAACTCGGCGACGTGCACCACATCGGCGTGCTAAGCTACCTGACACCGCTGGCCTCGACTGTGATCTTGCTGCTGGTCACCGGGCGTGGCCTTTCCTGGAACATCGCACTGGCGGCAACCCTGATCATTGGGGCGGCGATTCTGGGCACTCGCAAGAAATGAGAAGACGGCCGCTGCGGCGGACAATCCAGCCATGATCACCCTCAACGATGTCGAAGCGGCCGCTGCACGTCTGCAAGGCCATCTGCTGCGAACCCCCTGCGTCGCATCCAAAACCCTGTCGGATATCACTGGCGCGCAGGTGTTCCTGAAGTTCGAAAACCTGCAGTTCACCGCGTCCTTCAAGGAGCGCGGTGCCTGCAACAAACTGGCCCGGCTGACGCTACAGGAACGCCAACGCGGAGTGATCGCGATGAGCGCGGGCAACCATGCGCAAGGGCTCGCTTATCACGCCCAGCGCCTCGGGGTGCGCGCCGTAATCGTGATGCCGCGCTTCACCCCCGGCGTCAAAGTGGAGCGCAGTCGCGGTTTTGGCGCCGAGATTGTCCTGCGTGGCGATTCACTCGATGAAGCCAGCGCCCACGCTTTGGATCTGGCAGAGCAGCAACAAGCGGTCTTTGTTCATCCCTACGATGACGCGGACGTCATTGCGGGCCAGGGAACCGTGGCGCTTGAAATGCTGCAAGACGTGCCAGACCTGGACACTCTCGTGGTAGCGGTCGGCGGCGGCGGCCTGATTGCCGGAATGGCCACCGCCGCCAAGGCGATCCAACCTGCCATCGAGATCATTGGCGTACAAACCGCGCGCTTTCCGGCCATGGTCAACGCCATCAAGGGTACGCACTATCCACAGGGCAGCAGCAGTATTGCCGAAGGCATTGCGGTGGGCACGCCCGGCAAAATTACACGGACCATCATCGCTCGTCTGGTTGACGATCTGGTGCTGGTCGATGAAGGCGATATCGAGCAGGCCATCGTCATGCTGCTTGAAGTGGAAAAAACACTGGTCGAGGGCGCTGGTGCCGCGGGACTGGCGGCCCTGCTCAAATACCCGGAGCGCTTCAAAGGCAAACGCGTTGGGCTGGTACTGTGCGGCGGCAATATCGATCCCATGCTGCTGGCCGCCATCATCGAGCGCGGCATGGTGCGCGCGGGCCGGCTGGCGCGCATCCGGGTGAGCGCCCGCGATGTACCCGGCACGCTGGCAAAGATCACGGCAATCGTGGCGCAGGCCGGCGCCAATATTGACGAAGTGCATCATCAACGCGCGTTTACCACGCTGGCGGCGCAGAATGTCGAGGTGGAGTTGGTGATACAGACGCGCGGACCCCAGCACATCGCCGACGTCATGGCCGAGTTATCCGCGGCAGGTCTGCAGGCTGAGCAAGTGCAATGAGTTCAGGGGCGGCTCCGGATGAAAATTCAGTTGCTGAGTGACCTGCACCTTGAAGTTCACCCAAACTGGGTCGCCACAGCTGCGCCAGAGGCCGACCTGCTGGTGCTGGCCGGCGACATTGGCTCCTATCAACCCGGGTCGCTGCTGCCGGATACGGACTTCGGTCTGGCGCGCTTCTCGCAGAAAAATGGCTGGCCTGTGCCCTCGCTTTTTGTGCCGGGCAACCATGAGTACGACGCACTCGATTTTGATGTGGCACATGCACGCCTGCGCGAGACCTGCGAGCGACTGGGCATCGTCTGGCTGGAGCGTGAGGTCATCGTCCGGCGGGATCGACAGGACAAGGCGGTTCGCTTTATCGGAACCACACTGTGGAGCGACTTTGACGCACTGGGTCCAGCGCCCGACGCCGTCGATAACGGCTCGGCAGGACTCCTGGCGCAACAGCTCAAAGCGCGCGACAAGGCCTTTCGCGCCGCCAACTACTACCTGAAAAAAACCGGCACCTTGCGTCGCGGTATACCCATGCTGGCAGAGCAGGTGCGCGATCAATCATTGCTCTGCCAGGCCTGGCTGACAAGAGCTTTGCAGGTGCCGTTCGAGGGCAGCACGGTCGTGGTGACCCATTTCGCACCGAGCCTCATGAGCACCGACCCGCGCTACGGACGAACCCCCGGCAGCGCCGGCTTTTGCAATGCGCTGGATCCCTTGCTGGCACATGCACAACTCTGGTTGCATGGACACCTTCATGCACCCAGCAACTACGCCAAGAGCGGCTGCCGAGTCATCGCCAACCCGCTAGGCTACGCGCGCAAGAACGAGCAAGATTCGTTTCGGGAAGCCCTTTGCGTCGAGCTCTGACGAGGACAATTCGCTTGGTTACACTGGCGCTTTGACAGAGGAGATGCGCATGAAGATTCTTCTGGCCGTCGACGGCAGTGTCTACACCAAGAAGATGCTGGCTTACCTTGCCACGCATGACGAATTGTTTAGCCAGAATAATGACTACACCGTATTCACGGTTCAACCCGTGCTGCCACCGCGGGCACGGGCGGTTGTGGGCAAAAAAATTGTCGACAGCTACTACGCCGAGGAAGCCGAGAAGGTACTTGCGCCAGTATCCAAATTCTTGCTGCGACATGGCATCGACGCCAAGAGCAGCTGGAAGGTGGGCCATGCCGGTGAGAGCATTTCCAAGCTGGCCGACGGCGGCAAGTTCGACCTGCTGGTCATGGGCTCGCACGGCCACGGTACGCTGGTCAACCTGGTGATGGGTTCCGTCGCGACCCAGGTGCTGGCCCATTGCAAGGTGCCGGTGCTGCTGGTACGTTAACGCAAAGTTGCACTCAAGTCAGCGCCTTGGCGGCAGCGCTTGTCAAAGCACGGGTGAGCGCGTCCAGTACAGCAGAGTCCAGGTTCCAGCAATGCCAGTACAAGTCGACCGGTAGTGCATGCCCCGGTGCGATATCGACCAGGCGCCCTTGCCTGAGGTGTTCTCTGACCTGCAGCTGCGGCACCACGCTGACACCCCAGCCGTCCAGCACCGCCCTGACCTGCCCTTCGGAGCTGGGCACGTACAGCTGGCTCAGTGCAATCTGCTTGAGCTTGAGGGCGCGCCCGACAAACTCTGACTGCAGATCGTCCTTGCGGTTGAAAGCAATGAAGGGCAGGCTGCGAAAATTCTGCGGCGACAAGCCAGCTGGGCAATGTTCTGCAGCCCACAGCGTTTCTGCGACGGCGATATAGGACATGGCACCCAGAGGCACCAGTCGGCAACTGCGCAGAGCCTGCTTGACAGTGGTTACACAACCCAGCACCTGACCTTCGCGCAACCACTCAATGGTGAAGTCCTGGTCATCTGTGATGATCTCCAGGCCCAGGCCCTGCTGCGCCAACCGGCTCAGCGCCGGTAGCGCCCAGGTGGCGATGCTGTCGGCGTTGATGGCAATGGAGATCCGCTCAGCGTCGCCGCTTTTGCCTGAGGCGCCGGGCGTCAGGTCTTTCAGGTCGCGCTCCAGATCAGCCCGCAGCAAACGCATCTGCATGGCGTGTTTGAGCAGCAAGCGCCCGGCCGAGGTCGCGCGCAGTGGACGGCTGCGCACAATCAGAACCGTTCCGACCTGGACCTCAAGCGAACGCAAGCGCTGAGAGACGGCCGATTGGGTGATGGAAAGTCGCACCGCGGCACGCTCAAAGCCACCCTCCTCGACGATGGCCGCCAGGCATTCGAGAGCATTCGGATCAAAGGTGCTCAATAAGGTGACCTGATATGTTTTGGATCGGTCAAATTTTACTTTTGTTGCAAGAGGGCCGGAGCGGCCTGTGATTCAGCACCGGCTCCGTGCACTTGCAGCAAGCAATCCTGAAAGGCTCTGGTCACTCTGGAGGGCTGCGGCGAGCGCCGCACGATACTGAAAAAGCTGCATTCGTAATGAAACATATTGGCCTTGACCGCTCGCATCTGGCCGTTTCCAACAAACGCTTTCGCATAGTGATCAGGCAGGAATCCGAGGTACTTGCCTGAAAGAATCAGCGTCGCAATCGATTCCTGGTCATACCCCGTGGCCTTGCGTGACAGGCGTCGCCGCTGGCTGATCTCCATATTGGGCGAGTGGTAACCCAGCCCGGCAAACTTGTGCCCACCCAAGTCGTCCCAACTCATGTCCGCCGGTTCGGCCTCGAACAGCAGATGTTGCGCGCCGCAGTACAACTGCATGGTTTCGCCAAACAACTCGTCGTAGGTCAGGGTGTCGGAGTTGCGATGTCCCGGAATCACGCCAACCTGAAACTGGCCATCGATCACACCGCGCTCGATCGCGTTCAACGCTGCCACATACAGATGCAGATTCACCTCCGGGGCCAACTCGGAAAAAAGCGCGATCGCCGCGCCCAGGCGGGATTGCGGGTTGCTGGCCGTCTTGTCAAAGACGGCGATATTGAGCTGGCCGCCCATGCGGCGATGGATTTCGTCGACGCTGGCGCGAAAGGCGTCGGCGCCAGCGAGCAGGCGCAGGGTCTCGGCATAAATCTGCTGTCCCTCAATTGTCAAGGCGAAGCCGGCACGCCCGCGTCGGCAAAGGGTCAAGCCAAGGCGGGTTTCGAGGTCCTTGATGTGACGGCTGACGGTGGAAGTGCCAATGTTGAGTTCCAACTCCGCCGCCGCCATGCCACCGCACTCGACCACGCTCTTGAACACGCGCAGCAGGCGGATGTCCATGTCACTGAGTTGTCCTAGCGCAGGAGCACTTTTTACTTGCATATACTGGTAACTGAATAGTGATACTTATACATTTACAAGAGTAACAGAGATCTTGAGAATCGCTCCTTACCCTTCTCAAACTGGAGACAACATGGAAATGAACGAAGCAAGCCACCTGAGCGCCGACCGTACCGACGCCGCCTGGCTGGACGCGCACTGGATGCCCTTTACAGCCAACCGTGAATTCAAGGCCAAGCCACGGATGATGGTCTCAGCCCAGGGTTGTTACTACACAGACAATCATGGCAAGAAGATTTTTGACGGCCTGTCGGGCCTGTGGTGCTGCGGCTTGGGACACGGGCGCAGCGAGATTACCGAGGCGGCAACGCGTCAACTGGCCACGCTGGACTATTCGCCGGCCTTTCAATTCGGACACCCCTTGTCGTTTGAGTTGGCCAACAAACTCAAGGAATTGACCCCCGCCGGTCTTGACTACGTGTTCTTTACCGGCTCTGGTTCGGAAGCGGCCGACACCTCGCTGAAGATGGCGCGCGCCTACTGGCGCGCCAAGGGTCTGGGCCAGAAAACACGCTTGATCGGGCGCGAGAAAGGCTACCACGGAGTCAACTTTGGTGGCATCTCGGTCGGTGGCATCGGTGGCAACCGCAAGACTTTTGGTCAGGGCATCGAGGCGGACCATCTGCCGCACACGCAATTGGCAAGCAACGCTTTTTCGCGCGGTATGCCCGAGAAGGGTGCCGAGCTGGCCGACGATCTGCTCAAACTGATCGCACTGCACGACGCCAGCAACATCGCTGCCGTCATCGTCGAGCCGTTTTCGGGCTCGGCCGGTGTCGTGATTCCGCCCAAGGGTTATCTGCAACGCCTGCGTGACATCTGCACCGCCAACAACATCCTGCTGATTTTTGACGAAGTGATCACCGGATTTGGCCGCGCGGGCGCTTACAGCGGTGCCGAAGCTTTCGGCGTCACGCCGGACATCATGAACATCGCCAAGCAGATTACCAATGGCGCGCAGCCGATGGGCGCAGTGCTGGTGAAGAAGGACATCTATGACATCTTCATGGCGCAGGGCGGGCCCGACTACATGCTCGAATTTGCCCATGGCTACACCTATTCGGCACACCCGGTTCCCTGCGCTGTGGCGCTAGCCACACTGGATCTGCTGGTCAAGGAAAACATGGTCGAAAAAGTGAAAGCGCTGGCGCCGCATTTCGAGAATGCCGTACACGGCCTCAAGGGTGTCAAACACATCACCGATATCCGCAATTTCGGTCTGGCAGCCGGGCTGACCATTGATGCCCTGCCGGGGGAGCCAGCGCGCAGACCTTATGAAATTGCCATGGCGATGTTGCAAAAAGGTTTTTATGTGCGCTATGGCGGCGATACGATTCAACTGGCCCCACCCTTCATCACGACGCCGCAGCAGATTGACAGCCTGATCAATGCCCTGGGTGAAACCATCAACCAAACTGCTTGACCCTGCTTTCGCCATTGTGAACGAAGTGACGCAATCCATACCCCTGAAGCCCTGGATTGCCGCGCTTCGCTCGCAATGACAGATCCGTTGATCACAACTTCATGAACAAAGCTATCCCCATGCAAACACTTCCTCAAATTCAACACCTGATCGGTGGTCAGCTCGTCGCAGGCGGCAGCCGCTCACAAGAAGTTTTCAACCCGGCCACCGGCAAGGCCGAAAAGCGCGTGCTGCTGGCTGACAAACTCACGGTCGAGCAAGCCATTGCCAATGCGCATGCTGCCTATCCGGCGTGGCGCGCCACGCCGCCGCTGAAACGCGCGCGCGTCATGAGCACGCTCAAGGTACTGCTGGAGGCCAACGCCGAGCGCATTTGCGCGCTCGTCACAGCCGAGCACGGCAAGGTACTGGCCGACTCTCTGGGTGAGTTGCAGCGCGGCATTGAGAACGTTGAATATGCCAGCTACGCGCCTGAACTTCTCAAGGGCGAGCACAGCAAGAACGTTGGCCCGTCGATGGACTCCTGGAGCGAGTTTCAGGCGCTGGGCGTCACCGCCGGCATCACCCCGTTCAACTTCCCCGTGATGGTTCCCTTGTGGATGTGGCCCATGGCCATCGCCTGCGGCAACACCTTTGTGCTCAAGCCCTCCGAGCGCGACCCCAGCAGCGCGCTGCTGGTGGCGCAACTGGCACTTGATGCCGGACTGCCGCCCGGTGTGCTCAACGTGGTCAATGGTGACAAGGAAGCGGTTGATACCCTGCTGGCCGATAAACGTGTGCAGGCCATCAGCTTTGTCGGCTCGACACCGATTGCCCAGTACATCTACGCTACCGGTTGCGCCAACGGCAAGCGCGTGCAGGCTCTGGGCGGAGCGAAAAACCACGCCGTGGTGATGCCCGACGCCGATGTGCCAAACGCCGTCAGCGCCCTGATGGGAGCCGCTTACGGATCTTGTGGCGAGCGTTGCATGGCCATTCCGCTCGTGGTGGCTGTTGGGGACGCCACCGCCGACGCGGTGGTGGCTGGTCTCAAGGTGGAAATAGCCAAGATGAAAGTCGGCCCCGGTACCGATGCCAGCAACGACATGGGACCTCTGGTTACCCAGGCCCACTTTGAAAAGGTCAAAGGCTATGTTGACCAGGGCGTGCTCGAGGGGGCCACCCTGGTGGTCGATGGACGAAATGTCAAGGTGAGTGGCCACGAGAGCGGTTATTTCCTGGGCGCCTGCCTGTTTGACAACGTCAAGCCCGGCATGAAGATTTACCAGGAAGAAATTTTCGGCCCGGTGCTCGGCGTCATGCGCGTCAAGACGCTGCAGGAGGCGATGGATTTGATCGACGCCCACGAGTACGGCAACGGCACCTGCATTTTTACGCGAGATGGCGAAGCAGCGCGCTACTTCAGCGACAACATCCTGGTCGGCATGGTAGGCATCAACGTGCCCTTGCCGGTGCCCGTGGCCTACCATTCCTTTGGTGGCTGGAAGCGCTCCCTGTTTGGCGACCTGCATGGCTACGGGCCGGACGCTGTGCGCTTCTACACCAAGCGCAAAACCATCACCCAGCGCTGGCCGTCAGCCGGCGTGCGTGAGGGCGCGCTGTTCAGTTTCCCGACCAACCGCTAGCTTGGCGCTTCATGGGGCCACACGGGTGCTTTCTTCCGTGCGGGCCTCTTCGAGCAACCAACGCTGAAAGGCTTTGACGGCGGGCCGGCCGGCAATCGCCTCAGGCGTTACCAGGTAGTAGGCGTAGTGCTGTTCGACCACGATGTCAAAGGGCGCCACCAATCTACCCTCGGCGAGCGCCACCGCTACCAGAGGCCTGGAGGCCAGCGCCATGCCCAGCCCATCGACCGCCGCCACAAAGGCCAGGCCGGAGTCGCTGAAATGCGGGCCGGCATTGCTGTCAACACCCGTTACGCCTGTCAGTCGGAGCCACTCTTGCCAACTGGGACGGACTCGCTCGTCAGCAATCGAATCGTCATGCAGCAAGACCTGAAATCGCACATCTGCCGGCTCTCGCAGTGGTGTGTTCGACTGCAGCAGTTTCGGACTGCAAACGGCGATGTAATCGGAGCCGAACATGCGGTCAACGCGAAACCCCGGATATGTTCCGGAACCATAGCGGATCACCACCTGAGAGTCTTCCTCGCGCAAATCAACGCTGTCAACGATCGGCGCCGCAACCGACTGCTCGGCGTCAATAGCAATGCCCGACCGGATGATATGCAGGTTCAGGCCCGGATGGGCCAGCGTCAAACGCCGCAGGCGTGGCACCAGCCAGCGTGCAGCAAACGAGGGCGGAGCGACGATAACGAGTCTGCCACTGGCCACATGCTCGTGTGCATTCTCTACCGCGACAGCAAAACACTCCAGTCCCTCTCTCACTTTGGGCAGCATGGCCTGGCCTTGCGGCGTGAGTTCCAGCGCCCGTGGCAAGCGCCTGAAAAGTGAGCGGTCGAGGAATTCCTCCAGCAACTTGATCTGGTGACTTACCGCCGTCGGTGTCACGGATAGCTCGGTTGCTGCCTTCTTGAAACTGAGATGACGCGCCGCCGCATCGAAAGCGCGCAAAGCATTCAAGGGCGGCAAGCGATAGGACATGGATGAAATTTTCTACTGTGTCAGATGAGAATTGATCGTTTGCTGCGGCGCAGCATCTGCATTATCGTAGCGCTGTGCTCCCAAAAGGAACACACGTCAAAAGAAAGGTCCGACACGATGGAAACCAACTATCTCGATATCGAAGCTCTCGTTCATCAGGCGCAACAAGATCGCAGCAAAGCCGTGGGAAACATGCTTGCTGCCAGCTGGGAAAAGTGCAAAAAATTGTTCCGTACACATGGGACTGGCCAGACCGTCGTCTGGCGCGTTCTGCCGCCTTGACGCTTTTCCTTGTCCCACTTTAATGCCTGGAGCTCTTATGAAAAAATTCTTTAGCCTGGTCAACTTGACCGTCGGCCTCCTGTTTCTTCTTGTCGGGTCATCAATCCTCTTCAGCATCTCGCGCGCGCCGGCCAACGCTGGCGCCGGCTTTGTCGCGCTGCTGATCGCGGTGGTCTGTCTCTGGCTCGCCAGGCAGTCCGCCTCTGAAGGCAAAGTACAGTTGCCCTGAAGCCAGGCTCAGGGCCAGAAGACGGCCTGAAGCCGATCGCGCTTTGGCGGCAGACCGGGGCACTTTTCAACCCGAAAGCCCAGTTGCCGCAAGCGCTCACGAACGCTTGCGGCAACCGTATAGGTCGCCAGCGTAGTGCCAGGCCGGCACAGCTGTGCCACCAGATGCAAGGTTTCTGCTGACCACATCTGCGGGTTAAGTGCAGGGCTGAAGCCGTCCAGATACACCGCATCGGCCTGGCAATCGAGGTCTTGCAGCGCGGCCTGCACCTCACCCACTGCCAGCGTCAATTGCACACACCCGCCGGCAAAACTCCACTGGTGAATTCCCGGCGACAGACCGCGCCAGACTTGAGCCAGTTGCGCTGCCAACACAGGCAGGCGTGAAGCGATTGGCGAATCGGGATGATTTTCAGGACAGGCGGTGCGGGCGCTGCGAACAAGGTCAGCGCCGGTCACCGGAAAAGCTTCAACCGATGCATACTGCAAACTTTCACAGCGCTGTGGGTCCGCCTCCCAGGCAGCCCAGGTGCAGAGAAAATTGAGCCCCAGTCCAAAGCCGGTTTCTAGCACTGAAAAGCGCTCACGTCCGCGCCACACTGCCGGCAATCCGGTGCCAGTCAGAAAAACAGAGGTCGCCTGCGCCAGCCCGCCCGCGCGCGAACGGTAGCGATCCTTGAAGCGCGGGCTGTGAGGACTGCCGTCAGGCATCCATAGAACGGTTTCATCCGCGGAGCCGACGACTGCCGGTGGCGACTTAATCGCTTTGTCCATATCGCTTTCAAATCAAGAAGCAAGAGACGATATACCCATTGCCACCGTCCCTGATTATTCATTAGTTAAATGAATGAAGTAATAGTTATATTAATTGTTGTTCTCAAACACTCGTTCTTGAAACACACTGTGTCCTTTCACAACCCTGACTCTGGAGCACAACATGCTGATCGGCCTACCCAAAGAAATCAAGAACCACGAATACCGCGTCGGCTTGACACCAGCCAGCGTGCGCGAACTCACTTCGCATGGGCATCAGGTGCTGGTACAAACCGGTGCCGGCGCTGCCATCGGCTTGTCCGACGAGCAATACAAGGCAGCGGGTGCCACGATGGCAGCAGACGCCCAAGAGGTGTTCGCCAAGGCCGAGATGATCGTCAAAGTGAAGGAACCTCAGCCACAAGAGTGCGCCATGCTGAGAGCCGGTCAGATTCTCTACACCTACCTGCATCTTGCACCCGATCCCGAGCAGACCGCGGCCCTCGTCAAATCAGGCGCTGTCTGCATTGCCTACGAAACCATCACCGGCCCTGGTGGCGGTCTGCCACTGTTGGCGCCGATGAGCGAAGTGGCCGGTCGCATGGCGGTGCAAGCCGGCGCTGCGCACCTTGAAAAATCCAAAGGCGGCATGGGGATTCTTCTGGGTGGTGTACCCGGTGTGCCAGCAGCACATGTAGCCATCATCGGCGCCGGCGTCGTTGGCACCCACGCCCTGCAGATGGCAGTCGGCATGGGCGCCCGGGTCACGGTGCTGGACAAGAGCGTGGACCGCCTGCGCCAGCTGGACCTGATTTTTGGCAACCGCATCAATACCGTTTACTCGAACGCCCACAGCGTGGAAGAAGCCGTGCTTGATGCTGACCTGGTGGTGGGTGGCGTTCTGGTGCCAGGCGCCGCCGCGCCCAAGCTGGTAACGCGCGACATGATCTCGCGCATGAAGAAAGGCGCCGTCGTCGTTGATGTGGCCATTGACCAGGGTGGCTGTTTCGAAACCTCGCACGCCACCACCCATGCCGAGCCAACCTACATAGTTGACGGCGTGGTTCACTACTGCGTCGCCAACATGCCTGGCGCCGTGGCTCGCACCTCCACCTTTGCACTGAACAACGCCACCATCGGCCACGCCGTGGCACTAGCCGACAAGGGTTGGAAGCAGGCTCTGCGGGACAATGCGCACCTGAAGAACGGACTCAATGTCGCCAACGGCCATGTGACCTACGAAGCGGTCGCCAGCGACCTGGGTTACCCGTACGTGAACGCTGACAGTCTGTTGGGCTGAGCTGGCAACACGGGCGGCATGGCAAGCCGCCTACAATTTGCCGATGAACAGCCCC
>Ga0194060_10002373_pt1 | contig 13434 bp, 7 predicted proteins | sample SepL225m_MetaG_FD_163427 | JGI IMG/M metagenome (GOLD analysis project Ga0194060, IMG submission 163427) | Anoxic zone freshwater microbial communities from boreal shield lake in IISD Experimental Lakes Area, Ontario, Canada - Sep2016-L222-5m | ecosystem: Environmental > Aquatic > Freshwater >... | reverse complement strand
GGCTTGTCCCAGGTGTACACCACATCGGTGTCCTGTAATTTCAGTCCGTTGATAGAATGTGGTCCAGGCTCGAGTTTCGCGCCCCGAAGTTCGTCACCGAGACTAGTGAGGCATGGATCCATGTGCGATCTATCGGCATCCGGCACCACGTAGCAGAGGAGGCACTGCTGGAGCGGCTTCATTACTTCGGCGAAAGCAGGACCGGCGGCAAGGAGATGCCCCCTTGCCTGCTTGGCGCTTGAACTTGCGATTGAGAACGAACTCGCTTTGGCTTCGATGTAAAGTGCTTTCTTGTCGCTGTCACGCCGCAGTAACACATCCGGCTCGGGCGACAAACTAACATCGAGACCTGTCGCGTTAACTGAACGGATGGTTTCTTGCGGCAAGGGAAAGGGGTTCTCAATGTAGACGAGATCAAAACCCAGTTCCTGGAAAAGCGGCCGGACGAGATAGGCGTTGGGCGGCTGTTCCCTGGTCATCCAGAGCAGAAGATTGAGTTGAAACCCCGGATCCCGCAAAAGGGCTTCAGCGCTCATCGGCATACCCTCCCGACATTGCGATGGAGTTGTCCACGATTCCCTGAAATGGTTCGCCCCCTAACCAGGTTTCGATCGAAGGGCATACATACGCCTGGATGTTCGTAACCAACCGGTGGAATGTATTGCCGCAAGTGTCTTGCGGCAGAATGGCGACGAGGCTCTTCTCGGTCATCTCTATATTGATCGGTTGCCACAGATGGCGGTCAGCCCCATAGACATGGACCTTCGTCGGCCCCATCCAAATAGGTTCGCCCCAGAGCCGAAAGCGGTTCCGTTTCTGGAAGGCGCGAGTGACCCAATGCTTGAACGTGGGCTCGGACAGCTCTTCCTTGAACCTGACGATCAGAGGAACCCCTTTCGCGCCAATGTTGGTTCGCATGTGAGCGGGCGTAGCCTCCATGCGATGCCACGCTGTATCTTCGGTCAGGTCAAGCATGGCACCGTAGGTTCGGTACAGATACCGCACCATGTTCCGGTGTTCCTCAAAACTGTCGGAGCGATTGGTAAGTCGGCCTTGTTGGTACAGATCGTGGCATCCCCGTCCAACGCGAGAAGGAAACCTCAGCGCATATAACGCATGGAGTGGCGCATAGTTTTCCTGAAGGTTGCCCAAAGAGGCCTTGATTCTGCCAATACGGTCGGCCATGTTAAACTTCGCCTTGCGCCGTTCAAAATCTGGCTGATCGTCAGCGTTGTTGTCCTCTGTGTCGTCGTCACCGGACTCGACCTCCGACTCTTCGGCAGCGTCTTCCGGCATCTCGAAGATACTCTCGTGCTGGAATGTCAATTTACCGAAACGCTCGTTACCCCGCAGACTGACGTCCGTATCCCACAGGCGTTGGAGCAACTGACTGCTAAACCACGAGGAATCAAGATCAGGGGACCGCGTAATCCATCGGTTCACTCGCGTGATGGCGTTCTGTGACTCATCGGAGGTGTAGTAGGCAAAGAACCGCTCATTGAACTGCTCGACATACCCGACTGTACGTTGACTTGGACCAGAAGCATCCGGCGCTGAATCCAGGTCGCGAATCTCCATGAATGACTCATCTATCCGTCTGACATCGGCGCCGAGGGATTGAAATATGTCCGTTGGTTGACGAGGAATTCTCCCGCCGTGAGAAGACACATGTTCAAGCAGGAAACTTTTCACTAGCGGTACACGCGCCCGCCGCTGATCAAGTCCCTCCTTGCCTTCCGCCGCGAGCCCGTTGAAAAACCGATAAACCTCGAAACGGTCTTGCGGTTTCATTGGATATGCCATCTGGACCATGTGAACAATCTCTCCCGGACTCTGCCACCCTCAAAGTACTATTCGGCTTTAGAATACTCAGAGGTGATTCATTAACAAGCCATTTTCTTTGCGGGCCATCGCCCGGCCTTTATTCACGCTTATCTCCTTTAACGGGCTGCTCAGAAACAACTTCCGATTCCGATAACTCGACCAATGGCGTGACAGGAGAAATCGGGGCCGGTTCGGTGTCGGTTGTGACCACAGACCCTTCGCTTGAACTCAGGGGTGCCGGGTTCTGGGGATCGACAATGGTTACCGTGGGCGGAGTTTCGGCAACGGGCGGCGCGGGTTGGATTGGTACTGGCTCTTCTTGCGGGGGAGACGTGCCCGGGATCGGCTCTACGGCAGTCGGCTCGGGCGCTTGCGGTGATGGCACGATCTCAACCGGTGGCACTGCTGCAGGGGTCGGCTCAGGAACGATAGTCGGGGCCGACTCCGGAGAAATTGCCGGGCCAGGCAACACTACAGGCTCGGGCATTGGGACGACCGGGGGCGGCTCGATGATTTCGGGGGCAGTAACCACGGGCGGCGGATCTGGATCAACTGGCGCGGGTGCCGGAACCACCACAGGTTCGCCGGCCGGTAGGGGCGCCACCTCGGGCGGAGAAATCTCGGAACCGACAGGAATCACTCCTCCGTCGGAACTAGCGGCGGCGGCTACAGCGGCATCCAAATTCGTCGCGGGGACATCAAGCGTTGGCTCGGGTGCTGCCGGGGGTTCTGGCGCCGGGGCAATGTCCACGGGTTCAGTGACCGGTTGCGGCGTCGGTTCGGGGACGGACTCCAGCGGCTGATCGAGTGGCGCTTCGGTGACCACATGCACAGGTGTCGCCGGAATTGGTTCTGGTCGGGCGGCAACTTGAGGAGGGACGGCGGGCTCTATTATCTTTACCGGCTCGACTGCCGAGCGTGGTGAAGGAGGCGCAAGGGCGGGTTCAATGGGTTTCTCGGGCGTCAAGGTTGTCACCGGTTCGGGCACACGGCTCGGATGTACCTCGCCCTCCATGGGAACTGCCATGACCGGAACCGGCGCTCCCAACGCCTTCAACAGCGTTTCGGCGGCCCCGGTAACGAGAGGCATAACCGGGCACATACCAGCGACTGCGGTGACGGTGACGGACATGGCGGTGGGGCAGCACAGAAGTCCGGCGATGCCGTCATGGAGAAGCGATGTCACCGCCTCGCGGGCGGCGCCAAGATCGGCGGGGACGGCGATGACAACCAACCGGAAACCGGCCGCCGCTAGTACCGACGCCACAGCGGGAATCAGGGCGGCGGATCCGCCGGAACCGGCGGCGGAAAGAACCAATCCGATGGTGGTCTGGCGGCCCAGCACCATGTCGCGGGCAACACGGTTCGGTTTGTAACCACTTTGGCGGACGATGGCCAGGATGCGTTCGCGGGTTTCCAAGGGAATGTTTACCCCCGCCGTCTTACCGCTGATCGCATACGAAACGGTTGTCGGAGAGACCCCGGCAGCCATGGCGATGTCACGAATCGTCACGAATTTTACCATAGTGAAACGTTTTACTTGATATTTTTAAACATAACAATGAGAATTCCTGTCTTGCCTGCTTGAATTCCCGCTGCGTCTACGCTACGTTCCTGCTGATAGACATGACGCACGCTCCATATCAGTGGTATCAGGCCGGTGACGCGTTCTATCAGGCCCTTCTCTCGGAGATCGGCAAAGCAACACATTCCGTCCTTCTGGAAACGTATATCTTTGAGAATGGGGATCCAGGTGACGACTTTCATGATGCGCTTCTGGCCGCCGTGCAGCGCGGCGTGAAGGTCAGGGTCTTGCTTGACGCCTTCGGCTCCATGGATCTGCCCTCCCACTACTGGTCCTCCGTGACCGCCGCAGGGGGGAAGGTGGCCTTTTTTAATCCACTCTCCCTGGGCCGCATTGCCTTCCGGAACCACCGGAAACTGCTCGTTTGCGACAACCGGGTGGCCTTTATCAGCGGCTTCAATATCGCACGAAGCGAGGCTGGCGATGGAATCACCCGCGGCTGGCGCGACCTGGGATTGCGCGTCACCGGCCCGGTGGTGGACGACCTGGCCGCCTCTTTCGACCGGATGTTCGATGTCGCCGGCTTCAGGCTCCCCCGGCTTCCCCGCCTGCTGTTGCGTCCGCGATTCCTGAGCCGCCGGAAGAAAGCACAGCACCCCATTCTCCTGTCATCCGGTCCCGGCTTCACAGACAACACCATCAAGTTTACCTTACAGGAAGATCTCCGGCGGGCCCGGGTCATCCGGATTATTTCCGCCTATTTCCTGCCCACCCGCCGGCTCCGTAAAATCCTGATCAAGGCGGCCCGGCAGGGCGCGGATGTGCAAATCATCACCGCCGGGAAAACCGATGTCGCCCTGTCCCGTTACGCCGGGCGCTCCCTCTATAAGCGCCTCCTGAAGGCCGGGGTTCATATCCAGGAGTATGAGGCGCAGATTCTCCACACTAAGCTGATCATTGCCGACGGCGTGGTGTATGTCGGTTCCGCAAACCTCGACACCCGGAGTCTGAACATCAACTACGAGTTGCTGGTCAGGCTGGATGATGGGCATCTGGCGCATGAGGCGCGCCAGATTTTTCTCGATTATCTGCCCTACTGCCGGAAAATCAACCCGTCGACCTGGTCACGCTCCCGAAGTATATGGGAGAAACTACTGGAACGAATCTCCCACTTCATCCTGTCGAGAATCGATATCCTCTTCGCCCGCCGCCAACTCTCAAAGCTTCGGTGAACCAGGATAAAACGGCGCCGACTTTCCCGTAATAGAGGGTTTTCTCCATTCTGAATTCTGGCTTCTGACTCCTGGATTCTTTCTCTTCACACGACTTCCTCGTACTTGCGCTCCATCTTTTCCAGACAGCGTTTCATATCGAAATCCTGAATGCGGGTCAGGGCATTCTGGCGCAGACGCTTCAGCAGGCCGGGATCATCCAATAGGCGCAGGGTGTGACGGGCCATGGCCTCGATATCGCCGGGCGCAAACAGAAGGGCATCCTTTTCGTGGGTCAGGATCTCACCCTGGCCATCCGCCGTGGAGGCCACACAGGCGTTTCCTACCGCCATGCCTTCAAACAGCGTGCTGGGAGTGCCCTCCTGATGACTCGGGAAAAGCTGGATGTCGAGGCACTGAATCACCTTCACAACATCATCCCGATATCCCAGGAAGGCGATCCGGTCGGCCAGATTGTTCTCGTTCACCCACTGGCGCAGCACCTCCTCGTATCGGCCGTTACCAATGATCCAGAGATAAACGTCGGGCCGCCGGGCCAGCATCAGGCGAAGCGCCTTGAAGGCATCCATATGCCCCTTATGGCTTTCCAGCCGTCCCACCACACCCAGGATTTTGTCATCCGGCTTGCGTCCCTGCTCAGAGCGGAACGTCCGGATCCACTCCGGCGTGACCTTGTGAATCTGTTCCAGGGGAATACCGCTATACAGCGTCTCCACAATCGCCGCCGGGATATGCCGCTTCTTGACCGTGAACGTGCGGGTGGACTCGGATACGGCATAGGCATAGCGGGTGAAGTGCCCGAGGAACCATTCCACCGGCCGCTGAAAGGCGGGAACGGTTCCGTAGTTGCAGTGCTCATGGACAATGACCGGCTTCCCGAGAAGGAGGCCGGCGATCCGGCCCCAGGTGGAGGCGCCGTAGCCGTGGACATGAAGAATATCCACATCGGCCCGCCGCATAAGGCCGATCAACTTGAACAGGTTCCGGGGATCCATTTTGCCGTAACCCAGATAGAGCGGCTCGATCCCGGCGGCCCGAAGCCGTCTGTCGGCCACGTCGCTGGAGCCTTTCCGACTGCACAGCAAGACCCGGAACCGGTGCGTATCAAACGCGGGAATCCATAGTTCGAACAGGCGCGACACCCCGTGAAAGGCGACCTGCCTGTCCCCGAAATGCTCACACAGATGAAGCACTGTGATTCTCTTCATTCAACCCGCTTCCCGTTCATTTATCTTGTTGCCGCCGCCCTGAAAGGATATATCGTTGACGCTCTTGATGGCGCCAAAGGAATTCATTTATTACACGGGCTTATACCAATGAAGTGTTTATTTGTCTATAAAACGGCCTCACTCGATATCACGGATCCCATGGGCATCATGTGCCTGATCGCCAATGTCAAGAAACACGGCCACGAATCAGACCTGTTCCTTGCCAATTTGGAGCCTAACCTGTTCAAGGCGGTCGCGGACTACAAGCCCGATGTGATCGGCTTCTCCGTCACCAGCGGCTCGGAGCCCTATTACCTAGAACTCATCCGCCGCCTCCGCAAACACACGAAATTCATCTCCATCATGGGGGGTCCGCACCCCACGTTTTTTCCTGAAATCATTGAGGAACCGGAAGTGGACATCATCTGCCGCGGCGAGGGTGATGACGCCATCGTGGCCTTACTGAACAAACTTCAGGCAGGTGAGGATTACTCCACCCTTCCCAACCTCTGGGTCAAAAAGAACGGTGACGTGATCAAAAACCAGATCATGCCCTTGAATCACTCGCTGGATTCGCTCCCCTTCCCCGACCGGGCCTCGTTTCTGAAGTATTACGCCTATGCCCATAGTAGCGTGAAGCATTTCCTGGCCGGACGCGGCTGCCCCTACGACTGCGCCTACTGTTTCAACCACAAACTGAAGAAGATGTATCGCGAGGAGGCTAACGAGACGCAGTACTGCCGCCTGCGCAGCGTGGAGAACGTTGTCCAGGAACTGGAGGACGTCCGCAAAAATTATCCCCTCAAGATTGTCTATTTCCATGACGACCTGTTCATCATGAACCGGGTCTGGCTCAAGGAATTCGCCGAGGTCTACAGCAAGCGGGTTGGCCTGCCCATGATCTGTTACGTCCGCGCCAACCTCGTTAACGAGGACGTGGTGCAATCCTTGAAGAAGGCCAACTGCGTCACCATCGCCATGGGCATTGAGAGCGGCAACGAAGAACTCCGGAAAATTGTGCTCAACCGCGACATGACCAACGCCAAGATCATTGAGGCCGCTGATCTGTTCCACAAATACGGCATTTCGATCATGACCCAGAACATGGTGGGCCTGCCGGACGAGACGGTCGAGAATGCCTACGAGACCATTGCGGTAAACGCCCGGGTCAAGCCCTCCTACGCCTGGGCCTCCATCTTTCAGCCCTATCCCCGCACCGCGCTGTGGCATTACTGCGTCAAAAAGGGCTATCTGGATCCGTCCCACAAGCAACATGCGTCCTACCAGGTCGAGTCGCCGATCAACAAGGGCCAGACCAAGCGCGAGTTCGAGAACCTTCACAAGTTCTTTGCGCTGTGCATTGAATTCCCCTCGCTGGTTCCGCTGTCACGCCGTCTGATCAAGTGGCCGAACAACATTGTCTATAACCTGGTCTATCGCGGGTTCAAGGGCTACACACACATTTTCCGCCTCAAGATGAGCAGCGGCGAACTGGGCTTCTTCGTCTATCTCTGGGGCATCATGCTCTACAAGATCCGCCGCGCCATGGGGCGAACATACTAAGCTCACTGTCATCCCATAGGCAACGTTTCATGACCACAAAAATCCGTGTTTGTGGATGTTTTTGAATAGTTTGCGGGATTGTGATCGCTGAAATTTCCTCTGTGGGATACAAATGAAAAATGAACAACGTATCCTTGAAACCCACTGTTTTAAGGCGCCGGTGTCCGGCCAGCACTTGAAACGATCAAATATTCTTTCAGGATGGGCCCAATTCTGGCGTACTCGGGTTAACGGGATCGTTTCTTGGTAAATACTATATCCTTGCGAAATAGTCCCACCTGACCGATTTGAATGAACTTTACGCCCTCATCCTTTCGATTGAGCACATTACATATTGGAATTAGCGCAGAGTAACCGCTCCCAGTTTCTGACGATTTCCGCGAATTGCAGTCAACTGCATTGACTCTCGCTCTCTATTTGACCATGATTCAAACTTTGTGTCAGTGTTTGCTGGAGAAAGTAGAATATGACTGAAAAAATTCGTCGCGAATGGCGCCTTTTGGCGTTTCGCGCAAAATTGTTGATGGTTTTGGTGGTGCTGTGTTGTGCCGCTTTGAGCGGTGCTATTGCACTTGAGGATGCCTATATTCCATGGGGTGACAGTCGATATCTCGGAACGAATGACGATATTATTAATTCGGACTTCCCTTCTTGGTTTGGCTCGGCTTTCAAAACTGGGGCCGGGGTGTGGGATACCAACATCCCTGCGTGGTATGTCTCTTCGTGTGAGCCCAACGAAGCGGCACTCGACGTATTGTTTAGTCGATTTTTTCTGACCAATAGCCTGATCGTGAAGTTGGGCTTTCTTGATTCCAGTAATTCATCCTTTTCTCTTGATCTTCTGCTCATGACGAATCAAGTCTTAGTAAGATCCAACCTGTTTGAAAATCTCTTCACCGGAAGCGGCATTGATACATCGCGCACCTTCAACGTCCCGCTTGCGGATACAAATACCATCGGGTTACAATTCACCAGAAGAACAGGCGTCATCACAATCCGGGATACTCTGCTTTCCCCCGATAGTGACGGGGATGGCTTTTCTGATATTGAGGAATCTGTCTGGGGGAGTGATCCCGGTTCTGCACTCTCAGTCCCCTGCGCCGACATCACCGGACAGGTGTTTTATGCGGGTGTTCAGGCTGGCGTTATCCATGTACTGGCGACGACTAACGCTGCGGATTGGACTGCTACGCATTACCTGACAATGGGCGCACCCGGGGGGTATACGCTGAAGGGTCTGCCCATCAGGAACACTTGGTACCCCCGCGCCTACCAGGATGTGAATGGAAATGGTTTTCCTGATGATTGGGAGCCACGGGGCGGATATCTGGCCCCCAGCGGCACAGGCTCCGGCTTCCTGGTTCTTACCGGGAACACTGCCGGTGTAGATATCTTCCTCCAGGATCCTGATTCCGACGGGGATGGAATAAGTGATGTAACTGAAAGGGCCTTAGGTCTGAATCCATACCTCTCCAATTCTTTCGCCCGTCTTCCGTTTTTGGACAATTTTGAGACGAACACAGTGCATCTTGGCGATGTGAATGGCCAGAATGGGTGGCTGGCTGGCCCGAGCAACTCAGTTCTCGTGGAGACCGGCGTTGTGTGGGAGGGCTCGCAGGCATTGTCAATCAAAGCAGGGAATACGCCGTCAAGTGTGTGTCAATTGTTTACGGTGACGAATGCGCCGGTAGTGTGGGCGGACGCGCACATCCTGGCATGGGCGGGCTCGATGCCAACAAGTCCGGTGTCAGGCAGTGCGATGGCGTTCTTTGATGACAACGGCTATCTCAGGGTCTACGATGGATTGAGCGCCTCGACAAATAAGTGGCTGACTCTGACCAACCGCCCGCCCCGCGCGATGACAGGGGAGTGGGTGCGGTTGACGATGAAATTGGATTATGGCGCCCAACGTTGGCTCGCTTGTGTGAATGGCATTCTTTCGCGTGAAGGGATCGGGTTCGCCACGGCCGTAAGTCGGTTCAGTATGCTGTCCCTCAAAGGGGAGCGTGGCGGCATGGACGCGCTTTGCGTCAGCACAAACGAACCGGCGGGCCTCTCCCTCGACGGTGACCTGATGCCGGATGACTGGGAACGGGCGAATGTCGGTAATCTTGACCAGACGGATGACGGTGACCCAGACCATGACGGACTATCCAATTTGGAGGAATACCGGCACGGAACCGATCCCAACTTCCCGGACTCCGATCATGACGGAATGGCCGATGGATGGGAAGTCACGCACGGTTTCAACCCCACTAATGCGGCGGATGCGGCTTTGGACGCCGATGGCGATGGGTTGTCAAATGTGGCGGAATACCAACACCAGAGCGATCCTTTGGTGGCAGATTCGGATCATGACGGGTTGACGGATGGCTTGGAAGTCAACACCTGGCACACGGATCCCGTGGCTGTGGATAGCGATGGTGACGGCTATAAAGATAGCGATGAGGTCGCGCGCGGAACCGATCCCACCGACGCCACTTCCCAGCCCGCCTCCCATTGGCTGAACCACCGTAAACTGACGTTCCGCGAAGGCAGTCTCACCAACCGTCTTGCCAATGTGCCCATTTTGGTTCGCCTCACCCCTGAGCGGATCGACTACACCCAATGTGCGGCCAATGGGCGCGATATCTTCTTTACCGATAGCGCCGGCTTGCCGCTCGATTTCGAGGTTGAGAAGTGGAATTCCGAAAGTGAATCCCTCTTCTGGGTTCGTCTCCCCGAGGCGGGTGGAACCAATTCCGCCGGTTACTTCTGGCTTCATTGGAACGACCCGGATGCCACCAACGCCGCGAATGCCGCAGGGGTGTGGTCGACAAACTACCTTGGCGTCTGGCATCTTGCCGAGACCAATACCGTTCTAGCCGACTCCGCCCCTGGCACATACGCCGCCACCAACGTCGGGGCCGTGTGTGTCACCGGTATCCTTGGTAACGCCCGCAATTTCCGCGGATCCGATAGCGTCATAGTCCCTCCCGCCGCTTTTGCCGATATCAGCAATGCGGTGTCGATCAGCTTCTGGCAATTCGGGGCCACGAACCAACCTCTTAACGTTACCTGTTTTGAGGGTACCAGCGTCATCGGACGGGAACTCAACGCCCATGTTCCGTGGGGAGATTCGAACGTCTACTGGGATGCCTTCGGCATTTACGACCGAATCAATAAACTTGCCACCACCAATCTCTACAAGGGAGGGTGGAATCACTGGACCTTCACCAAGGATCGGCCTACCGGCACAATGCGCATCTACGTCAACGGCGAACTCTGGCACAGCGGGACAGGCAAAATCCGCGCTTACAGCCCCGTTACCGCCTTCTGGTTGGGTGACGCCGTAGGCGGCTCTTGGGGCTTTGTTGGAATGTTGGACGAATTTCGGGTTGAATCCGTGGCGCAGACTCCCGAATGGGTTAGGTTCCAGTATAAGGCCATGCTCGATCAAGTGCTGATTTATGGCGAGCAGCAGGTGTCAATAGCGGGCACGGGGAATAGTGCCGAACCCTCCCAGCCGGGCGAGTTCACCATCACCCGCACGGCCCAGAACACCAATCTTCCACTATCGGTTATGCTCTGTGTTCCGGCCGGCACCGCTGCGAATGGGGCTGACTTCACAACTCTACCCCGGTCAGTGTTAATTCCCTCCGGTGCCACACAGGCGAGGGTCCCGGTTCCGGTCATGGATGACCTCTGGCTGGAGGGTGCGGAGACCGTAACGGTCGCCATTGCCCAGGGAGGCTACTTCATCAATCCCACGAATGCCTCGGCCTCCATTGCGATCCTGGACGATGATGTTGACAGCGACCACGATGGGCTTTGCGATGCCTGGGAGATTCAGCAGTTTGGAAATCTTGATGCGACTGCGACCGGCGATGCCGATAATGACGGCGTCAGCAATATCCAGGAGTATCTGCGCAGTACTAACCCCCATGATGCCGATACCGATCATGATGGCCTGCCGGATCAGTGGGAGATTGCCATGGGAACAGATCCACTCACGCCTGATGCCGTCGCTGATCCAGACCATGACGGGCTCACCAATCTGCAGGAATATCAGTTGGGCACCAACCCGCGGCTGGCTGATACCGATGGCGACGGGATGTCGGACGGATGGGAAGTTGCGCATGAACTCAATCCGCTTGTGAATGATGCTACCCTCGATCCCGACAACGACGGGCTTACCACCCTCAAAGAATATCAGACCGGCACTGATCCGCATAATCCAGATACCGATGGTGACGGTCTGACGGATGGATCTGAAGTCAATGCCTATCACACTAATCCTCTGAATTCCGATACTGACGGTGATGGCCTTCCTGATAAGTGGGAACTGGACAACGGAACCAACCCTCTTGTCAATGATGCCGTAGCGGATCCTGATGGCGACAACTTAACGAACATGCAGGAATATCAACAGGGCACCAATCCGAAATCTGCCGACACAGATGGGGATGGCATCGCAGATGGCGTTGAGATTCAGGCGTTGACTGATCCATTAACAAAAGATTTCGACGGCCCAGTCACCGATGTTGATGTGGCGCTGGGTCGCGATGCTGTCGGCATGTTGGGCGGCTGGTTTCCTGTTGAGCAGGAATTATTTGCGGGGGATGTTCGAGGTTGGGTTGAGTATTCCCTTACAGCGCCTTCAGATAATGTTTATTGCCTTGCAGTGGAAGGAAGTCAGCATCTCAATAATTCAACCTCTCAGTTTGACTTCGATCTCAAGGTTTATTGTGACGGAGAATATATAGGACGGGCTAATTTGCGGGCATCGCATCAGGTTTCTGGAAGGATTTCGGTTGTAACCCCGTGGCTCAAGGAAGGGGCACATAGGATTCGAGTGTTGTGGGAGAATGGCAACAATGCAACGTCCCTGCAAATCAAGAGGCTTCGGTTGCAGAGGTTTTGGGCTCCAGATTTGGATGGTGATGGCGTGATGGATTGGGCGAAGACACGGTTAATACAGCAATGTTCTGTAGAAACGTCCTCCGTCGACAGTGTCGTTTCCCCTCTTTGCATTGAGGGCAAAGGTGGATGGATCTCCATGATGGCCGTATCCGGGGTGTCTCAAGCGTGCCATGGAGCAGGTGCGCGGTGGTATGCCGATGTTCCTCTTTCGGAGACAGGGGAAACGGCAATTGTGGTCGGATTCCAAAATGGGGGGCTGATGGTGTCCAATCGTGTCACATGGGTGCCAGTTAATATTTTCACTTCCGGGGATATTGTGATCAGGAAAGGCGATACGCTCCGGTTCAAGGCAGCACCGGAGGGGGTTACCAATGGCGTCGTTTCCATTATAATTAGCGGGTCAACCAACGCGCCGCTGGCCATAGACCAATACCTTGCGCACGCCTTTGCCTCTACGGGTGAATTCACAGTGGCAGGCTCCTATTCGGGTGAAAGTGAAACCAATCGAAGCATTCGAGTCCATGTTTTGCAGGGGGAATTCCCTGTTGAGAGAGTGTGTATGCCTGGGCGACAAAGGGAACTGAATTGTCCATCCTTGTCGGCTGGCACGATAATACAGTCAGATCCATCGCTGGTGGTGACCAACGGCGGATCTCTTGTCGGTGGTGGTCGGAAATTGCTCATGACGGGTAATGTGGATGACCCGATGTATATGGTGAGCAGGTTGTCTGAGGCGGGGCCAATTCTTTCGAGTGTAAAGGTAGATGGGCTTCAGGGATATAACGGAGGGGTGTGGACAATCATTCACCGTTACGATGACGGTGACGAATTGGTTGAGGCGCGTGTGATCTTGAGTTTTATTCCCTCTGATATTGTGGTGAAGATGGATGTTTTTGTTGCCGGCGTGACGTTTGACGATGGAACCATCCATCGGGAGGTGCAGGCGAGTGATTTCAATTCTTTGGGCGAATATCGGTATCATTTGATTCGTCCTGCCGGGTGTCGGACATCGGCGTGTCATCGGGTGAAAGTCTATCAGGGAACAACATATCTAGGTGGCGACTGATGCGAAATTTTAAAACCCCGATGATGCGCGTATTCAAGATTTTCTGGATAGGGATTCTGCTGGTGGCCGTGGCGCCAAAGGTGCAGGCGGTGATGGTATGGGATCCGGTGAACA
>Ga0194060_10002372_pt1 | contig 13435 bp, 12 predicted proteins | sample SepL225m_MetaG_FD_163427 | JGI IMG/M metagenome (GOLD analysis project Ga0194060, IMG submission 163427) | Anoxic zone freshwater microbial communities from boreal shield lake in IISD Experimental Lakes Area, Ontario, Canada - Sep2016-L222-5m | ecosystem: Environmental > Aquatic > Freshwater >... | reverse complement strand
AGCTTAGGAACCCTATGACGCACTTGCATCTGGACCCAGCACAGATTGACCGTGCCCGCGCGTCGGCGCAGCGCATCGCGCGCAAGGTGTTTGACGACATGCGCCAGTTCACCACCACCACCGTGGAGCGCGCCACCTTGCGACTACTGGGCGTGGACGGTGTCGATGAAAACGGCGTCCCCCTGCCCAACCGGTTGGTCGAACACTTGCAGGCGCAGGACTTGCTGCAACACGGCGTGGCAGCGGTGCTGGCGGCGGCCATGCAGGCGCAAGGCTTGACCGCGCAGCAGGTGGCAGAGGCCGTTACGGCAGGCACTTTGACCTTGCAAAAGCCCGCCGACGAGGGCGCGGCACGAAAGGCGGCGCAGGCACTGGCGCAAGCGCGCTGTGAGCATATCGCTGCGCAGCGCGACCATCGTGACCAACAGATCAAGACCCTGGGCGAAGGCAAGGCACCTTGGCTGTATCTGATTGTGGCGACCGGCAACATTTTTGAAGACGTGGCCCAGGCCCGGGCCGCGGTAGAGCAGGGCGCAGACATTATTGCGGTGATCCGTTCCACCGGCCAAAGCCTGCTGGACTATGTTCCTTATGGTGCCACCACAGAGGGATTTGGCGGCACCTACGCTACCCAGGAAAACTTCCGCCTGATGCGAGCGGCGCTGGACGAAGTCGGTGCCAAGGTGGGGCGCTACATCCGCCTGACCAACTACTGCTCGGGCCTGTGCATGCCCGAGATCGCTGCGATGGGTGCCATGGAGCGCCTGGACATGATGCTCAACGACTCGATGTACGGCATCATCTTTCGTGACATCAACATGCAGCGCACCTTCATTGACCAGTTCTTCTCGCGCATGGTCAATGCCTATGCAGGCGTCATCATCAACACCGGCGAAGACAACTACCTCACCACAGCCGATGCGGTGGAGGCGGCGCACACGGTGCTGGCTTCCCAACTCATCAACGAGCAGTTTGCCTATCTGTCGGGTCTGAAACCTGAGCAGATGGGTCTGGGCCATGCGTTCGAGATTCATCCCGAACTCGAAAACGGCTTCCTGTGGGAAATTGCCCATGCCCAACTGGTGCGTCAGGTGTTTCCGGATGCCTGTCTCAAGTACATGCCACCGACCAAGCACATGACGGGTAATATTTTCAAGGGCCACATTCAGGACGCACTGTTTAACATGGCGAGCACACTGACCCAACAAAATATTCACCTCCTGGGGATGATGACCGAGGCCATTCATACGCCCTTTATTCAAGACCGCTTCCTGGCGATCCAGAACGCCAAGTATGTTTTTGGCACCATGCGAGATCTGCACTCGGAAATTGAATACAAGACCGGCGGCAAGATCGAACGGCGTGCGCAGGACGTGCTGGCCGAGACCGAGAAAATTCTGGCGGAGATTGAAGGCATGGGCCTGCCAGCCGCGATCGGCAAAGGGATTTTTGCCGAGATTTCGCGCACTCCCACCGGTGGCAAGGGCCTGGACGGTGTGATTGCCAAGTCGGCCGATTACTACAACCCTTTTCCTGCACTCATGCTTGAGGGGTTTTCGGGGTCCGAGCCCAAATTCGCGGTGCCTTCAGCACCCTCCGCGGGTGCGGCGCTCGGCGCCGCGGCGATATTGGTGTCAGACCCCCATAACCTGGCAGCAAAGTGGGTCAAACCCTATGGCGATACGCTCAATGATGGGCGTGTGCAACTGTCCTTTACCTTGCCAGTGGGCTTGGACGAAGTGGCCAAGGAGGGCGCCAAACAGATGGCGCTGTCAATGGGTCTGAATGAGCCCGCGGTTGTGCATGCCGAAGACATGGGGCAGGGATTTAGCTTCTTCATTGTTTACGGTCAGTGCAAACACCAGGTCGATCTGTCGCAGCTCACGGTCTCCAAGCCAGAATACGAGGTGCTCGACAAGGAGGGTATCAATGCGCTGATTGCCAAGACCATGGCGCGCAAGATGGTGGTGGTGGGCGCCTGCATCGAGACCGATGCGCACACCGTAGGCATCGACGCCATCATGAATATGAAGGGCTACAACGGCCACAAGGGGCTGGAGAGCTACCACGAGATACGCGCCATCAATATGGGTGCACAGGTGGACTCCGAAGATCTGGTGGCGCGTGCAATCGACGAAAAAGCGGACGTGATTCTGGTCTCGCAAATCGTTACCCAAAAGAACATTCACCTCGACAACCTCACCAAACTTTCTGACTTGCTGGAAGCGGAAGGTATTCGCGACAAGGTGATTTTGGTGGTGGGTGGCCCGCGCATCAGCCATGAATTGGCCAAGGAACTGGGCTACGACGCGGGCTTTGGTGTGAAAAGCTATGCCGAAGATGTAGCATCCTTTGCAATCCATGAATGGACTGCAAGAAACCTTGCGGGACAAACCGCAGCGAAGCCAAGCTCTGTCCCCAACTGAATAGGAAACGACATGGAAAATAGGACCAGCCTGATCCGCCTGCGCATGGGCGCCCACGATGCACACTATGCCGGCAACCTGGTCGACGGTGCCAGGATGCTGCATCTGTTTGGGGATGTGGCCACGGAGTTGTTGATCCGCAGCGATGGCGACGAAGGTCTGTTCGTCGCGTACGACAACGTGGAGTTCTTGGCACCGGTCTACGCCGGAGACTTCATTGAAGCCACCGGACGCATCGTGACTATGGGCAAGAGCTCGCGCAAGATGGTGTTTGAGGCGCGCAAGGTGATCGAGTCCGCGAACATGGCCCAGCAAGTTTCCGCAGCGAATGTTTTGAAGGAACCCGTCGTGGTGTGCCGCGCCTCGGGTACGTGCGTGGTGCCGGTGGCATTGCAACGTGGTGCGGGTGGACACGGCAGCTGACATGGACAAGCTCATCATCACCGTGGCGCTGACCGGTGCCGAAGTTACCAAAGCAGACCAGCCTGCGTTGCCAATCAACCCGCAGGAGATTGCCATTGCGGCCGAAGAATGTGCCCTGGCGGGTGCCAGCGTTGTGCACCTTCACGCGCGCCACGCGGACGGAACTCCAACCCAGGACCTGGCGGTGTACCGTGACATCATGGCTGCAGTGCGAGCACGCTGTGACCTCATCATTCAGGTCTCCACGGGGGGTGCCGTGGGCATGACGGCACAGGAGCGGCTGGACCCCGTCCGTCTCAAGCCCGAGATGGCGACGCTGTCCATGGGTTCGGTGAACTTTGGTGGGGATGTGTTCCTGAACCATCCCGCTGACATGGAGGCGTTTGCCAAGGCGATGGCCGCGCATGGCGTGCAACCCGAGCTCGAGATTTTCGATGCCGGCATGATTGCTACCGCCAACCTCTGGATCAAAAAGGGGCTGTTGCCGTCCCGTCCACACTTCGACTTTGTGTTGGGCGTGCCTGGTGCGATGCCGGCGACGCCGGAAGCGCTGATGTACCTGAAGTCGCAATTGCCCGAAGGTGCCACCTGGACCGTGGCGGGTATCGGCCCGGCCCAGTTGCAACTGGGCACCATGGCCATCGTGCTGGGAGGCCATGTGCGTGTGGGCTTTGAGGACAATGTCTACTTCCGCAAAGGCGAGCTCGCCACCAGCAATGCCCAGTTGGTGCAACGCATCGCCGACATCAGCCGCCTGCTGGAGCGGTCCGTGGCGACGCCGGACGAGGCCAGAAAACTGCTTGGTTTGAAGTAGCGAGGGACTTCTCACGCACATGTCACGCGGGTCTTCGCTCGATCCATCGTAGGTCAACCAGCAGACGCAGGTCCATGGCGTCGGGGCGCTAGCGCCGCGAGCCGCCGAAAATGCTGCCGAGCACGCCTCGGATAATCTGGCGGCCCACTTCGCGACCAATCGAACTGGCGGCGCTCTTGATCATCTGCTCACCGGCGCTGGCGCGGGTGCGGCGTGTGCCGCCACCCAGCAAATCACCGATGCCGTCCAGAATGCCGCGCTCGGGCGCCGTCGGTGCCTCGGCCGCTGGTGTGCCGGAGTGCCGGACGGGGCCTTGCGATGGCACAGGAGGGGAGGTCGTGCCGGGCGATGGGGCGAGTTTCTGCTGCGTGCGTCCCTTGATGGCTTCAAAGGCGGAATCACGGTCGACCGCCTTTTCGTAAACACCCGCGACGATGGATGACTCCAGCAAGGCTTTGCGCTGCTCTGCGGTGATGGGTCCAATCTGGCTCGACGGGGGAAGCACATAGACACGTTCAGTGACGCTGGGTCGTCCTTTCTCATCGAGCAGGCTCACCAGGGCTTCCCCCACGGCCAGTTCGGTAATGGCGGTGCCAATGTCCAGTCCCGGGTTGGCGCGCATGGTTTCGGCGGCGGACTTGACCGCCTTCTGGTCGCGGGGAGTGAATGCGCGCAGGGCGTGTTGCACGCGGTTGCCCAACTGGGCTAGCACGGAGTCGGGAATGTCCAGCGGATTCTGGGTGACAAAATACACGCCCACCCCCTTGGAGCGTACCAGTCGCACGACCAGCTCGATGCGCTCGATCAATACCTTAGGTGCATCGTTGAAGAGCAGGTGCGCCTCGTCAAAGAAGAACACCATCTTGGGTTTGTCGAGGTCGCCCACCTCCGGTAGCGTTTCGAATAACTCGCTGAGCATCCACAGCAGGAAGGTGGAGTACAAGCGGGGTGCGTTCATCAGCTTGTCGGCTGCCAGGATATTGACCACGCCCCAGCCTTGCGTGTCGGTTTGCATAAAGTCGGCGATGTTGAGCATGGGCTCGCCAAAAAACTTTTCACCGCCCTGACCTTCAATCTGCATCAGCCCGCGCTGGATGGCGCCGATGCTGGCGGCACTGACGTTGCCATACTCGGTGGTGTAGCTGGAGGCATTGTCGCCCACGTGTTGGCACATGGCGCGCAGGTCTTTCAGGTCCAGCAGCAGCAGTCCGTCATCGTCCGCAATTTTGAACACCAACTGCAGCACACCTGCCTGGGTCTCATTGAGGTTGAGCATGCGAGAGAGCAGCAGGGGCCCCAAGTCACTTACGGTGGCCCGTACAGGGTGGCCCTGTTCGCCGAAAACGTCCCAAAGTGTGGTCGGAAATGCTACAAAATCAGGAGCTAGCAACGCACGTTCTGCAAGGATTTTGACCAGTTTTTCGGTAGATTGTCCGGCCAGGGCGATGCCGGTCAGGTCGCCCTTGATATCAGCCATAAACACCGGCACGCCGATGCGTGAAAAGCCCTCGGCCAGGGTTTGCAGCGTGATCGTCTTGCCGGTACCTGTGGCCCCGGTAATCAGGCCATGCCGGTTGGCTTTGTCGGGACGCAGGAAGCATTGCACAGCGCTTGCGCCCTGCTGGCGCTGGCCGATCTGGATGCCCGCTTCGTTGGTTGGTGCCATGAAATCCCCAAAAAGTACAATCAAACCAATAGCGTAACGATTTTTAAAGGATTTTCCGTGGCAGGACACAGCAAATGGGCCAATATTCAACACCGCAAGGGGCGCCAGGACGAGAAGCGCCAGCGCATTTGGACCCGGGTGATGCGCGAGATCATGGTCGCTGCCCGCATGGGCGGCGGTGATGTCAGCGTCAATCCGCGCTTGCGTCTGGCCATAGAAAAGGGCAAGGCAGCCAATATGCCTTCGGAGAACGTGAAGTACGGCATCGCCAAGGCGACCGGAAATCTGGAGGGTGTTGTGTATGAAGAGATCCGCTACGAGGGGTACGGTATTGGCGGAGCCGCCATCATTGTCGATGCCATGACGGATAACAAGGTTCGCACGGTTGCCGAGGTCCGCCACGCCTTCAGTAAACATGGCGGCAATATGGGCACGGAAGGGTCGGTGGTATTCCAGTTCAAGCACTGCGGTCAACTCATCTTTGCCCCCGGCACCAGCGAGGACAAGGTGATGGAAGTGGCGCTGGATGCGGGCGCAGATGACGTCATTGCGGATGAAGACGGTGCCATTGAGGTGCTGACGACGGATGCTGATTTTGAATCGGTCAAACAGGCGCTGGAATCGGCAGGTCTGGTCGCTGACGAAGCCGGCGTGACGATGCGTCCTGAAAACACCATCGAATTGTCGGACGACGATGCCCAGCGCATGCAAAAACTGCTGGATGTGCTCGAAGACCTGGACGATACCCAGGAGATCTACCACAACGCAGCGCTATGAAAATTCTAGTCATTGGTGGCGGGGGGCGGGAGCATGCCATGGCCTGGAAACTTGCCGCATCTCCCAAGGTGCAGACAGTCTACGTGGCGCCGGGCAATGGCGGAACGGCGCTGGATGCACGGTTGGAAAACATTGCGATCACCGACGTGGTTGAACTGCGGCAGTGGGCCCAAGCCCACAAGATAGGCCTCACGCTGGTGGGTCCGGAAGGCCCGCTGGCAGCAGGAGTGGTGGATGAGTTTCGCCAGCACGGAATGCGTATCTTTGGTCCGACCAAGGCCGCGGCACAGCTCGAGAGCTCCAAAGCCTTTTCCAAGGCATTCATGCGCCGCCACGGCATTCCGACTGCGGAGTACGCCACATTTTCCGACCCTGCAACGGCCCATGCCTATGTCGGACAGATGGGAGCGCCCATCGTAGTCAAGGCGGACGGACTGGCTGCGGGCAAGGGCGTGGTGGTGGCCATGACGCTGGATGAGGCCCATGCTGCCATTGACTTCATGCTGGTGGACAACACGCTCGGTGTCGCGCACAACGAGGGGGGCGCGCGGGTGGTCGTCGAGGAGTTTCTCGAAGGCGAAGAGGCCAGCTTCATGGTCCTGTGCGATGGCCGCAATGTGGTGCCGCTGGCCACCAGCCAGGACCACAAGCGCCTGCTCGATGGCGATACCGGCCCGAACACCGGTGGCATGGGCGCCTACTCGCCGGCCCTGGTGGTCACGCCACAGGTTCACGCCCGGGCGATGCGGGAAATTATTTTGCCCACGCTCAAGGGGATGGAAAAGGACGGCATTCCCTACACGGGTTTCCTGTACGCCGGATTGATGATCGACCCGCAGGGGCAGGTCAAAGCGCTGGAGTTCAATTGCCGCATGGGCGACCCGGAAACCCAGCCCATTCTGATGCGACTCAAGTCGGATTTCCTGGATGTGCTGCTTGCCGCCACTGAAGGGGGAGCGGGCAGCAGTTTTGAGAAGATGGAACTGGAGTGGGACCGTCGCACCGCGCTGGGTGTGGTGCTGGCCGCCCATGGCTACCCCGCGTCGCCGCGCAAGGGCGATGCCATTAGCGGTTTGCCCAAGGATGCGGGCGATGCGATGGTGTTTCATGCCGGAACCGCATGGGTCGAGGGTGAACTCACGACTGCGGGAGGACGCGTGCTCTGCGTCACCGCATTGGGCGACAGCGTGCGTCAAGTGCAGCAGCGTGTCTATCAAGGCCTGCAGGGCATTGCTTTTGACGGTATGCAATACCGTACCGACATTGGCTACCGCGCTGCCAAAGGATGAATGCATTTTGATGAACCTTTCACTATGACCCAGTCAGCTTCGCAAAACACGCACGCGGCGCGTGAGTATCTGCAGGCGCTGCAATTGCGCATCACCCAGACCATCGCCCAAATCGACGGCAGCCCGTTTGTCGTGGATGCCTGGGAAAAATCCCCGGGCGAGGTGCTACAGGGCAATGGAATCACCCGGATTCTCGAGGGCGGTTCCGTTTTCGAGCGTGCGGGCTGCGGTTTCTCGCATGTACGCGGACCTTCCCTTCCGCCGTCGGCCACGCAGCATCGCCCGGAGTTGGCGGGGGCACCGTTTGAGGCATTGGGTGTGTCACTGGTGTTCCATCCGCGCAGTCCCATGGTGCCTACGGTGCACATGAATGTGCGCATGCTGTCCGCTGCGCATTCGGGGCAGGAGCCGGTGTGCTGGTTTGGTGGTGGCATGGACCTCACTCCGTACTACGGGCAGGAAGAGGATGCAAGACATTTTCATACCGTGTGCCGTGACGCGGTGCAGCCGTTTGGGGACGAAAAATATCCTCGGTTCAAGCATTGGTGTGATGAGTACTTTTGCCTGAAACACCGCAACGAGCAGCGGGGTGTGGGAGGCATCTTTTTTGATGATTTTGCCGAGGGCGGATTTGACAACGGTTTTGCACTGATGCAATCGGTCGGGAACGCATTTTTGCAAGCCTATCAGCCAATTGTTGAGCGGCGTAAGGACGCACCTTATGGGGAGCGCGAGCGCGCGTTCCAGCTCTACCGCCGTGGTCGTTATGTGGAGTTCAATCTGGTCTGGGACCGGGGGACGCACTTTGGCCTGCAGTCGGGCGGACGCACCGAATCCATCCTTCTGTCCATGCCGCCCCTGGTGAGCTGGTCGTACCAGGCGACGACGGAGCCGGGTTCTGCGGAAGAAGCGCTGTATCAGAAATTTCTGCTGCGGCGGGACTGGATTTGAACTTGGAGTGCGCCGACGCAGTGCGGGTCGGGGTGTTGGGTGGCGCCTTCGATCCACCGCATGTGGGGCACATCGCGATGGCGGTAACGGCCCTGAATCAACTCCGACTCGATGTTCTGCATGTCCTGCCCACTGGCCGAGCTTGGCACAAAACGCATGCGCTGACCCCAGCTGAACACCGCCTGGCGATGGCTCGGTTGGCCTTCGAAGGCATGGAGCGCGTGGTGGTAGACCCCCGGGAAATTCAACGCGTCGGGCCTACCTACACCATTGACACCCTGCTGGAGCTGCAACTGCTGTATCCGGGCGCGAGGATGCACCTGATCCTGGGTCAGGACCAGGCCGAGGCGCTGCCTACTTGGCACCGGATCGATGATATTTTGAAAATTGCTATAATTTGTGTAGCTGGTCGCGCAATTCCCACGCGAGCTGCAGGCACTTTTGATGCCTCAAACCGCCTTTTGACCAGCTTTCAGCAGCTCGACATGCCGCAAGTCGACATCAGTGCGACCGAACTCCGGAGTCGACTTGCTGACCACCAAAGCGTTGTGCCTCTGGTTTTCGAGTCCGTTGCGCGTTATATTGCCCACCATCACCTTTACCACTCTGCCTGATGACTACTTCCACCGCCGCAAAAAAAGACGTTCAAAAACTCCAACGCGCCATCGTCGATGGCCTGGAGGATGTAAAGGCACAGGATATTCAGGTTTTTGACACCGAGCATTTGTCGGCTCTGTTTGAGAGGGTGGTTGTGGCCTCAGGTACCTCCAACCGCCAGACCAAGGCCCTGGCGGCGAGTGTCCGTGATGCCGTGCGGGATGCAGGCTTTGCCAAACCCCGCTTGGAAGGCGAGGTCAATGGAGAGTGGATCATTGTGGACTGCGGACAGGCCGTGGTCCACATCATGCAGCCAAGTTTTCGCCAGTACTATCACCTTGAGGAACTGTGGGGTGAAAAGCCAGTGCGCCTCAAACTCGGTGCTGTCAAGCCCGTGGCTGCTGAAAGTGCCAAGTTGACCCTCACGGTGCCAAAGGCCGGCGAGACCAGCTTGCGCCGCTCCAATGCTGCCAAGAAGGGCGTACAGGAAGCCTTTCCGTCCAAAGCACAGTTAAAGAAGGCGCAAGCAATCAGTGCATCAGCCGCCAAAGTTCCAGCCCGAAAAGCCGTTGGCACGAAAGCAAGTGTTCCTACCACGGTGTCGAAGGCGCCCGCCAAGAAACTGGCACCTGTCAAGCGGGTGACCAAGACCGTGGTGGTGAAGGCGCCCGCTAGGACGGTGGCCCAGGTGGCCGCAAAATCAGCGACCAAGCCGATAGCACGCAAAGCGACGGTAAAGAAGCCGATCTCCCGCAAAGCCTGACGCGCCATGCGCTTGGTCATTGTTGCCGTGGGCCAGCGCGTGCCCGATTGGGCGCAAACCGCATGGGAGGATTACGCCAAACGCTTTCCACATGAATTGCGCGTGGAGCTCAAGGCGGTCAAGACCGAACCACGGGGCTCCAAGACGCTGGAGGCACTTTACGCGGCGGAACGGTCCCGCATCGAAGCGGCCCTACCCAAAGGTGCCCGCATCGTGGCGCTGGATGAGCGCGGCACCCCGCTGACCACCCTCGCGCTGGCAGGCAAGCTCAAGGACTGGCAGCTTGGAGGTGACGACGTGGCCCTCATCATTGGCGGGCCAGATGGTATCGACCCCGCTTTTCGGCAAGTCGCGCATGAACGCATCCGCCTGTCAGACATGACCCTGCCGCATGCGTTTGCCCGGGTGCTGCTGATTGAACAGCTCTACCGTGCCTGGTCGATTAACGCCAATCATCCCTACCATCGAGAGTAATGTCTGATTTCATCTACCTCGCCTCGCAGAGCCCACGGCGCAGCCAGTTGCTGGGGCAGTTGGGTATCAGGCACGTCTTACTTCTACCCGATGCCCAGGAGGATTCGGAGGCACTGGAGGTGATGCTGCCTGGCGAGGCTCCAAAACGGTACGTGCAACGCGTCACTGCGCTCAAACTGGTAGCTGCGCAAAATCGCCTGAAACGCCGCAGGCTGCCGGATGCACCCGTGCTCTGCGCCGACACGACGGTGGCGTTGGGCCGTACCATTTTTGGCAAGCCCCTGGATCCCGAAGACGCCCGAAGGATGCTGCGGGAACTGGCGGGGCACACGCATCGAGTGATGACTGCAGTCGCGATTGGCTGGGGCGTTCGGCACGTGGTGACGCTCAGTGAATCCCGCGTCCAGTTTGCTGCGATGGATGTCGATGCCATCGATGCCTATGTTGCCAGTGGCGAACCCCTGGGAAAGGCCGGTGCTTATGCGGTGCAAGGTGGGGCAGCGGCATTCATTGCCCGCATCAGCGGTAGTTACACTGGCATTATGGGACTCCCCCTTTTTGAGACCACTCAGGCGCTCCAATCGATAGGTTTTACGCCATGCAGCAAGACATCCTGATCAACTGGACACCGCACGAAACCCGAGTGGCGGTAGTGGAAAGCGGCTCCGTGCAAGAACTGCATGTGGAGAGGGCACTGGAGCGAGGCCTGGTCGGTAACATCTACTTAGGGAAAGTGGCCCGGGTACTGCCGGGCATGCAATCCGCATTCATCGATATTGGGTTGGAGCGCGCCGCGTTTCTGCATGTGGCCGACGTCTGGCACCGCCAGGCCGATGGCGAGGCACCGCATTCTGCCAAGGGTGCCGGCGCCCTCACTCCGATCGAAAAGCAGATCTTCGAAGGCCAGGCGCTGATGGTGCAGGTCATCAAGGAGCCCATCGGAACCAAGGGTGCCCGATTGTCAACCCAGATTAGCATTGCGGGTCGTCTGCTGGTGTTTCTGCCGCAGGACGACCACGTAGGCGTATCGCAAAAAATCCCGGTGCACCAACGCGACGAACTGCGTATGCGGCTTCAGACACTGATCGGTCCACAGGAAGGCGGCTTTATCCTGCGCACCAATGGCGAGGATGCCTCCGACTCGGAGCTGTCGGACGACGTTGGCTACTTGCGCAAGGCCTGGGCGCGCATCAAAGGCGCATCGCTGCGACTGCCGCCCCTGTCATTACTGCACCAAGACCTGAGCCTGCTGCAACGGGTGCTTCGTGATCTGGTGGGGGAGGGGACACAGGCCATCAAGGTGGATTCTCGGGAGCAGTTTGACGCGCTCAAGTCATTTGGCGCGGAGTTCATGCCGATGGCCACCGAAAAACTGCAGCACTACAAGGGCGAACGTCCTATTTTTGATCTGTATTCCATTGACGAGGAAATTGCCAAGGCGCTTGCACGGCGTGTGGAACTCAAGTCGGGCGGCTACCTGATCATCGACCAGACCGAGGCACTCACCACGGTGGATGTAAATACCGGTGGCTTTGTGGGAGCCCGAAATTTCGACGACACCATTTTCAAGACCAATCTGGAGGCCTCCCAAGCCATTGCGCGGCAGCTGCGCCTGCGCAACCTTGGTGGCATCATCATCGTGGACTTCATCGATATGGTGCGGGACGACCACCGCGAAGCGGTGCTTGCGGAGTTTCGCAAACAGCTTGCCCGCGACCGGGTGAAGACCATGGCCGGCGGATTCTCTCAACTCGGGTTGGTCGAGATGACGCGCAAGCGCACCCGGGAGTCGCTGGCCCACATGCTGTGTGAGCCCTGCGCCACTTGCCAGGGCAAAGGCATTGTCAAGACGGCGCGCAGCATGGCTTACGATATATTTCGCGAGATTCTCAGGGAAGCTCGCCAGTTCAACCCCAGGGAGTTCCGGGTGGTGGCGTCGCCCAAGGTGATAGAACTCTTTTTGGACGAGGAGAGCCAGCACCTGGCGGGCCTGAGCGAGTTCATCGGTAAGCCGGTCTCCTTGCAGAGCGAATCGGCGATGGGTCAGGAGCAATACGATATTGTTCTGCTGTAGCATGCACAGAGAGATCTCACGGTGAGTTTTCCGTCCACTCACTCGCGGTCCATTCCTATTCTGACTTACCACCAGATCGCACGGGCGCCAGCCAAAGGTGCACCGTTTAGGGGGCTGTGTGTCGCGCCGGATGCGTTTGGCCGGCAGATGGCGGGGCTAAAGATGCTGGGATTTCGGGGGTTGTCCATGACAGACCTGATGCCCTACCTGCGAGGTGAGCGGTTTGGGAAGGTGGTTGGCATTACGTTTGATGATGGGTATCTGAACAACCTGACCGCAGCGCTACCGGTACTGCGACGCCATGGCTTCACTTCCACCTGTTACGTCGTGAGCCAGTTGCTGGGCCAGACCAACCTGTGGGATCGTGAGGGAGGTGTGGGCCAGACATCTCTGATGGACGCACCACAGTTGCGCCAATGGGTGGCTGGTGGGCAAGAGGTAGGAGCCCATACTCGGCATCACGTTCACCTGAAACAAATCGATGCCGATACAGGCCGGCGGGAAATTGCCCAAAGCAGGGCCGAACTGGAGGCTATTGTTCAAGCGCCGGTGCAGCACTTTTGCTACCCCTACGGGGAGTTCGATCACGACCACACACAAATGGCGCGCGACGCGGGTTACCTGAGTGCGACCACCACCCGGCGGGGCCGATGCCAGCCGCAAGACGAGCTGATGCAGTTGCCCCGGGTGCCTGTGCTGCGCTCCACGACGCTGCTGTCCTTTTGGCTCAAGGTGTCAACGACCTACGAAGACCGGAGGCGCACTTGAACACTGTGCCAGCGCGCAGGTTGCGCATCGCGGTCTTGAGCCGGGTGTTTGCCCCAACCGGAGGCGGTGCCGAGCGCTATTCCATTGCACTCGTGGAGCAGTTGGCGCAGCGCCACGACATCCATGTGTTTGCACAGCACGTGAACCACCGGTGGCCTGGGGTGACTTACCACTGGGTGTCGTCGCCGTTGCCTCAGCCGCGCTGGCTGAACCAGCTTTGGTACGCGGGGGCAACCTGGTGGCGAACCCGACGTGGATTCGATATCGTCCATTCGCATGAGAACACTTGGCATGGTGATGTGCAAACCGTGCATGTGAAGACTGTTCGGCGCAGTTTGCTGGGGGGACGGCACGGGCTGCGCTGGCTTTCGTCGTGTCTGAATTTGGCTTTGAGTCCACGCCTTTTGACTTAC
>Ga0194060_10002371_pt1 | contig 13436 bp, 13 predicted proteins | sample SepL225m_MetaG_FD_163427 | JGI IMG/M metagenome (GOLD analysis project Ga0194060, IMG submission 163427) | Anoxic zone freshwater microbial communities from boreal shield lake in IISD Experimental Lakes Area, Ontario, Canada - Sep2016-L222-5m | ecosystem: Environmental > Aquatic > Freshwater >... | reverse complement strand
TGAAGCCAAATTCCTCGAAGGCAAGAAAAGAAGCCTTCGCAGGTTAGCCAAAGAGCTTGGTCAAACCGTTTCACCTATACCCGTAAAAGTGTAAAAAAGGTGGATTACTATACTTGTTCATGGAAAGTGAAGCTTCTTGACCGTTCAACAGGCCAGGTGTTCTACAATAAACTCACTTTCATCTACCTTGAACTGCCAAAGTTTCGCAAAAGTGTTGACGAACTGGTAACAGATTTTGATAAATGGTGCTATCTTCTTCGCCACCTGCCGGAGCTCACTGATCGTCCACAACGACTGCAAGAAAAAGTATTCAGCAAAGTATTCGAAATAGCAGAGATAGCCAAATACTCACCAGCCGAAGCTGCTGCCTACGAGGATAGCCTCAAGATATATCGAGACTTGAAAAATGTCATCGATACCGCCTATGATGAAGGCAAGGCGGAGGGCAAGCTTGAGGTTGCGCTACGGTTGGTGGCGAGTGGGATGAGCGCTGAGCAAGCATCAAAGTTAGCTGGAGTCCCGGTCGCACTACTACAATCCTCTTAAACTTTAAACCTTGAACCTTGAACCTTGAACCTTGAACCTTGAACCTTGAACTACAAAGCGCAATCAAATTGGCGGGAGATCCAAAGCTTTCTGCCCAAAGAATTTCAGCTTGAACTCGATAACGAGCCTTCAGAAGAGTGGTGGCAATGGCGAGGTCACCAGATTCACCTTGACTGCTTTCGCAATCCTCGGTCAGAGGTGAAGGTGATCCTGTTTCATGGGGTCGGCACCAACGGGCGGCAAATGTCGACCATTCTGGGCAGTCCATTGTTCAAGCGTGGCTTTGAAACCATTGCTATCGACATGCCCGAATATGGCGTGACCCGGGTTGCATCCGGTGTACTCGTGACCTACGACGACTGGGTTCAGGCTGGCAGTGACCTCATTGATGCTGAACTCAAGAAAGATGGCCGACCCATCGTGCTCTACGGTCTCAGCGCCGGTGGTATGCTTGCCTTTCATGTAGCAGCGCTCAATAAAAAGGTCAAAGGCATCGTGGGCATGACCTTTCTGGATCAGCAAGAGCAGCAGGTTCGCGATGAAACGGCGTTGAATTTCCTCATGAGTCGTGTCGGGGTGCCATTGACCCATCTGGCAGCAAAAACACCACTGGCAGCTCTTCGTATGCCGATGAGCCTGGCGAGCAAAATGTCGGCGCTGGTCAACAACAAAGCGGCGCTCAAGGCCTGTATGAAAGACACGACTTCGGCGGGTAAATGGGTCACCATGAAGTTTCTCAGTTCGCTCACCACCTATACTCCTGTGGTTGAACCTGAAGCTTTTGATATCTGTCCGATTTTACTGACTCAACCTGAAAAAGATAGCTGGACACCCCTGTATCTTAGCGAGCTTTTTCTCAAGCGAGTCAATCGTGTACCGAAGAGGGTGGTAATGCTCGAAAATGCTGGTCACTATCCACTTGAGCAGCCCGGCTTGACGCAGATGTGCGATGCTGTGGTGGAGTTTATCCACTCCTGCATTTCTTCCTGATCGAACCCCGACAGAATCAAGGAGGCTTCGTTAACGTTTGATATCGCAGTGGTTTTTTCTTAAATTCCGGCATAAAAAGAGCACGGAAACGAAACAATCAATTAACTATCTGCATAATGTCTGATCCTGTCATCAAGCGGGCGCTGGTCTCTGTATCTGATAAAACCGGTATTGTTGAATTTTGCCGGGAGTTGAATGGCATGGGGGTCGAGATTTTTTCAACAGGGGGAACCCTGAAGTCGCTTCAGGATGCAGGTGTCAGTGCAGCCTCGATTTCAACCATTACCGGGTTTCCGGAAATCATGGATGGCAGGGTGAAAACGCTTCACCCGAAAATACATGGTGGACTGCTTGCCGTTCGGGAGAATGCCGACCATGTCAAGCAGGCGGCAGAGAACGGCATCAGCTTTATTGATCTGGTTGTGGTGAACCTCTACCCCTTCGAGGCAACCGTGGCCAAGCCGGATGTGATATTTGAGGATGCTATAGAGAATATTGATATTGGTGGCCCTTCGATGTTACGGAGCGCGGCAAAGAATAACGAGTCGGTAACGGTTGTCACCGACAGCGCCGATTATGCGCTGGTCTTGCAGGAGATGAAGTCGAACAACGGTGCCACCAAACGGGCAACCCGTCTTTCTCTTGCCTTGAAAGTTTTTGAGCTTACCTCCCGTTATGACCGTGCTATTGCCTCTTACCTGGCCGGAGCTGTCGGAGGAGCGCAGACTGGGGCGGCAAGCAAGATGACGGTCAACCTTGAGCGTGAGCTTGCTATGCGCTACGGTGAAAATCCGCACCAGAGCGCGGGCCTTTATCGCCTGACCGACGAGAACGGAACTCGCTCATTTGATGACTTTTTTGAGAAACTGCATGGCAAGGAGCTCTCTTACAACAACATGCTCGATATTGCTGCAGCAGTCACCCTGAATGAAGAGTTCCGTGGTGAGGAGCCGACAGTCGTCATTGTCAAACACACCAACCCGTGCGGTGTCGCGCAGGCTCCGACCCTTGCCGAGGCCTATCGCAGGGCTTTTTCAACTGATACCCAGGCTCCATTTGGCGGCATTATCGCTTTTAACCGTCCTCTTGACATGGAGGCTGCAAAGGCGGTCAATGAGATCTTTACCGAGATACTGATTGCGCCAGCCTTTGAAGATGGTGTGCTTGAGCTGCTGATGAAGAAGAAAGATCGCAGGCTTGTGCGCCAGACCAATGTCATGCCCAAAGGTGGCTGGGAGTTCAAATCAACCCCGTTTGGAATGCTTGTTCAGGAGCGTGACAGCAAAATAGTTGCCAAGGAGGATCTCAAGGTCGTCACCAAACGGCAGCCGACCGAAGAGGAGATTGCTGACCTGATGTTTGCCTGGAAGATCTGCAAGCATATCAAATCGAACACCATTCTCTATGTTAAAAACCGCCAGACCTACGGTGTCGGCGCAGGGCAGATGTCGCGAGTTGACTCTTCCAAGATCGCACGCTGGAAAGCTTCGGAGGTCAACCTCGATCTGCATGGATCGGTTGTCGCCTCTGATGCCTTTTTCCCTTTTGCTGATGGTTTGCTTGCCGCTGCTGAAGCTGGAGTTACGGCGGTTATTCAGCCCGGTGGATCCATCCGCGATAACGAGGTGATTGAGGCTGCCGATGCAAACAACCTTGCGATGGTCTTTACCGGCATGAGGCATTTCAAGCATTAAGCATTTGTTCAAGCTGAATCTTTCATCAAGAGCTTCCTGAATCATAAAATTCACTACCTTCAAAGCCGGGAAAGATTTTATTCAACGAAATAACTCGTGACTATGAAGAACCAGGCTCTCGCCGACTTTTATGAGGGGTGCCGTGCAAAGGCGATTACACTTGCTCTTGAGGAAGATCGTTATACGGGGGATATTACCACGCTTGCGACGATTGATGCCCATCAGGGCGGGAGGGCCGTTATTCGCGCCAAGGCGAGTGGAGTTATCGGCGGGATTTGTGTTGCCAAGCAGATTTTTGCAGCCTGTGATCCTGCACTTTGCGTCGTTTCGCATTGCAGTGATGGTGACACTGTGCAGAGTGGGGAGCTGATTCTTGAAGTGAGCGGAAAGCTTGCTCCGATTCTTGTTGGTGAGCGTACAGTCTTGAACTTCATGCAGCGAATGTCGGGCATTGCGACAAGAACCAAAGCCTACGTCGACAAGGTGGTGCATACTGGCACCAAAATTCTTGATACTCGTAAAACAGCTCCCGGACTCCGCTCTTTCGATAAAGAGGCTGTCAGGATTGGGGGTGGAGTGAACCATCGGTTTGCCCTTTTCGATATGATCCTTATTAAAGACAACCATATTGATGCTTCAGGGGGAATTGCCCCGGCCATTCAGCATGCCAAAGAGTATCGCGAGAACAATCAGCTTGAGGTGAAAATTGAGACGGAGGTGCGCTCTCTTGATGAGTTAAGAGCAGCTCTCTTTTGCCAGCCCGACATTATTCTTCTTGACAATTTTACTCCTGAGCTGATGAAAGAGGCTCTCCTCCTTGTCAGAAGCAGTGGACTCCCTGTTTTTGTCGAGGCATCAGGCAATATCGGCCTGCACAATGTGGTTGGAGTGGCCGAAACTGGTGTTGATTTTATCTCTATCGGAGAACTGACGCACAGCGTGAAAGCTCTCGATCTCTCCATGACCATCAAGCTTGACTGAAAGGAGGAGTATGGAAATTGGTGTGGACATTGTTGATCTTGACCGGATCGAAGCTCTGTATGCCCGGTATGGGCTGAAGTTTCTCCAGCGGTTTCTGACTGAGCAGGAGATAGCCCTCTGCCTGCATAAACCACAGGTGATTGCCAGTATAGCAGGTCGATTTGCGGCCAAGGAGGCTGTGGTCAAGGCACTTGGCACAGGATTTTCCGGGGATGTACACTGGAAAAGTTTTGAAATACTCAATGATGAAAGTGGGTGCCCCTATGTTTGCCCAGCCGAGGCACACCGCGTTTCAGGGCGTTCTATCAAAATTTCTATTGCTCATGATCGCCGGGCAGCAGTTGCTATGGCAATGATGAACGAGTCTGGCGAACAACAATAAAAAAGCAGGAGCTGTTAACTCCTGCTTCTGCTCTTTACCTCTGTAACCTGTGATGCTCAGACCTCCTGGGTCGGCACTGGTACTGGTTTTGCCTCTTCGGTGATGGTCACCTTTGATTTCAGAAGGTCATAGATCTTCTCCTTGAAGATAATCTCGGAGAGGTAATCTCTGATTTCAGGGTTTTTGTATGATTCAAGCAGTTGCGCTCTCTCAGCTTCAGGTTGTTGCTCCGCCTGCTTTTCCAGGTAAGCTGTAAGATCATCTTCCGATACCGAAATATCACTGGCTTCAGCAATTTTACGGGTGACAATCATCCATTGGGCATGTTTGACTGCATTTGGTCGAATCGATTCACGGAAGCCTGCTTCATTAAAATTTTTCGGAAAATTACCACCGATCTGACGTTTGGCATTCTCCACCAGCATGTTTGAGAAGGATTCAACGATTGATGCTGGAGTTGGCACAGGGTTTTCATCAATCAGCCTGGCAGAGATGGATTCAAGCAGCTCCTCTTCAGCGGATTTGGTGAAATGCTTTTCGAGCTGGCTTTGTATATCGGCTCTGAAATCTGCCACCGATTCAAACTGCTGATTGGTAATCTCCTTGATCAGTTCCTCGGTGAGCTCCGGCAGCTCGAGTCGTTTTACTTCACTGATGACGACACGGTAGCGGGATGGTTCTGTGTCAGCATCCTTCTCCTGGTTCACAATATCAACAGTTTCTCCTGCTTTTTTTCCGGTAAGTGCTTTGCGGAACGGGTTCTCTTCGGGAAGGTATTCAAGGCTGAAGTGATGATTTTCTGTTTTCTCCGCTTCATCAGCTTCCCCTGCTTCATTGAGTTTCCAGACATCACCGATAACCGTGTCGGTTGATAAAGCTGCATCATCAACACTGATCAAAGAGCCATGTCCATTCAGGATCAGCTTTATTTCCCGTTCAATATCTTCATCAGTAATGGTATAGAGAGTCTTGACGAATGAATAACCAGTATAATCATTGATCTCAAATTCAGGATTCACCTCATAGGCAAGCTTGATGGTTAACTGATCACCCTCAAACGCAAAGTCAACAATCCCTGCGCGATTGACGGGTTTTACATCTCCGCTCTCAGCAATCTCACCAAAATATTTCGATGCCATCTTCTCCGCGACAGAGGTCTCAACAGAGGGGCCAGCAAGTTTTTTGATCAGACTTGCCGGGGCATGTCCTTTTCTGAAGCCCTTGATCTGAATGGTTCTTTTTGCCTCTTCAAGCTCCTGGTTATATTCGGTTCCAAACTCTTCCGCTGAAAGAATAATCTCCAGAATCTGTTCTGTTTCGCTGATGTTCTTTATAATCTTTTGCAAGGCTCTCTCTGGTTAATTGGTAATGCTGAAAAAATAAAAAGTGAACAAGATACGAATTTATCCTGTTTAATAAAATAGAGCGTTGCCAGCGGCAGAAGCTACTTGCCGGGTTTATACACCAGTGTGGAGCAGGGCGCATCATGCAGTATTCGGCTGGCTGCTTCGGCAATATTGTCAGCCGTTACAGCCTCTATTGCAGCGCTCTTTTCCCCGGGTTCGATGTATCGTCCAAAATAGGAGAGGTCGGAGGCGGTCTGCGACATTCTGCGTGTCATTTTTTCCAGCCCCATGATGTGGTATCCGAGCAGTTTTGTCTTGGCTGCCTGCAGCTCTTCAGGATCGGGATGGAGCAGCGCCTCACTTTTGAGCAGTTCATGCAGAAGCGCAAGCGAGATTTTTGTTTTGTTGCTGTCGGTACCCGCATAAATATTGAGCGCGGTAAGATCGTCAAAAAAAGTGAGCGATGAATAGACGTTGTAGGCAAGTCCCCGTTTTTCCCGCATTTCCAGATTGAGGAGAGAGCTCATGCCGTTGCCGAGCATGGAGTTGAGTACCATCAGACTGTAATAGAGGGGATCATGGCGAGCTATCGCTGTCCCCAGTACAATCTGCGCCTGGCAGAGCCGTTTTTTCAGCTTTATGGTAAACGGGGTGTAATGTTCCGGCAGAAATGGTTGCCGGGTATACACGTTATCGGGTGTCTCGGTGAGTTGACCAAGAAATCGCTCACCGAGCCGCATGATTTCGTCGTGATTTACTTTGCCAGTCGCTGTCAGTAGCATTTTTCGCGGCACATAGTGCTGCCGAATAAAGTTTTTCAGGTCACTGTCGGTGAATCTCTCAACACTCTTCTCTGTGCCGAGAATTGGTTTTCCGAGCGGATGACGGGGAAATGAGCGCAGATCAAACTCCTCAAAAATAAGCTCTTCAGGGGAGTCATCAACGCTGCTGATCTCCTCAAGAACGACCTCTTTCTCCTTCTCTATCTCTTCGGAGGGAAAAATCGGGTCACAGACCAGATCGGAGAGCAGATCAAAGGAGGGTTCAAGGTGTTCAGGGAGACAGCGCAGATAGATACAGGTATGCTCCTTGGTTGTGTATGCGTCAAGGTATCCACCCTGTTTTTCAATATTTTTGGCAATATCGATGTAGTTGCGCCGGCTTGTCCCTTTGAAAATGGCATGTTCAATAAAATGGGCAAGCCCTGGATTTTTCTCAGGGTCATCGCGTGAGCCGGCTTCGATCTGAATGCCCAGGGTAATGCTGTGAAGGTATGGCACGTCATCCGTGACAATGTTCAGCCCGTTGCCAAGAACACCCAGACGCACGCTGCCCTCTGGTGAAAGGGGGGCTGGAGGCTGCAGTTTATCTTTTGCCATGAGTGAATAATTTTCTGGGGCTTGTGAGTAGAATTGAGTGCAATGTAGTTTTAATTCTTATTTTTAGGAACAGTGAAGAGAGGATGTTGATTATATTTTTTTACTGCAAAATCTGTTTTTCCTTTGGTTTTGGCGCAAAATTAATGTATTTAATTCTGTGATACAGGGGGGTGATTGCCTCTCGGGGGAGTGGATGATGTCAAATATCGGGAACAAACAGCCAGCAATTTTAAGCGATTCATGCTCAAATCATCAATTGTCATAACCGGAGCCACCGGATATATTGGGTCGCAGCTTCTCCTTGCTTTGCTCTCACGCTTTTCCGCTGAGGTCAACTGCAGGGTGATTACCCGCAAAAGCTCCGACTGCTCCTTTCTTAAAAGTTTGCCAGTTGAAATTGTCAACGCTGACCTTCTTGATCCACTTGCCCTCAATGAAGCATTCAAGGGAGCTGAGACTGTTTTTCACTGTGCCGGACTGATTGCGTATACAAAATGTTTTCGTAATGCTCTCTATGATGTCAATGTTCTCGGAACGAGAAATGTTGTCAACGCCTCTCTTCATAACAAGGTGTGCAGGCTGGTCATGACCAGCTCCATCGCGGCGATCGGCGCGTCTGAAGATGGTTCTCCGGCCAGTGAATCCACAACCTTTCAGGAGTGGCAGCGGAGTAATGGCTACATGGAGGCAAAGCATCTGGCCGAGCTCGAAGGGTTACGCGGGCTTGCGGAGGGGCTTGAAGTGGTGATGCTGAATCCCGGGGTGGTGATTGGTATTGATGGGGGGAATATGGCATCCGTCAGCTCATCCAACGAGGTGCTGAAGCTGATTTATCAGGGGCAATTGCCACTCTGCCCCACAGGAAGTACGGGCTTCGTTGATGTTCGTGATGTGGCTGAGGCTCATCTTGCTGCCTGGAAACAGGGTCAATCGGGAGAGCGCTATATTGTTGTTGGCCACAATCTCTCCTTTCGGGAGCTGTTCGACAGACTTGGAAGGAGTGGAGGTCGCGGCGTTGGCCATACCGTCATGGTGCCAGATGCCCTGGGTTGGCTTGCCGGTCTTGGTGGGGAGTGCTGGTCGCTGTTGTTCAATCGTCCCTCATTTATCAGCCTGGAGAGCATGCGTACCTCCACACGGCATCTTGCCTACAGTAACACGAGGTCAGTAAAGGAGTTGAGTCTTCGTTACCGGGATCTCACGGAAACATTCAAGACTTTTACTGCCTGATTCATTTTCTTTTTTAATTTCATCATGCTTGCTACTATGGATACTCAAAAAACTGAACAGGTGCCGGTCGTTGTTGATCCAGCAAAACTCAAACAAATGAACCTGGCTGTTGAGGCTGTTGAAAAGCAGTTTGGTAAGGGAGCCATTATGCGCATGGGTGACGGTTCAGCAGGATTGACGGTGCAGTCGATCTCTACCGGCTCCATGGCGCTTGACTTTGCGCTGGGCGTTGGTGGGCTGCCTCGTGGAAGGGTAACGGAAATTTATGGCCCTGAATCGTCGGGCAAAACCACTCTGGCGCTGCATGTTATAGCAGAGGCGCAGAAAGAGGGTGGTATTGCGGCTATTGTGGATGCTGAACATGCGTTTGACCCAACCTACGCCCGCAAGCTCGGTGTTGACATCAACGCTCTTCTTATCAGCCAGCCTGAATCGGGCGAGCAGGCGCTCTCTATTGTTGAGACGCTGGTGAGAAGCGGTGCCATTGATGTTGTGGTGGTCGATTCTGTTGCTGCTCTCGTGCCCCAGGCTGAGCTTGAAGGGGAGATGGGCGACAGTGTGATGGGGTTGCAGGCCAGGCTGATGAGCCAGGCGCTACGCAAGCTGACTGGCGCTATCTCCAAATCGAGCACGGTCTGTATATTCATTAATCAGCTTCGCGATAAAATCGGTGTCATGTACGGCAGCCCGGAGACAACAACCGGCGGCAAGGCGCTGAAATTCTACTCCTCAATACGTCTCGATATTCGCAAAATTGCCCAGATCAAGGATGGTGATGAGAGCACCGGTAACCGCACCCGGGTCAAGGTTGTCAAGAACAAGGTTGCTCCTCCCTTCAAGACTGCCGAGTTTGATATTCTTTACGGAGAGGGTATTTCTGCCATCGGTGAGCTGATTGATCTTGGCGTCGAATTCGGGGTGATCAAAAAGGCTGGCTCATGGTTCAGCTATGGCCAGGAGAAGCTTGGTCAGGGACGTGAGACGGTGAAAAAAGCGTTGCGTGAAGATCCTGCGCTCTATAAAAAAATCCATGCGCAGGTCAAGGAGTTGATGAGCGGGCCAGCAGAGATTATCAGCGGTCAGGAATGAAGATAGGCGCTCTTGATATAGACCGTCCTGTCATGCTTGCGCCTATGGAAGATGTGACCGACCGGGCTTTCAGGCAGCTTTGCAAGCGCCACGGGGCGGATGTTGTCTATACAGAGTTTATTAGCGCTGAAGCCCTGCGCAGGGGCGTTGAAAAGTCTCTGCGCAAGCTGAAGACCGATGCCATTGAGAGGCCCTTTGCCATACAGATTTTTGGCAACAGTGTTGAGTCGATGGTGGAGGCGGCGGTGATTGCCGAAGAGTATCGCCCCGACTATCTCGATATCAATTTCGGTTGTCCTACCAAGAAGGTGGCTGGCAAGGGAGCTGGCGCGGCGTTGCTCAGGGAGCCGGAGAAGATGGCGCAGATTTCTGAAGCGGTTGTGAAGGCGGTGAGTATTCCGGTGACAGCCAAAACAAGAATTGGCTGGGATCTGGAATCGATCAATATTCTTGATATTCTTCCCCGACTTGAGGATGCCGGTATTCAGGCGCTGGCGTTGCATGGGCGTACGCGGAGCCAGATGTACAAGGGTCGGGCCGACTGGAGCTGGATTCGTGCGGCAAAAGAGCATGCGCGAATCCCCATTATTGCCAATGGCGATATCTGGTCAGCCGAAGATGCTGTGGCGATGTTTGCCGAGACCGGAGCGGACGGAGTGATGATTGGTCGAGGCTCAATTGGCAACCCCTTTATCTTTGAGCAGGCCAGGCAGCTCATCCAGACCGGCAAGCCTCTGCCGCCGCCCGATTTTCGTCAGAGAATAGAGGCTGCAATAGAGCATTTGAAGCTCTCGGTGCAGTTCAAGGGAGAGAAATATGGGGTGCTTGAGATGCGTCGCCACTATTCGACCTACCTGAAAGGGCTCCCGATGGTGTCGCGTGTGCGCAACAAGCTGGTGCGCGAGGATGGGTGGGAGCTGGTTGTTGATATTCTTCTGGCCTACCGTCAGGAGTGCGAGGGATATGCGCTTGAGGGGAAGATTCTCGATGGCGCAGAATATCTCAATGATCATTCAGAGAAACTAATTTTGAATTATTAAAAGAGCGTGTTTTGCATACAGAGTTTTCTTGCCTTTTCCCCTCCTTTCAAAGCCTTTCCAAAGATGATTATTTTCAAATACTTTACCTCTTGAAACCTTCTTCTATTACTTCCCTTTTTCCTTTGATTATTCCCTTCTTTTCTGTAATATTCCTTTGAATTTGTAAAGTTTCTGTAAACGTAACAAGCAAGGGCGGGGGTTTATATGGGCGTTTCAGTTCGTGAGATTCCACTGAAAGAGGGCGGTTTTACCTTCTCTCTTGATATCTACCACAAGGGCCAGAGAAAACAGGTTAAAACAGGTATTCAGACAGAGAGATCAACAGGGAGGGAGTACAAAAAAGCACGGCAGCAAGCTGAAGCGAGAGCGGCAGAGGAAGAAGCACAGTTGAAGATCGACCCGGAAGCGGTTTTTCTTGGCAAAGATCGGCAAAGCACTGATTTTCTTGAATATTTTAGAAAGGTGATGAGGGAAGAAAAAAACAGCAATGCCATTTACAGTAACACCTTGAAACATCTTCGAGATTTCAACGGAGAAAAGCCTTTGCCGATGGCTAATATTTGCCAGACATGGGCGGAGCGATTCCGGGCATACGTTGACGGCTTGAGCCTGAAGGAAACGACAAAGAAAAACTATTTGCTTGGGTTGAAGATCATTTTAAACCGAGCGGCAAAGGATAAACTCATATCTGATTTTTCAAGGGAGTTGAAGCAGTTCAAGAAAAATGATGTTTCCCTGAAATATTTGACCATTGACCAAATAAAAACCCTTGAGGCGACACCCTGCAAGTATCAGGCAGTAAGGGCGGCATTTCTGTTTTCATGTTTTACCGGTTTAAGAGTTTCAGACCTTGAAGCTTTGAAAGATGACGACATTCAGCAGGATAGCGACAGGGTAACGATTCGTTACAAGATGCAGAAAACCCAGAAATGGGAACGTTTAACCCTTGGAGCGCAGGCGTTGAAATATCTTGAAAAAGCCAAAGAACAACATGAACACCGTGGGGCCGATGACAGCAGGGTTTTTGTTTTACCGGGTAGAGCATGGAGTATGAAGATTCTTCGAGCTTGGGGCGTGGCGGCGGGCATTCCGTTCAATCTTGGGTGGCATTGCGGACGGCATTCGTTCGCAGTGTTGAGCCTTCAGAATGGCGTTGACCTTTACACCCTGAGTAAACTCTTGGGGCATTCGAGCGTAAAGATGACCGAGATTTATGCAAAAGTTGTCGATGAAACGAAAACGGCAGCAATGGATAAACTGCCTTCATGGTAAATATTCTCCTTTATTTTATAGGGAATATTCCGAAAAGTTAAGAGTAAAGGAGAAAGGAAAAGAGGGAAATTGTTCTTAATGTTGAAATATTTGTTTCTGTTTTAAGGGTGCATATCCTACACATCATACACGAATAAGGGCAAGAATTGGGCGGCTTCATTATAACACGGGCGGAAAATGGGCAAACAAGAGAACACATATACTGCTTTTCAGATAATTGAGGCTATCAGGGTAGCTGCCAGAGATTACATAAGAAAAGCACCTCGAACAGAGGATGAATGGCTTGAGCAAGATTACGCACTACAAAGAGATCAGACCACTATATGGTATGATAAGGATTATGCACCCCTATTGAGACCATTTGCATTTTCAAGAAAGTGGGGCGAACGCTTCAGGCTTTTGCAATCAGAAAAGAATCGAGAGGCTGTTCTTTCTGAAGTTCGTGAAAATATCGAGCAGCAAAACCTAACCCAAGCCGTTGGATTAGCATTGCTTGCATGGAGTGAGGAGTTTTGTAAAAGCCGACAATTGCAAGGGAAACCCGATTACTCCCCGTCCTATGTTGAAGAGCAGTTAAAAAAATTGGAGCAATGGCGGGAGTATGCTTTAGATGTTGATCAAGAAGGATGTTCGTTTCGAGATTATCTGGCGAATAGACAGGCGGCGAGGTGGCTTGTTGCAGCAGACCAGCCACAGCAGACCCCAGCCCCGGCGAACAGTGACGACATGAGACCAGAACCGGATAAACGTTTCAAGATTACAAAGGATGAATACGAAAAGAAAATGTTTCCCAAAATGATTGAATTGATTGCAAGCGGAGCAACAAAACGCAGTGCATCAAAAACAGTTGCAGAGTCTTTTAAACCAATTAGTATAATGCCTAACACTATTGAAAAGAAATACAACAAATATGTAGAGAGCAGGAGTAATGCTAAAAACATTTTAGCCAAATGGGGTAGAGCAGATTTAACCCATCTTCTTGATAAAATTTAATCCTGATTAATTCTGATTAATGCTGAATATCTGCCAATTAATCAGAATCAGTAAATAGTGTAACGTTTAGTAGTCCAGAGAAAGAAAGGGTATCAAAAACTAAACGTTACGAAAATGCAAAATACCACAGCAGCCACAATATCCCCAGCCACCACCCAGCAACGCACAATAAATATTGATCAAGCCGTTCAATATTTTCATGATGCGTACGGTATCAAAATTGCTAAAAAAACCATCTACAAGAAACGCAGTATTGAGACAAATTTCATTGGTCGTCGGTCGCCTCTTGGTCAGCTTGTTTTTACGATAGCTGAAATAGATGCCTACATGAGTGGTTGCGCGAATGCACAAAATGTGGAGGCGTAACCATGAGCGGAAAAAGAAAAACCCTACACGGGCAAGATGCAGGGCTTAATCGTGAAGGGCGGAAAGATCGGGCGGATCATTCACAGCCGCAATATACTACCGTTCAGGAGCTTTGCAAAGATATTGAG
>Ga0194060_10002370_pt1 | contig 13438 bp, 10 predicted proteins | sample SepL225m_MetaG_FD_163427 | JGI IMG/M metagenome (GOLD analysis project Ga0194060, IMG submission 163427) | Anoxic zone freshwater microbial communities from boreal shield lake in IISD Experimental Lakes Area, Ontario, Canada - Sep2016-L222-5m | ecosystem: Environmental > Aquatic > Freshwater >... | reverse complement strand
CATCTGTCATACCTGCAGGCTCGAAGCGCATGTTTGTGAATGCTTCAACGAATGCACGCATTGGAACGCCGTACTGAAGGCCATACGAGATGGACTTTGCAAACGCATCCATGATGCCTGACAAGGTTGAACCCTGCTTTGACACTGTGAGGAACAGTTCGCCTGGGCGGCCGTCTTCATATTCACCGATGTTTGCAAAACCCTTACAGTCAGCAACGCGGAACTCGAATGTGCGACCACGACGTGAACGTGGCAACTTCTGACGTACTGGCTGAGTAACAATCTTTTCTACAACGCGCTCGATAACGGTGGTGGCTGCTTCTGCTTTTTCAGCATCAGTTGAGTCATCATCTTTCTTTGCGGTGCTGAGTGGCTGGCCCACCTTGCAGTTGTCGCGGTATATAGCCACTGCCTTGATGCCCAATTCCCATGACAACATGTGAAGCTTTTCAATGTCTTCAACTGAAGCCTCTTCAGGCATGTTGACGGTCTTTGAAATTGCGCCCGACAAGAATGGCTGCACAGCACCCATCATGCGCACGTGGCCTTCGTAATGGATGGTGTTGTCACCCATTGAGCAAGCGAACACGTTGAGGTGGCTTGACTCGATGTGAGGAGCGCCCAAGATGGACTTGTTCACATCGATGTAGGCAACGATGTCGTCTACTTGCTGAGTGTTGTAGCCCAAGCGGCGAAGTGCGCGAGGAATGGTTTGGTTCACGATGCTCATTGAGCCGCCGCCAACCATCTTCTTGAACTTCACAAGACCAAGGTCTGGCTCGACACCAGTGGTGTCGCAGTCCATCATGAGGCCGATTGTTCCGGTTGGTGCAAGCACTGTGGCTTGTGAGTTACGAACGCCGTACTCTTCGCCATCGCGAACAGCTGCTTCCCATGACTCCATACCTGCGTACAAAAGATCGTCTTGTACATCAGACATGTTCAAGATTTCTCCGTGAGCATCACGATGCATGCGCAAAACATTGAGCATGTACTTTTCGTTCTCAGCAAAGCCAGAGAATGGCCCCATGCGACTTGCTGTGCGAGCACTTGTTGCATACGCATGACCAGTCATCAGTGAAGTAAGAGCTGCTGCCCACGCACGACCACCATCGGAGTCGTATGCCATACCAAGTGCCATGAGCAATGCGCCGAGGTTTGCATAACCAAGACCAAGCTGACGGAACTTACGGCTGTTTTCGCCAATCATTTCTGTTGGGTAGTCAGCGCGGCCGACAAGGATTTCCTGCGCGGTGAACATGACTTCGATTGCGTGGCGGTATGCCTCAACATCGAAGCGGTCATTGTCGTCAAGGAACTTCAACAAGTTGAGCGATGACAAGTTGCACGCTGAGTTGTCGATGTGCATGTATTCAGAACATGGGTTCGAGCCGTTGATACGACCAGTTGCATGTGCTGTGTGCCACTTGTTAATGGTGGTATCGAACTGAAGACCAGGGTCTGCACATTCCCATGAAGCTTCTGCAATTTGGCGCCACAGATCACGTGCACGAATTGTGCGTACTGGAGTTCCGTCTGTAACTGCATTGAAGTTCCAGTCGCGGTCTTCTTTGACTGCGTGCATGAACTCGTCAGTAACACGTACTGAGTTGTTTGCATTTTGGTACTGAACACTGAATGAATCTGCACCATCAAGGTCCATGTCGAAACCAGCATCACGAAGTACACGAGCCTTACGCTCTTCTTTTACTTTGCACCAGATGAACTCTTCAACGTCTGGGTGATCAGCGTTCAAGATAACCATCTTTGCGGCGCGACGAGTCTTGCCGCCTGACTTGATTGTTCCGGCAGATGCATCAGCTCCGCGCATGAATGACACTGGACCAGATGCTGTGCCGCCACCTTCGAGGTTTTCAACACTTGAACGAATCTTTGACAAGTTGATACCTGAACCAGAACCGCCCTTGAAGATTGTTCCTTCTTCGCGATACCAGTTAAGGATCGCTGACATCTTGTCTTCGACAGCAAGGATGAAACAAGCGCTTGCCTGTTGAGGGACGCCCTTCACACCGATGTTGAACCAAACAGGGCTGTTAAACGCAGCGCGCTGTGTAACAAGAATGAACTTCAGCTCTGCACGGAATGCTTCTGCTTCTTCTTGATCTGCGAAGTAGCCGCCTTCGATTCCCCATGTAGAGATCGTGTCTGCAACGCGGTCGATTACTTGGCGAACTGAATGCTCACGCTCTGGAGTGTCTGGAGTACCGCGGAAGTATTTCTGGGTAACGATGTTGGTGGAGTTCAATGACCATTCCATTGGGAACTCAACGCCCAATTGTTCGAAGGCAACAGTGCCATCGCGCCAGTTGGTAATACGTGAATCACGCACTTCCCATGCCACTTCGTCATATGGGTGCACACCAGGTGTGGTGAAAAATCGGCCGATTCCTATAGAAAGTCGATCTGGTGCAAGTGACATGGCTACTCCTGTGTGTATGTATGTTTCGAAAGATGAGGTCTGTTGAGATTAGCCCACACCACTAGATGTTGTGGGTGATACCCCTCCACAGGCAGTTTTGCTACAAGTGGTTGTGAGATTACAGCACTGTAATTACCCCCTTGTCAACGACCATCGGGAAAAACCTTGCCGCAGTACGGTCGCGGCGCCCACGAGAAGGTCTGAGACCCGAAGATCCCTGAGCCACATCGTGTGATGTGACCCTCATCCGCCCGTGAATCGCCGCCACCGACCACCCTTTGAACCTACGGGCATTGCCCTGTGGATTGGAAGTGGACAGGGGTGTGAATTACCGATTCTTTCTGGGGAAAGCCTCTATTTTTCAGGGGATGACGCTGTGCGTTTTCTGTGCACAACGTGGTGCGCCCTGTGGACAAAGTCGGTTATGCGGACACCAATTCGACAGTCACAGGGATGCCACTGAGAATCGCGTTACCCGACAACGGGTCCAGCAGCTGATCATCGGTGAGGATATTTGAGTTCACGCCAGCTTTTTCAGAGGCAACGGCCATCTGTGTGCCTGGGACTCCGTGGCCCCAACCATGCGGGACGCTGACAACACCGGGACGCACTGAGTCTGTGACTTCAGCGGGCACAACAATCTCACCAACACGACTCGCAATACGCAGAGGCGAGCCCGTAATGACACCAAGACGTGCAGCATCATCAGGATGAATCTGTGCTGTACATGCCAGCGCACCTTTCGTGAGAACTTTGATGTTGTGCATCCATGAATTGTTTGACTTCAATTCACGACGACCGACAAGCAACATTTGATCAACGTTTACAGATGCAATTGATGCTTCAAGGCGTTGCAAGTCATCAATGAAAACCTGTGGTGATAACTCAATCAGACCACTTGGTGTTCGCAGCATGTCAGGCAACCGTGGCTCAAGTGCTCCCAAGTCAACTCCGTGTGGATTATCGATCAACATGTCAAGCGACAAACCATTCGGAACAGCACCAAACGCTGCGCCATACGGACCTGTTTGAATGACCAAATCAAGACTGCGAGCAGTTCCTCGTCGACCTTTCACATTCAATGCATTCAGAATCTCTGCTGCATCACGGCCAAAGATTGGTGACGATGAATTTGCGACTGCTGATAACACTGCTGCGTTTATTGATTGATCGTCTAATGCCTCAGCATCACAATCAGGTCCAAGGCCTTGGAAAATGCCGGCCATCTTTAGCAAAATATCTGCTTCATCAGGAGTAGACGGATCACGCTGCAACACTGGCTCGCTGTAGTTCGCAACGTTGCGCACTGCATACAGATACAAACCAACGTCGTAATGGTCTTTCTCTAACGAAGACGGCGCCGGAAGAATGACATCAGCATGACGTGTTGTTTCATTGACATAAATATCAATCGACACCATGAATTCAAGTTCAGCTAACGCTGTATCCAACTGCTTTGAGTGAGGCGTCGACAACACAGGGTTGCCTGCAACTGTGACCATTCCGCGAATTTGATTTTCACCAGGAGTGATGATTTCTTCTGCCATTGCTGCAACGGGATACTCACCCAACACTTCTGCCCTATTGCTGACGCGACTGTGGCCGCGACCCATTGCAAAACCTTTGCCTTTGCCGCCTTGACCGCGTGTTGTGGCACCGCCTGTTGCGGGCGTCGTAAACATTGAGCCACCACGCTTGTCGATATTGCCGGTAATCACATTGATGGCTTCAATCAGCCATGCACATGTGGTGCCGAACTCCACCGTGTTCACGCCGATACGTCCATACACAGCTGCGGTCTTTGCGCCAGCTAGTTCACGTGCAAGTCGTGTTGTTGTTTCTGCAGGAACACCTGTTGCCATTGCAACTGCTTCGGGAGTGAACGGCGCAATCGCAGCTGCAAATTCATCAAGTCCATTCAGAATCGACATGATGCGTGGTTCGATCTTCACCAAGTTCTCTATGAACATCACGTTGGCCATTGCAGCCAAGAACAAACCATCAGTACCAGGACGAATAGACACCCATTCGTCAGATGCTTCCACCGTGCGTGTGCGGCGTGGATCGACAACCACAATTTTTCCACCGCGTTCACGAATGCGTTCCATACGACCAGGGAAATCTGGTGCTGTGCACAAACTGCCGTTTGATGCATGAGGGTTTGCGCCCAACATCATCAGATAATCCGTGTGGTCAAGGTCTGGCACAGAGATGCTTTGCGCAGTACCAAACATGTATCCGCCAGTCACATGCTTTGGAACTTGATCAACAGTGGACGCACTAAAAACATTTCGCGTTCCCATTGATCGAAGCATTGTGGCGCTAAACAATTGCGGTCCCAAGTTGTGCGCGTTGGGGTTTCCCAAATACGCAGCAAGTGCTCCACGTCCGTGCCGTTCGATAACACCAGCAAATCCGTCGGCGACGACTTTCCACGCTTCATCCCATGACACTTCGACATGTTTTCCATCGCGCTTCACCATCGGCATCCGCAACCGATCTGGGTCTTCGTGCAACTGCTTCAGTGTGCTGCCCTTCGGACAGATGAAGCCGTGACTAAAGACATCCTTTTGATCGCCACGAATTCGCACAATTTGTTCTTGTGGATTCACTGAAATCTCTAGGCCACATGTGGCCTCACAGAGTGGACAGGTGCGAAATACGGTGCGATTAGCGGTATCGGTCATTCCATAGATTGCCACGCCAGCCCCAGCGAACTCGCAGTGTTCGTACACTGTTGATATGACAAGCCCGTTGCACAGTGTGGAGATCTGCATGATTTCCACACCAGACGGCGTGATTGACGTCAACGGGCGTTCTCGACCACTCGGTGGGCCAGCAGACCAAGCACGCCTCATTGCATTGCGTGAGGCCGCTGCAGTCGTCGTGGTGGGTGCCGGCACAGCACGGACCGAGAACTACGGACCACCAAGCAAACCCGGCCTGCGCATTGCCGTTGTCACCAAGTCTTGTGCGCTTGATTTCACGTCTCCCCTGTTTTCCTCAGGGGCCGGATTAGTAGCAACAACCACGTCTGCGCCTGCGCTCACGGTGGACTCTGTGCGCGCCGGCGAAACAGATGTCGACATGGCGGGAATTATTGCTCAATTGCCTCATGGTGTTGTTCATGTGGAAGGTGGCCCAATGCTGAATGCTGCATTGTTCGATGCAGATTGTGTGGATGCAATCAATCTCACAATGTCTCCACACATTGGTGGTTTTCGAGGACCGTCACTCAGTCAGGCTCCACATGCACTACGACATTTCACGTGCGTTTCGCTATCAACTGACAGCGGTTTTGTTTTCGCGCGATACGAAAAAGTTACGACTGCTTAAGCAATGCAAGTTCGCGGCGGAACGCAGCGGCGTCATCAAAGTTTTTGTACACGCTTGCAAATCGCATGTACGCAACTTCATCAAGAGCTTTCAAACGCTCGAGCACTGCGTGACCAACAGTTGAAGAAGTGATTTCAGATCCTGACGTCAGCGCAAGCCGCATGTCGTCTTCCACCGCCTCGGCCAAAGCCTCGATTGATGCTTCGTCAACCGGACGACCCTTGCATGCCGAACGCACACCAAAAGTCACTTTTGCTCTGTCGAATGGTTCAGGAGAACCCGAACGTTTCATCACCAGTAACGGCGCCTCTTCCAAACGTTCATACGTTGTAAATCTGTAGGCGCACTCAGGACATGCACGCCGACGACGAATTGCCGCGCCATCATCGGCGGGGCGAGAGTCGATCACCTTGGTGTCGTCATGTGGGCATACGGGGCAATGCACTCCGCTAACTCTAAATGACTACGCCTTGCCTATGTGGGGATTTTGCCCCTTTTTAGCAAGGAATAAAGCAATTACGGGATACGAACTACTTGGCCAGCTTCGATGTGAGAACCATTTGCACGAACCAATTCATGCACAAGTTCAGAGATGTCGCCGGTTGGGGCGATGGTGCGAGCGATGTCCCACAAGGTGTCGCCTGACTGAGCAACAACTGAGCGAGGAATGATCTGATCAGCTGGTGCTGGATCGGATGCAAATGCGCCTGTTGAGATCAGGCCAGAAGCCAGACCAAATACGACGATGGCACCCACAGTGCGGCGGCGGCGCTGGAAGGTACGGGCACTTGGCTGACGGCGAGCGGCGGCTTCTGTGCGGTATGAACCTGAGAACAAGAGTGGATCGATGGTGGTTGCCATGGTGATTTCCTTTCGGGGTAAGGGGTTAAGGACCGGGAGGTCTATGTACTGCGAACCGTAGCGAACGGGTGTTCTATAGTTTGACCGAACAGGTGTTCGTAGTCAAGTATCCCCCCGAACGACTGTTCTACGAACAGGTGTTTGACCTTGAGGGCGAACACCTGTACGCTCATCACCATGTCCGAAGCACTCACTCCCCGCCAACGCGAAATTCTCAACGTCATTTCCACCAGCATGCAAGAACGGGGCTACCCGCCATCCGTACGTGAGATTGGCGAGGCTGTCGGCCTCAACTCCCCCTCCACCGTGCACAACCACCTCAACACGCTTCAGAAGATGGGTTTCCTGCGTCGTGACCCAACAAAGCCCCGCGCTCTCGAAGTTCGCTTCGATACCAACTCTGAAGTTGCCATGGAACGTCGTCCATCACGCCACGTACCTCTCATTGGTGAAGTAGCTGCTGGTACCGGTTTATTGGCCCAACAGAATGTGGAAGATCTCATTCCACTTCCTACTGACTTCACGGGCGAAGGCGAACTGTTTATGTTGCGCGTTCGCGGTGACTCAATGATCGATGCCGGAATTCTTGATGGTGACTTTGTTGTTGCTCGTCAACAGCAAACAGCAGACAACGGCGACATCGTTGTTGCAGGAATTCCCGGAGACGAAGCAACTGTTAAAACATTCAAGAAGTCAGGCAACAAGATCACACTTGTCCCTGCAAATCCCACAATGGAACCAATGGTTTTCACTTCTGACGAAGTCAGTGTGTTCGGTAAAGTTGTCACCGTCATGCGACGGTTATAACTTCGATTTGTTATTACATTCCTGGTTAGAGTCCTAAACGTTGAGCTACAAGATGCAATTTGGCATCTGGCTGCACGACCGCAACGCGAACATTGTGCGATCCACCAGCACCATAGAAGTCTCCAGGGCTTACTAACGCTCCGCCTTCACGGGCAAGTTTCTCTGTGAAAGTCCATGCATCACCTGCGTTGAACCACAGGTAAAAACCTCCATCAGGAATTGCAATATCAATTCCTGACCACTTCGACAATGTCGACGCCATGAACTCAAGTCGTGAGCGATAACGATCACGCTGCACACGCACATGTTCATCGTCATCTAATGCTGCAACACCTGCTGCTTGTGCGGGGCCTGGCACCATAAACCCTGCATGTTTACGCACTTCTTGCAGGTACTCGACAATGTCTGCATCGCCTGCATAAAAGCCAACGCGCACGCCAGCAAGATTGGACCGCTTCGACAATGAATGCACAGCGATCACGCCTTCGAGTCCGTGTTGCAAGATTGATTGAGCTGATGTTGCCCACGTGAATTCGGCGTAACACTCATCGGAGAACACAGGGATGTTGTGGGTGCGACCCCATACAGCTGCAGCTTTCAAATCGTCAAGAGCGCCAGTGGGGTTGCTGGGGCTATTGACCCACAACATCAATGCACGTTGCCTGTCGTCTGCAGAAATTGACCCAAGATCCATGAGACCCGCGGCGTCGACACCAACAGGAATCGCACGGAGACCTGCGAGCACTGCACCCATCTCATAGGTGGGGTATGCAACGGCCGGATACAGCACCGTGTCGCGTTCTGGGCGACGCAATTTCATGTATTGAGGCGTTGTAGCCACAAACTCTTTTGTGCCGATACAGGCGCCGATACGAGAGATCGGAACATCGATTTCGAACCTGCGACCCATCCATCGTGCAATGGAACGACGCAGCGCCTCAGAACCAATAGAGGCTGGGTAGCCACGCTCAGCATTTGAATGCGACAGCGCTTCAATCACTGCTGGTGGCGGTGGATCACACGGCGTACCGATGGAGAGATCAACGATTCCGCCGTCGTGTGCTGCAGCGAGTTTTTGATACGCATCGAGGCGGTCATACGGGTATGGAGGTGGCACGAAGCCAATGGTGTCGCGATCAGTCATGGTGGCCTAGTTTCGCTGATTTGTGAGCGGTACAACGAACTCACGCAATCGGCCTTCTGACGCACTCGATAAACGGGCACGAATACGCATTCCTTCGTCTTCGAGTTCTGACATGACAACTTCACCTTCGCGATGAATGGACGCAAGGATGTCACCTCGGTCATACGGCACCATCAACTCGGTGACTTGCGTAATTGCCCGCATGCGGTCTGCCAAACGGCGCATCATGACTTCTAGGCCTTCGTTACGCAGTGCCGAAACCGCAACTGCACCCTGATGATCTTCCACCAACGAAGCACCCCAATCATCTACCAAGTCGGCCTTGTTGAAGACAATGAACTCAGGGACTTGGTCTGCGCCAATTTCTGCAAGAACTTCTCGTACGGCAGTGATTTGCTGTTCAGGATGCACAGCACTTGCGTCAACAACGTGCACCAACATGTCAGCTTCTGCTGCGATTTCTAATGTGCTCTTGAACGACTCAATGAGACCATGCGGCAATTGACGAATAAACCCAACAGTGTCAGTGAGAAGTACTGGCTCTCCACCGGGGAGAGACAACCGGCGCGTGGTCGGGTCAAGAGTTGCAAACAACCGGTCTTCCACCAACACACCTGCTCGTGTGAGCGAATTCAGCAACGTTGATTTACCAGCGTTTGTGTAGCCAACGATGACTACAGATGCAAGTCCGCTGCGACCTCTGCTCTTTCGTTGTGTCTGGCGCGTGTGACGCAGCGCGACGAGGTCTTGTTCCAACTTCGTGATGCGACGCATAATGCGACGACGATCTACTTCGAGTCGAGTTTCACCAGGTCCACGAGTACCAATTCCACCACCCTGCTGTGAGAGCCCGGCCTTTGCGCCTCGACGCAATCGTGGCAACCGGTAGCGCAACATGGCTAGTTCCACTTGTGCTTTACCTTCAAGCGTGTGTGCGTTCTGAGCAAAAATGTCAAGAATTACTGCGGTGCGGTCTAGTGCTGTTCGCCCCAACGCCTTTTCCAAGTTGTATTGCTGACCAGGCGAAAGTTCGTTATCAAAAACAACGGTGTCCACATCAAGTGCCAAACACACTTCTTTCAGTTCATCAACTTTTCCTTTGCCGATGTAAAACGTTGAATCTGGAGAATCACGGCGTTGGGTTAAGCGGGCCGCTTCATCTGCACCGGCTGTATCAATCAACAATGACAACTCGTCAAGGCCTTCTTCGGTCTCGTCATCTGTTTGTCCACCCATTGTTACGCCGACCAACACAATGCGTTCGCGAAATGTGCGCTCGATCAGAGTTGCGCCGAGCGCCTCCTGGTACGGATTACTCATGCATGAACCGACACGCTGGCAATGAACACCGCAGGCCCAATCAACGTGGCGCGACGGTCATCGGAAATGCGCACTCGCGCGTCTCCCCCGTCCATATGCACAATGACATGCTCGACTGATTGCGGAACTAATCCCCACGCCAATGCTGCATCTGCTGCTGCACATGCACCAGTGCCACATGCACGTGTGATGCCGGCTCCACGTTCATGAACGCGCATCGTGATTGCATTTGTCTCTGGTCCTGGCTCAATAATTTCCAGGTTGATATGTGGCACGAGCGAGCCAAGATTTGCCAAGTCAACGTCACCCACTTCTTCAACGCCAACTACCGAATGTGGGTTACCGAGCGATACGTGGCGCACTGGTCGCATCGGATCGCACTGCAACGATGCCCAATTGTGTGGTTCTTCAAGATCTTCCACATATCCCATATCAACACTGATGTGAATGGTGTCGTTGTCCCATTCACTTGTGACCACTGCTTCGCGAGATCCAGCATCAGTTGACACGTCATACACAGTTCCGGCAACACCCTTCAATGTGAAATGCGCAGCTTGCACCAAACAACGAATTCCATTGCCGCTCATCTCAGCGATGCTTCCGTCAGCGTTATATAAACGCATACCAAGTGTTGTGTTGTCGACAATCGTTAGCAACAACAATCCGTCAGCACCAACACCCGTTGAGCGCTCACACCACTGCTGTGCCAGCTCTGGCCAATTCGACTGATCGCCCTGTGCCATGTCGTACACAAGAAAGTCATTGCCAAGGCCATGGTGTTTAGAGAGCGAAACGTGCATTGGCACAGACACTATTCCAATGCAGCCGCCACCACAGGGGTGACTTCTTCAATGGGGTCTTCACGCACGTCTACCCATTGGATTCGTGGGTCACGGCGAAACCAGCGGTCTTGGCGAATAGCAAACTGTTGAGTGCGCAGAATGGTGGCCGATACGGCTTCATCTAGCGACCAGCGGCCTTCGAGGTGCTCGATAATCTCCTTGTACCCGAGCGCTTGGCGAGCAGTGAACGCCAGTCCATTTGGTTCAGCCAAAAGGGAACGAACTTCTTCAACAAGTCCCCGCTCCATCATGATGTTCACCCGCTGAGCGATACGTGCCCGAAGAACGTCGCGATCCCAACGCAACCCAATCAGCGTTGTTGATGTGGGACTGTACGAACCGATTCCTTCGCCGAATGAACTGAACTTCTCACCACTACCCAGACACACTTCAAGTGCACGAATGAGCCGACGGCGATTATTTGGATCCATCTTTGTGGTTGCTTCAGGGTCGAGTGCGAACAACTGTGCAAACATCGCCTCAGTATCTTCGTTCGCCTCTAACTCGGCTCGAATCTCTGGATATTCGCCGGGCATATCTAGCCCGTCAACAATGGCAGTGACATACAAACCAGTTCCACCGACAATCAATTCGGACGCGTCAGCATTGGAGATTGCTACACGGGCAGCCGCCACGTTTTCTATATAACGAGCCACGGTGTGTCGGTCGCTTGGTTCAGCGACATCAAGACAATGATGCGTAATCAAAGCCTGGTCAGCAAGCGATGGCTTTGCAGTACCGATATCCATTCGCTTGTACACCTGCATGGAATCTGCGGCGATCACGTGCACTGAACCTTTTGGTTGTAGTGCTGCTGCAGTCATCGCTGCATCGCTTTTCCCACTTGCTGTTGGCCCAAGCACAACAACTGACTTACGAATGGTCATGCAGTTATACCGACACCACAGGTATGCGGATTTTGTGAGTAGCCATTTGCAGGACTTCCACTAAGAAGCCAGTGAGGAAATGTGGCGCAGCCTTCGTGATTTCGACTGTGGCGTAGGTACCTGGGCGAAGCGCAACATCTGAACTGAAGTGCACCAGTTTGTATTGACGAGTACGTCCTGAGTACACATTGGGATTACGGCGACTTGGGCCCTGCACGACAACTTCTTCGATACGACCAATACGCGCTTCGTGCTTAATGAGAGCTGAATGTTCAACCACGATCTTCAGGCGATCAAATCGATCAGACACGATTGCCGGGTCGATGAAATGTTCAGTCATGTCAGCAGCCTGTGTGCCTTCACGCGGTGAAAAGATGTATTCAAACGTGTTGTCGAACATCGCCTCTGCGGCAATCTCTAAGGTGCACTGAAAATCTGCTTCTGTTTCTCCAGGGAACCCCACAATGATGTCGGTTGTCACTGACAAGTCTGGAATGAGTCGGCGTGCGTCAGCAAGACGCTCCATATATCGCTCAGCCGTGTATCCGCGATGCATCAGCGACAACACTCGGTCTGAACCAGATTGCAATGGGTAATGCAAGTGTTCACATACCGCTGGCGTATTTGCCATGGCTTCCAGAACATCAACGCGCATATCTTTCGGATGCGGACTGACATACCGAACCCGCCGAATGCCTTCAACATCCCCTGCCGCGCGCAACAAGTCTGCAAACAATGGCTGCACTCGGGCATCAGAACCCGCTTGACGTTCAGCCAACGTGATGTCACGTCCGTAACTATTCACATTCTGACCAAGCAATGTCACTTCAGTGACCCCTGTTGATGCCAACTGCGCCACTTCGCCGATCACGTCAGCAAATGGTCGACTGATCTCACGGCCACGCACTGCCGGAACGATGCAATAGGCGCACGAGTTATCGCACCCGATCTGAATGGTGACCCATGCGTTGTACGTGGTCTCGCGACGAACAGGAAGTGCGCTCGGAAACAACGTGTAATCGTCGAGCACTGCTTCATCAAGAATTTCCGTAATTGGTCCGTGCTCGATGGCATGATTTAAAAGTTCAGTGGTGCGATGCACGTTGTGCGTGCCCATCACCACATCAACCCATGGGGCTTTCTCAGCGACAACGTCTTTGTCTTTTTGCGACAGGCATCCGCCAATCACAATGCGGCGACCTTCTTTGGCTGCTTTCCACTTACGCAAATGACCAAGAGTTCCGTACAGTTTGTTGTCAGCGTTCTCACGTATACAGCACGTGTTCAGAACAACGACATCGGCCTCATCGTCTGTTTCGACACGTTCCATACCGTCGGCTTCAAGCAGACCTGAAATACGTTCGGAGTCGTGCGCGTTCATCTGGCACCCAAACGTGTGCACTACATATGAAGTTGGTTGTACTCCGGTCACGCCACGAAGGCTACCGAGGTTCGATGCGTCCTAGGAATGGGTGACTGCCGACGAGACATAGACCCATTGTCCTGCCTTTTTCGACTGGAGCATCGCCGACAAACGTTGACCCTTGGCAGATTTCGCAGAAACTGTCCCTGAAACCGCCTTGGATTTTCGACTCACGGCAATGGCGCCGACTTTTGTCGCCGTTGCACTGACTTTTGAAGAAATTGAACTGATAACAATTCGACATTGCGATTTCGCACATGCAGCTGCAGTCACTCGCAAAGTAATCAATGCGCGCGAACCAACTCGAGCCATTGACACTTTGGGCGAGGTCTTTGCCTTTACCTTGAACGTTGCAGGCGCAACAGCAGAACCGAATGA
>Ga0194060_10002369_pt1 | contig 13439 bp, 9 predicted proteins | sample SepL225m_MetaG_FD_163427 | JGI IMG/M metagenome (GOLD analysis project Ga0194060, IMG submission 163427) | Anoxic zone freshwater microbial communities from boreal shield lake in IISD Experimental Lakes Area, Ontario, Canada - Sep2016-L222-5m | ecosystem: Environmental > Aquatic > Freshwater >... | reverse complement strand
TTCCTGTTGGTCATTCTCGTGGTGTTCGTTTTTCTGCAAGGCTGGCGGGCCACACTCATTCCGCTGTTGGCGGTGCCGGTGTCGCTGGTCGGCACGTTCATGCTCTTTCCGCTCTTCGGGTTCTCCATCAACACGCTGTCCCTTTTCGGCCTGGTGCTCGCTATTGGGCTGGTCGTGGACGATGCCATTGTGGTGGTCGAGATCGTGGAGCACCACATCGAGCTCGGCTTGTCGCCGAAGGAGGCGGCGCTCAAGGGCATGTCCGAGGTCTCGGGTCCGGTCATTGCCATCGCCATCATTCTGGCGGCGGTGTTTATCCCCACGGCGTTCATCCCCGGCATCACCGGCCGGCTCTACCAGCAGTTCGCGGTGACCATCGCCGTGTCCGTCATCATCTCGGCCTTCAACGCGCTGTCGCTTTCACCCGCGCTCTCGGCCCTCCTGCTCCGGCCGAAGAAGAAAGGCACCGGGCCGCTGCAATTATTCTTCAATTGGTTCAATAAGTGGTTTGGCCGCGCCACCGACGGCTACGTGGGCGCGTGCCGCTTCCTGATCCACAAGAGCGCCCTGGCGCTGCTCCTGCTGGTCGGCGCGGTGGTGCTGACCGGAATGCTCGGCAAGCGCATCCCCACCAGTTTCCTGCCGGATGAGGACCAGGGCTATGTCTATGCCGGCGTGCAGTTGCCCAACGCGGCCTCGATGCAGCGCACCGACGACGTGGTGAAGCAGGCGGAAGAAATCCTCAAGCACACCCCCGGCGTGAAGTATTACACCTCGGTGATCGGCTACAGCATGTTGAGCGGCGTCAATAATACCTACAGCGCCTTTTTCTTTATCACCCTGGAGAATTGGAGTGATCGCAAGAAGCCCGAAGAACAATACACGGCCATCAAAACGCACCTGAACCGCGAGTTCGCCAGGATCCCCGGCACGGTGGGCTTTGCGTTCCCGCCGCCGGCCATTCCAGGCGTCGGCGCCTCGGGCGGGGTGACGTTCGTCCTGGAGGACCGTACCGGCAAAGGGCTGGAGTTTCTGGCGCCGAATCTGACCAAGTTCATCGCCGCCGCGCAAAAGCGTCCGGAGCTGACCGGGATATTCACCACGGCGCTGCTGGCGGTGCCTCAGGTGTATGTGGATGTGAATCGGGACCAGGTGCTGCAGCAGGGGGTGCGGTTGCAGGACGTTTACCAGACGATGCAGTGCTTCATGGGCGGCGCCTTCGTGAACTACTTCAATCGCTTCGGCCGTCAGTGGCAGGTCTATGTGCAGGCCGAGGGCGACTACCGCAACCAGGCCGAGAACCTCGGCCAGTTCTACGTGCTCAATAGCGCTAGCAACATGGTCCCCCTGGCCGCGATTACCAGCGTCACGAACACCCTGGGCCCCGAGTTTACCCTGCGCTATAACCTCCACGAGTCCGCGCAAATCAATGCTTCGGCCAAGGCCGGCTATAGCTCCGCGCAGGCGATGAAGGCGATGGAGGAGGTTTTCGCGGAAACCATGCCACAGGGCATGGGCTACGATTACCTCGGCATGAGCTACCAGGAAAACAAGGCCGCGCAGGGAGTGTCGCCAATGGTCATCTTCGGGTTCTCGCTCCTCTGCGTCTTCCTGATCCTGGCGGCGCAATACGAGAGTTGGAGCCTGCCCTTCAGCGTGCTGCTGGGCACGCCTATCGCGGTGTTCGGCGCGTTCGCGGGCTTGTGGATCGGTCACTACGAGAACAACGTCTATGCCCAGATTGGGCTCGTGATGCTCATCGGCCTGGCCGCCAAGAACGCCATCCTGATCGTCGAGTTCACCAAAATGGGTTATGATCAGGGCAAGCCGCTGCTCGACGCCACACTCGAGGGCGCGAAGCTGCGCCTGCGCCCGATCCTGATGACCAGCTTCGCCTTCATCCTCGGCTGCGTGCCGCTAGCCAAGGCCAGCGGTGCCGGCGCATTATCCCGGCAAGTCATGGGCTTCACTGTCATCTTCGGCATGTTGGCCGCCAGCGGCATCGCCATCTTCCTCATCCCGGTGACCTTCTACGTCGTTGAAAAACTCGGCGGCGCCAAGCATGAACCCACCAAGGTTGAGGGATCCCAACCGGCGGAAGGCGCCGCACACTGAGCCGAAGTTTCCGCTCTACACGAAAAGCCTGCTATGAAAATGAAAATGAAAGAAATCGTCAGTCAGAGCCGCAGTATCACTGACCCTTTTCGGATCGCTAAGGGCAAGGGCTTCCGCCTTAAGGACTTTGATCCGGGGGACACGCTCCAGTTCAGCGAGAAAGACAAGCAGCGGGCCAAGGAGGCGCTTGCGATGGGGGTGAAGGCCCTGGCGGAGTTGCAGGATAAACTCTACGCGCAGGACAAGTGGGCTGTGCTGCTGATCTTCCAGGCTATGGATGCCGCTGGCAAAGACGGCGCCATCAAACACGTCATGTCCGGCGTCAACCCCCAGGGTTGCCAGGTTTCCTCGTTCAAGTCCCCGTCCGCTGATGACTTGGACCATGACTATTTGTATCGTTGCATGAAGGTGCTGCCCAACCGTGGCCACATCGGCATCTTCAACCGCAGTTATTACGAGGAGACTCTAGTCGTGCGCGTACACCCGGAATTCCTGGCTAAACAGAAGCTTCCGCCCACGCTGGTCACCAAGGACATCTGGAAGCAACGGTTCGAGGACATCGGCAATTTCGAGCAATACTTGGCTCACAACGGCGTGGTGGTGCGCAAATTCTTTCTCAATGTTTCGAAGAAGGAACAAAAGCGGCGGTTCCTCGAACGGATTGAGACCCCGGAGAAGAACTGGAAGTTCTCCGCCAGCGACGCGGCGGAACGGGAGCATTGGAAGGAGTACACGGAGGCTTATGAAGACATGATCTGTCACACGGCTTCCGAGGGTGCCCCGTGGTATGTCGTGCCGGCGGACAACAAATGGTTCACCCGCCTGGTCGTGGCTGCAGCGGTTATTGAGACCTTGGCTTCGCTTGACCTGAAGTATCCGGAAGTCGGCCAGGACAAGCTGAAAGAACTCGCCGCCACTAAGAAGGCGTTGCTGAATAAGTGATTCCGAGCGAAGTCCCATGAGAAGCAGACTCAAACGCGGCTTGGTGGTCATCGTCACTCTGGGGGTACTGGGCGGCTGCGCCATGGGCCCGAATTACAAGCGGCCGGCGGTTGAGGCGCCGGGCGCCTACCGGTTCGCTACTGGCGAAAGTGCCAGTTCATTCGCCGACCTGCCGTGGTGGCAGGTGTTCAAGGACCCCATCCTGCAAGACTTGATTGGCACCGCGCTCACCAACAATTACGACCTCAAAAAGGCCATCGCGCGAGTCGAGCAGGCGCGAAATCAGGCTGTGGCGGCGCGCGCGCCGCTGTTCCCGCAGATCGGCTACGGCGGCGACATCGGGCGCGGGCGCAATGCAGTCTTTAACGCCCCCGCCGGTTTGAGTGGTGGTACCGCAAGCTCCGCTCAAGTCAACCTCAACCTCGTGTGGGAAATTGACTTCTGGGGCCGCATTCGGCGCCTGAGCGAGGCCGCGCGCGCCCAATACCTGGCTACGGATGATGCCCGCCGTGGTGTTATGATTACACTGGTGAGCGATGTCGCCACGGCTTACTTCCAGCTTCTGGACCTGGACCGGGAGCTGCAAGTTCAGGTCGCCGCGACCAACGACTACACCGCCACCTGCCGGATCTTCAACGACCGGCTAATCAATGGGGTGGCCTCGAAGCTGGATACCGACCGCGCCGTTGCCGCGCTGGCCAACGCGGCGGCGATCATCCCGAGCCTGGAACTGCAAATTGCGACTACCGAGAACCAGCTCAACCTTTTGCTGGGCCGCAACCCTGGCCCAATCGTGCGCAATTCGTTGACGAATCAGCCGCAACTGGCCCCGGAGGTTCCGGCGGGGCTGCCCAGCGACCTGCTCAAGCGACGGCCCGATGTAATGGCTTCGGAGCAGTCGTTGATCGCTGCCAACGCCAATATCGGGGCTAACTTGGCGAACTTCTTCCCGCAAATCGGTCTGACGACCTTCCTGGGTAAGGTGAGCCCGGAGCTTTCCGCTTTTTCCGCCGGATCGGCCAATGCCTGGAACCTCGGGAGCACACTGGCCGGCCCGATTTTTCAGGGAGGGCAGCTTCGCGCTCAGTACCGATCCGCGAAGGCCAAGTTTGACGAAGCCAAGGCCGCCTATGAGCAGAGCGTGCTGACCGCGCTCCAGGAAGTGTCCAACGCCTTGATCTCCAGGCAAAAGCTGGCCGAGACCCTCGTTTATGACGGGCAAGCGGTAGTGGCGCTGACGTCATCGGTCCAGGTTGCCACGGAGCGTTACCTGAACGGCAAGGCCGGCTATTATGAAGTCTTGCAGGCCCAGCAGGACCTTTACCCGTCCCAGCGGGCACAGGTCCAGACACAGGCCGGCGAATTGATTGCCGTCGTTCAGCTCTACAAAGCACTCGGCGGGGGATGGGAGCAGACGGAGCCGCCGCCTTCGGCCAAAGCGCCTTCACGGTGAGATCGCGGCACCTGCCAAAAGTATGCCTCACAACAAGACTATTGGAATCTCAGACCGGAGTGGGTAAAATCAGGTGCAAATGCACGAGACAGGATCAAGGGATCGGGCGCGTCGGCGAACGGTGTGGGATTCCTGGGGTGACGCCCTAAGCCGCCGGCTTTGGTTACTGGATGGTAACAGGCTTTCCGCGGAGGCCAGGCGCAGAACCCATTTGGAGGATTTCGGCACTCCCTCGATCGAGCCCGCCTTGTCGGTTCTCACCAGGAGCCTGGAGAGCGAAGCGGATCTCACCCCCCTTGGCCGGTTCCTCATGCGGATGCACTTGCAGGGCTTGCTGGAAACCCGCCTGCGACTGACGGAGGCATGGCGTGGGCAATTGGAGGTCGCGGACTCCTCGGCTATCCGCCGGCCGCTGTTCATCACAGGCATGCCGCGGAGCGGTTCGACCTTCCTGCACGAGTTGCTGACCGAGGACCCGGATAATCGTGCGCCCCGGGTGTGGGAAGTAATGTTTCCTCTTCCGGCACCAACGTCAGAGCATCATGGTCGCGATCCACGAGTCCGGAGGGCAGCCACCTGTCTGTGGTGGTTTCGTCGGCTGGCACCGCAGGCAGATTCAGTGTTTCCCATGCGCGCCATGACGCCGCACGAGTGTGTAGCGATTCACAGCTACACGCTGTTGTCCGAAGAGTTCATCTCGACCTGCCGTATTCCCAGCTACGAAGCTTTCCTCCACGCAGCGGATTTGTGCCCCGTGTACGCCTGGCAGCGGCGTTTTCTACAGCATCTTCAGTCTCGCTACCCGACCCGACGCTGGGTGTTGAAATCCCCCGACCACGTCTGCGGTTTGGAGGCGCTCCTGGCAGCATTCCCCGACGCAGTCGTTATCCACACGCATCGCAGCCCGATCGAGGTGCTGCAGTCCTCCTGCCAGCTTACCGAGGTCCTGCACGGCCTGTTTGCCCGGCCGGGCAAACGCGAGCAACTTCGTGCTCGCGAGACGCGCGTCCTGGCTGAACGCATGGAGCGCTTCATTCGGTTCCGGGATGCGCATCCCGAACTCGCCGGCCGCTTCATCGATGTGACCTACAGTGAACTGGTCGCGGCCCCTTTGGCCATCGTGGCTCGTATTTACCGCGAGCTCGACGTGCCGCTGAGCGACGTGGCATTAGAGCGAATGCGTCACCTGGTCTCGGCTCGCTCGCGCTATCAGAACCGTAGTGCCACTACGACCCAGGCCGACCTGGGAGAACCCGTGCGCGAGCAGTCGCGGCGTTTCGAGGAGTATTGTTCCAGGTTCGGCCTTCCCTGGCAGCAGGCTCGATTGAGATGAAGCGGCTTCACATCCTCTTGCTGGCGTTGGGACTCTCGTTCTTTGGTTACTTGCTCTGGTCGATTGGTATCCAGCAGTTGCGGGGAGAACTGGCCCTGATCGGCTGGGGGTTGATCCCCCTGATGCTGGGCGAAGGGGTGGCCGAGATGATCCACACGCTTGGCTGGCGTCACTGCCTGAGTAGCCCCCTTCGCTCGTTGCCCTGGAGGACGCTCTTCGGCATCCGGATGGCAGGTTACGCTATCAACTATGTCACACCGACCGCCACTCTGGGCGGCGAGGTCACCAAAGGCGCGCTGCTTGCCGCGCATTGCTGCGGAGCCGAGGCGGCCAGTGGCGTTCTCATCGGCAAGCTTTCCTTCGCCCTGGGCCACCTGCTGTTTGTGGCGCTGGGAGCGGTGGTGATTGTCTGGCAGGTGCAATTGCCCGGAACACTTCTCGCGGCAATGCTGCTTTCCGGCGGTTTGGTGGCCAGCGGCGTGATTGCCTTTCTGTGGCTGCAGAAATACGGCAAACTCGGCGCGCTGGTCCGCTGGCTGGCCGCCCGCAAGGTTGGCGGTCGCCCGCTGGAAACGGCCGCCTGTGAGTTGACGGTCGTGGATGAAGCCATGAAGCAGTTCTACCGCGAACAACCCTGGGGTCTGCCGCTGGCAGTTATCTGGCACTTAGTGGCGTACTCAGTTGGCATCGCCCAAACGTGGCTCTTCTTTCATCTGCTGCGCCAGGATGCCTCATGGTCGTTGGCGGCAGGCGTATGGTTCCTGGGAATGTGGTTTGACTTGCTCACCTTCGCCATTCCATTAAATCTCGGCGCGCTGGAAGGCACTCGCATCGTCGCCTGCAAGGCGATTGGTTATACCGCGCTGGCGGGTATGACCTACGGCGTTGTCATTCGGCTGTCTCAGATCTTCTGGAGCGGATTTGGCCTCGCCGCTTACGCCCTGCTGGCTGCGCGCGCGAAGCCGCGGACCTGCCGCTGAAAAGCTGAAATTGAAAGTGAAACGTGAAGGAAAGGTCGTTCGGCCTTCGGATAAGACACAGCAGAAATCGAGAAAGCAGAAAGCAGAAATCCGAAGCCACTCGTTTGGCCGTCCGCCCTTTCTTATTTCTGCTTTCTGCTTTGTCTTATTTCAGCTTTGGCCTCAAGTCACTGGCTCAGGGGATTACGCCCAGGCCGGTCAGTTTGTCCTTCTCAAACGGATATGGAAATGGAATCCTGCCGCACATTAGCGGATGCTGAACCCGGAGCACCGGGCAGAAACAGAGATGCTCGCTGTGGCTCCGGTTTGATGGCATGTATATTAATCTCGATTTATTTGCCCGCGCGCAGTACCTGACGCTCTTCAAGACGCGCTTCAGCCTGCGGCGTTGGGCTTACGTCCTGTTTTTCACTCTGCTGTATGCGGCGATGTGGTTCATCGTGGCCCTCGGGCGGGCGCTGGATCACGTCTTTTTTCCTGGATTCAAGCGCCAACCGGTCCGAGAACCAGTCTTCATTGTGGCGCCGCCGCGCAGCGGCACAACGCTGACCCAGAAACTCCTCAGCCTGGATGAGGATCGGTTCGTTTACAACGCGCTCTATCAGACTATCTTCCCCGCCGTCTCCTTCCAGCGGTGCTTCGACGCTCTGGTCTGGTGCGATCTGAAGCTCGGGCAGCCCTTCGGTCGAATCGTGTGCTGGGCGGAAAAGAAATGGTTCGGTGGCTGGGATGACATGCACAAGATGCGCTTCAACGAGCCGGAGGAGGATGACGGCTTCTTTGTGTACACGTTTGTGACTGAAGCGATCTTCCTGCTGTTCCTGCACGTGGATGAATTATGGGAGGCGGGTTTCCAGGACGCGCTGTCGCCCGATAAGCGGCGCAAGGTGATGGAGTTCTACCGCAGTTGCCTCCAGCGCCGCCTTTATGCCAGCGGCCCCGACAAAACGATTCTCACCAAAGCTACCCAGTCGTCCGGCGCCGTAGAATCGCTGCTCGAAGCCTTCCCCGACGGAAAGTTCATCACCATCGTCCGTCATCCGTACGAGTCCGTGCCCTCGCACGTGAGCGTGTTCTGGCTGGTCTGGCAGGCCCACTCTCCTGAGCTGAAGAAGGACGGGCCAGTTTCAAGAGCCTACGCCCGCTTGGCGGTGCAGTGGTTCAAACATCTTTTCGAATTCCGCCGGAAGGTGAATCCGAAGCAGTATTACTGCATCGATTACCGCGACCTGACCCGGAATCCGATGGCGACCCTGGAGAAGCTTTACGAACACTTCGGCTGGACAATGAGCGACCTCTTTCGTGAGAAACTAGCCGCTGCCACCCAGCGACAGCGTGGCTTCAGCAGCAAACACGAATACACCCTGGAGGAATTCGGCCTGTCCAAGGATTGGATTCAAGCGGAGCTAAGTGAAATGCTGGAACACTATGCCTTGCCTCGGTAATTCTGATTTCCACGCGAACACAACCATGAACTCAAACCCGAAGATCGACTCGCCTGGCGAAGGGCTCGATACTGGCGCCTTGCTCAAACATGAGGATAATGATCGAACTCACTACGAGGCAGGCGAAGGGCTCGATATTGGTGCCTTGCTCAAACAGCACGAAGGGCGTAATTACGACCTGCACGCCGCGCACGTGAACCCGGTCAACGTCCGGACCCTGAAAACCATTGGCTTCGATCGGTGTTACGTCCGTGCGACCGGACCGTATCTCTGGGATGTCCAGGGCACCAAATACCTCGACATGCTATCCGGCTACGGCGTTTTTGGCCTCGGCCGGAATCACCCCGAGGTCCGCCGTGTGCTAAGAGACTTCCTCGAATTGGACTACCCGAGCTTGGTGAAGCTTGAGGCACCGCTGCTCTGCGGGTTGCTCGCCGAAGAGTTGAAGAAGCGCATGCCGACTCCCCTCGACATGGTATTCTTCACCAACTCCGGTGCAGAAGGCATTGAGACTGCCTTGAAGTATGCTCGGTGTGCCACTCGCCGCCCGGTCATCCTGCACTGCGAGAAAGCCTTTCACGGGCTCACCTATGGCGCACTCTCAATCAACGGAGATGAAAGCTTCCGAGCGGGTTTTGATCCGTTTCTGTCGGACTGTCGCAAGATCCCGTTCAACGACCTCGAGGCGCTCGACCGCGAACTGCACCGGGGCGACGTGGCCGCCTTCGTCGTCGAGCCCATCCAGGGCAAGGGGGTGAACATTCCTTCGCCCGGATACTTGCGTGAGGCTGCCAAATTGTGCCACCAGCACGGCGCCCTCTACGTAGACGATGAAGTGCAGACCGGCATGGGGCGCACGGGGCGCTTTCTAGCAATCGAACACGACGGTGACGTGGACGCCGACATCGTGGTGCTGGCCAAGACGCTGTCTGGCGGCTTCGTGCCGGTGGGCGCCGTGCTCTGCAAGCAGTGGATCCACGAGAAGGTCTTTTCCAGCATGAACCGTTCCGTTGTGCATAGCTCGACGTTTAGTCAGGGCAGCTTCGCGATGGCAGCCGGACTGGCCGCGCTTGATGTAATCGATCGCCACCGGCTCGTCCAGCAAGCCGACTCTATGGGGCGCCTACTGGCCGAAGGCTTGCGCGCGCTGGTACCCCGGTTTGAATTCCTCAAGGAAATTCGGGCGCGCGGCCTCATGGTGGGCATCGAGTTTGGTGCTCCGCGATCGCTTGGCTTGAAGGCCGCCTGGTCCATGGCGCACGCCCTTGACAAAAGCCTCTTTCCCCAAGCCGCCATCATTCCGCTGCTCGACAAACACCACATCATCACGCAGGTCGCCGGGCACCACATCGACGTCATCAAGCTCATACCGCCGCTGGTTATCAGCGCCGAGGACGTGAAATGGTTCCTGACGGCGTTTGAGGATGTGCTGGTGCAGTTACACAGTTTTCCGGGGCCGGCGTGGGACGTGATAGTGAACATCGGTAAAATGGCATTGACCAATCGGGCGCGATGAATCGCCCTATGAGTCCGCTACGCTCCAAATTGGAACAGACCCTTAGCTGGGCGGTTTTGCTTGCACTGGTGGCCGGCTGCCTGATGGTGCTGCGCCCTTTCGCTTCGGCGCTGCTCTGGGCGGTGGTGCTCTCCTTTTCGATCTGGCCAATCTACAGCCGGCTGCTCCGATTGGTTGGCAGCCGCCGCACGCTCGCTGCTCTCCTGATGACCCTGAGCATGATTCTCGTTGTCCTGCTTCCGTTTTTGATCGTGGGCCTGACACTGGCGGACAATGTGAAGGAACTTACCGCGGCGACACGCAGTTGGATCGCAGGCGGGCCGCCCGCCCCGCCTGCGTGGCTGGCCAAGGTTCCGGTCGTCGGCTCGCAGGCGGCCAATTACTGGCAAAGCCTGGCACAGGATACCGCCAAACTTTGGTCGGAAACGCAACGCTTCATTGAGCCAGTGAGTTCCTGGCTGCTCAAGGTCGGCCTAGCGCTGGGCGCTGGCTTGATAGAGCTGACTTTGAGCGTTTTCATCGCATTCTTTCTCTTCCGTGACGGGGTTGCCGTTGGCCAACGCTTGAGTGCCTCAGTTGAGCGCATCGGTGGCGAACGAGGCAGGCACTTGCTGACAGTGGCCGGCAAGACCGTCCGCGGTGTGGTGTATGGCATTCTGGGCACCGCGCTGGCGCAAGCAGTCGTCGCGGGCATCGGTTTCCTGATCGCTGGTGTCCCTGGCGCAGCTTTGCTGGCGCTGTTGACTTTCTTCTTTTCCGTCGTGCCCATACTGGGGACTGCGCTTGCTTGGGGACCGGCCGCCATTTGGCTCTTCCATCAAGGCTCGACCGGCTGGGGCATCTTCATGCTCATTTGGGGCCTCGGGGTTGCCAACATCGACAACGTCGTGAAACCCTGGCTCATCAGCCAGGGTAGTGACATGCCGTTCATCCTGATCTTCTTCGGCGTTCTGGGTGGGGCGCTGGCCTTTGGCTTCATCGGGGTCTTTCTTGGGCCCACGCTGCTGGCAGTCGGATATCGGCTGGTCGAGGAATGGTCCGCCAACGCCCGCCCCTCCCCTGACAACATCACCGGAGCTTGAGCAACCTCTTTGGCCTTTATGAATTCCAGCGTTTCGGAATCGCCCAATCCCGTGCCAAGGGCCCCCCGGGCTGGCAGGGCGCGGAGCTACTTCCTGGTGGTGGGTGGGCTCCTCTTGCTTTATCTGGTGGCCGCCTATGTGGTCCTGCCTCTGATCTGGCGAACCGATGTTCGGCTGCATCCCGATCTGTCCGACACGCCCAACATTACGCATACGGCTTCTGGCATTCCGGGTGACCCGCTGAACATCGGCCTCGCGGGTTCCGAGAGTGATGTCATCCTCGCTATGAAGGCCGCCGCCTGGGATCCGGCGGACCCGATCACGTTTCGCAGCAGCGTCCGCATCGCGGTGGACTCGGTGTTCCGCCGGCCGGACGACGATGCTCCGGTGAGCAATCTCTACCTCTTCGGGCGCAAGCAGGATTTAGCCTTCGAGCAACCGGTTGGCAACAGCCCGCGCCAACGGCACCACGTGCGCTTTTGGCGCTCGGACAAACTGGATGAGGGGCGGCCGTTGTGGCTCGGCTCCGTGACCTTCGACGAGCGTGTCGGCCTCAGCCATACCACCGGCGAGGTGACGCATCATATCGGTCCAGATGTTGACGCGGAACGGGACAGAATCGTGGACGGGCTGCGCAAGGCTGGCGAGGTCCTGAGCGTCTATTGGGTGGACCATTTTCATCGGCAACTGGAGGGGAGGAATGGGGGCGGGGATCCGTGGCACACAGACGGGCGTCTGGCCGTCGCCGTGCTTCGGAGGCATTCGAACATGCCGGCTACTGGGACGAACAGTTCGCAACACCCATGAAGAGAATACCCAACAGCGTATGAAACTGCCCCTGGGTGGAGCGGAATACGCTACTTCTGTCGAGGAGATCGTTTGGGGAGGAATCCTGATAGGCATCACGATGGCCATGCATGGGTTGGGCATGCTCTCGATCCTGCGTGTTTACGGTGCCTTGAAGCAGCACGTCGAGAACAGTTCGACCTTCACCAAGGGCATGCTGATGCTAATCCTCTGCAGTTGGATGATCCTGCTGGTCCACTTGATCGAGGTGTTCGTCTGGTCCGGGTTCTTCCTGTGGCAGGGCGCCGTGAACACAACGACCAGCGCTAACGCCAACGCCAGCCTCTGCTACTATTTTGCCCTGTTGGAGTACACCTGCCTGGGCAGCAACTACAACTTGCACCTGCGCTGGCGTTTGCTCGAGGGCATGATCGCCATGGCGGGGCTGCTGACGTTCGCCTGGTCCACCGGCGTGCTGATGACGCTGGCGCAGGACTTCCAGGATCAACAGTTGCAACTCCTCAAGCAGAAGCGCGAGAAGCGCCACCCCAAGCAGGCCACTGCGCCCCCACCGGCGGGCAAACAATCGTAGTGAAACGTCCTTCCAAAGGCGACTCGCCGGGAGTTCACGTTGCCGTGCACGGTGGCTAAGCCAACCGGGGCGATACGCACTTCCGGGCTCGATCGTGCCCTCAATCCACCGTCGAGAGCCAGCGTCTCAAAACCTGCGTACTATCCTGCAACGCCTTCGCCAGTGCGGCGCGCGTCTTGGACTTCCCCTTGTCGCTCCAGTCGAACTCGATATGCAAGCAGACGGGGGCTCGGTAGCCGAGCTGCTTCAGCAGCTTGAAATAGCCGTTCGATGCGAGCTCCCCTTGGCCGAAGCGCACAAAACCCTGGCCACGCTTTATGTCCTTGATGTAGGCCACCCTCAAATGCGATTTGAGCCGCTCGAAATGGCCGCGCCAATCGTCTCCGTGTGCGATGATGGCGTGGCCAATGTCGAACGCGACGCCAATCTGCGCCGGGTCGAAATCTTTCACGACCTCGTACATCTCCGTCAAGTCACCCCCGACATAGCCCCGACCCGAGGCCGAGTGGTTCTCCAGGATTGCGCCTATGCCGATCTGCTTATTCAGCAGAGCCAGGTCTTTGAGCTTTGCCCGGACTTCGCTGACCTGCTTCCCTGTCGGCGCGTCGGCCTGTCTATTGGTAAAACCCAGGCGGTAATACTGCACGCCAAGCTGTTTCGCCGTGCGCAGGATCTCCTCGGTGTGCGGCGAGGCGACGCTGGTGATCCCTGTAGTAAGGAAAGGCATTTGCAGGTTCCGCTTCTTCAAGGCCGCGGCATACGCTGGCATCTGCTGCGCGGCATGTTCCGGCAGGATCTCCCCGCCAGGGCGGACTGGGCAGTCTATGCCGTCTAACCCAACCTCAGCCGTGAGCGTTGCGGACTCCTCGAAACTGAGCTTTAGGTCCTGGTAGATCTTGCTGAAGACCACAATGGGTGGCGGCCAGGGCTCCGCGGAGAAAGCCGGGAATGCGCCGGCCCCACAAAGGGCCGCCGTGGAGGTGACCGCCACGGTGCAGCCGATGAATTCGCGCCGGGAGAGCCGCGCCCTCGGTCGAAATCCGAAGTCCGAAATCCGAGGTCCGAAGGAAGGCCGAAATCCGAAATCAGAGGCAGCGGTGTTGCAGTCACAGGACGTGGTGCTTTGCTGATTCCCCTCCGAAGGCGATTGCCCCAATAGAAGACCCCCGGCGCTTCGTTCCCCACAGCGGCTCGT
>Ga0194060_10002368_pt1 | contig 13446 bp, 16 predicted proteins | sample SepL225m_MetaG_FD_163427 | JGI IMG/M metagenome (GOLD analysis project Ga0194060, IMG submission 163427) | Anoxic zone freshwater microbial communities from boreal shield lake in IISD Experimental Lakes Area, Ontario, Canada - Sep2016-L222-5m | ecosystem: Environmental > Aquatic > Freshwater >... | reverse complement strand
GTGTTGCTGATTTAGCTCGCTTGTAAATTAGGTAATGAGTTCGTTCACTCTTAATCAACGGGTCGGGGTTCTAGTAGAGTGAATGGGCAAGCGCGATCGTCAATCAGGGCGGCCCTTGATAACATGAACCATGCGGATTGCCCGGATACTTCTCTCACTTCTCCTTTCGTTGCTTGTTGTTCAACCTGTGCATGCGGCTGAAGGCGACATCATCCCGAACGCTTCAGTGAATGTGAATGCAAAAACCTGGTGGGTAAATTGCAAGAGCATCGAGATAAAAGACAACTGCATTGAATCAATCGAGATTCTCGATGATGCAACTCAGCAATGGATTCCTGCCGTTGAAGAGAAGAATCCCTATTGGAAACCAGGTATAGACCTTCCGCTGCGTGAAAACGGGCAAGGCAAACTTAAGTGCGGTTTAGGAAACGCCAGCTACGCCGACTTTTGCTACTGGTTCAAAGGTGCTGCGGTCGATGGCACAGATCAATTTATAACCGCAACCGTCGGATCACTAGAAGAAGTTCCTGGGTATCCGAGAATTTCGCTTTCGCTTCAAGCTCAGAACGGATTGGTTCCTAAGCGAAGCAAGATTCCGGCCAACGACAACGCGTGGGTCACTCTTAAGCCGGGAACAACATTCAGACTCACGGTGATCTCCGATGCTGGTGGGCAAAATGCTGGAATTGGTCTCGCTCGCATGAAGAATCCAAGCCTCAAAGTCATTAAGGGTCTAGATGGTAAAAATCGAATTATCGCATCAGGCACAGTCCAAGAAGTAAACGAATATAAGTGGTTCGATAACACAAAACAAAGTCCCTGTAACGCACCGGGCGGCAATGAGTTAGTCGCAAATTTCTATAACGTGGAATTCGCCATCAATATCGAGCCCTACTATCGCGAGTATGCAGTATTGCAAGGGACTCCTCCAGGTGGAATATTCATTTCTCAGAACGGTGGATGTGAATCTCGCGTCACGGTTGATCCTGCAACGAAAATGATTCAAGTAGTCTCGACCGGCACCCACTTCGATATCTTTGGTGATCTCATTACGGGTTGGGTTGAGGCAAGCATTCGTGGAGACATGATTAGAAAGGTTTTCAAACTCGAGCCTAAGACTATGAATGAAGCGATTATCGAAGTAACTTCAAGTGATGGCACGCCCCAAACTGCAACTTATTCCACAAAATATTTTTCAGGATCAGACACTGTCGAGATTCGAGGTTATGGGTACCATTACTCAACCAATACAATTCGAATTCGTTTTCAATCGCCCATTTCCGTAACGCCAAGCGAACCAGCCCAAGTCAGCGCAGCCGTCGTTGCTCCGGCAAAAACGAGTGCAAAGCCAGTCACCAAACAGGTCACTATTTCCTGCGTGAAGGGTAAAGATACTAAGAAGATAGTTGGTACTAAGCCCGTCTGCCCGGCAGGCTATAAAAAGAGGTAGTTGGTGAGTTAACTCTTATTCGCCGGGATATTTAATTCCGGTCTGCTTGCGAATCTCATCCATCATTACCATAACTTCAAGAGTTGCAGCCGGTGTCAGAATTGGTGATTCTTTCAAGCCAGATTGAACGCAGCGAGCAAACTCTAGGGCTTGTTCGCGAAGTCCGTGACCTTTGTAATCCTTTGGATATTCGGTTGTCTCGCCATTATGAATAACTAAACGGAAAGAAGATGGTGCGTAGAAAGGACCATCGATTTCGATGCGGCCATTGCGCCCAGCGATAACTGCAGCAGTTGGAGTTGCTGCGATCATATTTGTCATCATTGTTGCTTGTGCGCCATTTGCGTAATCAAAGATTGCGCTACATGAATTATCAACACCGTGCTCTGTGAGCGCTGCAGTTGCAGTAATTTTCTTAGGAACACCGAGCACCATATGAATAAAGGAAGCAGTGTAAATACCAAGGTCTAATAGCGCTCCGCCGCCAAGCTCTGGCTTCCAGTGGCGGTCATTGCCGTAGTCGGCAAGGCGCTGTCCATGATCTGCTTGAACAGAGATGATTTCACCAAGAACACCGCTCGCAATTACTTCTCGCACTTTGATCATGTGAGGGACAAATCGAGCCCACATTGCTTCCATAACCATGACATTATTTTTCTTTGCGCAATCAATCATCTCTTTTGCTTCACGGGCATTGATTGCAAATACTTTTTCACATAGAACAGGCTTGCCGGCATTGAGGGCAAGGATGGTGTTTGCGTGGTGCATTGGATGCGGTGTTGCAACATAGATGCCATCAATTGTTGGATCAGCAACTAGTTCTTCATAACTTCCGTAAGCCTTACATCCTGGAAATTCGTCAGCGAAGCGCTCGGCGCTAGTCATGTTTCGACTACCGACTGCTGCGACGATGTGATCATTGAAATAGCCAAGGTCTCGTGCAAAAGATGTTGCGATTCCGCCAGTGCTGATAATTCCCCATCTAAATTCTTTGCTCATGGAAATAGCCTAAAGGAAATTAGAGATGAGCGCCATCATCGTCATCGCGCGGACCGTCGCGATAAAACCATCGCCCAACCGCTTCTTTCATAGAAATAAAAAAATCTCTCGGGGATTGGCGAGGCAATTTCGGCGGTAGATAATAATTTTCATCCACGTTATTTTCTAAATCATCGAGATAAGTATTAGGAGTTGATTCATCGAGGGATAAACCTTCAACCATCGAATCAAATTCGGCGCGGATTAGCTCTTCGTCATCAAAGTCATCAGAAGGATTCCTCGCCACGCTCAAATAGTGGCATAGTGGGCAAGAGACGCTAAATTAGGCACCCGTACACGCTCACAGGGTTAGGAGGAAAGTGATGATTGAGAACGTTCCTTACGGAGCACTCAGAGCTTTCCTCACACCTTTCTTGATGTTGGCTTTTCGCCCAAAGGTAAAAGGGCTGCGCAATGTTCCGGCTAAAGGCCCGCTGATCATTGCCTCTAATCATTTATCGTTTAGCGATTCAATCTTTATGCCACTTGTTGTTCCTCGCAAAGTTACATTCCTTGCAAAGAGTGAATATTTCACATCTCCTGGACCTAAAGGTTTATTGAAAAAACTTACATTTATTGCACTTGGTCAAGTACCAGTTGATCGCTCAGGTGGGCGTCGAAGTGAAGCAGCACTTATTACTGGCCTCAAAGTTTTAGCAGATGGTGATTGCCTAGGAATTTATCCAGAAGGTACTCGTTCTCCTGATGGACGTTTATACAAAGCACGTACTGGTATTGCCCGTCTTGCAATTGAATCAGGTGCTCCAGTTGTGCCCGTTGCAATGTCGAATACCGACAAGATTCAGCCAACAGGAACTGTGGTTCCAAAGATTGCTCGCGTTGGAATGAAATTTGGTGAGCCAATGTATTTCGAAGGTGATTCAACTGATCTCCTTCACCTTCGCAATGTTGCAGATCAGATTATGAAGCGTATCCAAGAACTTTCAGGCCAAGAATATGTTGATATATATGCACCGAAGAAAAAGAGCTCTGAGGAGGAAGACTAGGCGTAATAGAAAAAGACCCCGTCATTAATGTCGGGGTCTTTTTCATGTAGATCAGTGTTTAGTACCAATCCTTTAACGCAAAGCAAGTTTAGTGGTTTAGGCGTTATCTAGGGCGCTGCGTTCGTTCAAGTAGGTACATGTTGTACACGTTGGCCCAGAGTCTGGAAGGTCGCCTTCTAGTACTTCAATGAATTCACCGATGACGCGCAAGAAATTAGCTTGATCGCGCTGGACAGGTAAATACTTTTGAAAAACACCAAAGCCGTAATTCTCTAGTGAATCACCAACGGCGTGTGTTGGCTTCCAAACAAGAAGACCCATTGATGCAACACTTTGCGCGCGACCTGCTGCAGGATTTTCTAGTGAGTATGCATAAGCCTCAAGTTGTGGAGAGTAGAACTGTCCATTGTCACGTTCGGAATCCGACACCTTGCAATCTATCAAGCCGATAGTTCCATCTTCATTTGTTGAAACAAGATCATATTTACCAAGGATGCGCCAGCGAGATTCAACACCATTGACGATGAGTGGCTTGCTCTTTACCCATTCGCCCCACTTTGTAACTTTTCCTGGGCGAAGGGATGGATCAATTGTTGGCATATCTGCGCCTTGAAAATGTTCTTCTTGCAGTGATGCCATTGTGCCAACGAGTGGAAACTGACCAGGCATGATTACTTTGTACCAATACTTAATCCATAAGCAGCGCTTACATGTAGATAATCCAAAAGTGAGATCAGATGGCGAAATATTTTCGCGCGCAGGCTTTATCGGTTTCTTCATTGTCTAAGTATCGCTCTAGCCACTGACAATTGCAGCGATAATCACTGATGCGCCTAGCACAACGATGACTGCTCCACCGGTAAAGCGAAGGCGCTCAAGGCGGCGCGCATCTGTTGCTAGCCATGTTCGAGCAGTGCCGGCAAGTAGACCCCATGTTCCATCGGATAAAAATGCGATCACTGCAAATGTTGCACCGAGAAGAATGAGTTGCGCACTTACATTGCCGCGGTCTCGATCTACAAATTGTGGCAAGACTGCTGCGTTGAAAACGAGTGCTTTGGGATTGAGGAATCCAACCCAGAATCCATCACGCATAGAACGAAATGTGGATGGTGCAACATCTCCTTGATTAGTCATCTCACCTGCATGAACTTTGCGATGGCGTATCGCATCGATTCCTAAATAGATGAGGTAAGCACCGCCGCCCCATTGAATTGCGGCGTAGGCAAGATCAGATTTTTGTAAGAGTGGTCCGAGACCGATAGAGATGATGAGTGAGATTGTAAAAAAGCCTGTGACATTTCCTGCAACTGTAAGTACTGCAATCTTTCGGCCCCACGCAATGGCCCGAGCGATTACGAATAATACGCTCGGGCCAGGCGCCAAGATAATGACAAACGCAGCGACGAGATACTCGCCAAAGTGCGAAGGAATTACCATGTGGACATATTAGTGCTTAGTTAGATGTACCTCGTGCTTTAGCAATTGAACTAAGAACGCGATATCCAACGATTGCAACGAGAGTTGCATTGATAATTCCGTTGAATGTGTAATCACCACGTGTCCATGACATATCGGCGATACCGATAATCAAGGCTGAGGCAGCGATGATTAAGTTAGATGAATCTGCGAAATTGACGCGACCTTCGATCCAGATGCGAGCACCGAGAACGCCGATCATTCCAAAGAGTGCAACTCCAACGCCGCCAAGTGCGCCAACAGGAGTTGAACTAAGTACTGCGCCAAATTTTGGAGAGAGTGAGAGAAGGATTGCTCCACCTCCTGCTATCCAATATGCAGCAGTTGAATAGACACGAGTTGCAGCCATAACGCCAATGTTTTCGGCATATGTTGTTGTTCCAGAACCACCACCTGCGCCCGCAAGTGTTGTTGCAACGCCATCTGCAAAGAGTGCCATACCCATTTGATCATCGAGATTCTTACCAGTCATTGCAGAGACGGCCTTTACGTGTCCGACGTTTTCTGCAATGAGAACTAGAACTACGGGAAGGAATAGAACAATTGCTTTGCCATCAAATGTTGGTGATGTAAATGAAGGAGCAGCAAACCATTTAGCTGCAGTAATTCCTGCAGTGTCAACATCTCCCATGGCGTATGCAACAACATAACCGATAACTAGACCGGCGAAGATGCTGATGCGATTGAGGAAGCCGCGAGATGCTGCAGAAATAATCCCAATGGAAGCAAGTGTGATCACACCAACGAGTGGACCCTTTTCGAAGTTGCCTTTAGCAGCGCCTGCAAGGTTGAGACCAATGACCATAACAATTGTTCCAGTCACTACAGGTGGAAGCATCCAGTTGATCCAACCGATGCCAGCTTGGCGAACGATCAAACCAACAATTGCCAAGATGACGCCAGTGACAACTACGCCACCCAGTGCTGCTGACATTCCGCCTCCAGCTTTTGCAGCAGCGATTGGCGCTAAGAATGCAAAAGATGAACCGAGGTAGCTAGGAACTTTATTTTGAGTAATGATCAGGAAGAGAATGGTTCCAATCCCTGAAAAGAAAAGTGTTGTCGTTGGGGAAAAGCCAGTAATGATTGGGACCAAAAAGGTTGCACCAAACATTGCTGCAATATGTTGAAGGCCGATACCGATGGTGCGAGGCCAGGTCAGGCGCTCATCAGTTGATACAACTTCACCTGAAGAGATTGTCTTTCCATTGCCATGTAATTTCCACGAGAGTAGAGACATGTTTTCCTTCCAATCGAGACCCATAGCAAGGAGAGGTGTCCAAGCAATAGATCGCTAGTAGTGGGGAAGGTTGGAATAAGGGTAAGACTCACCACTCGTGTACTCGTGTGTACGCCACGCTCCTCAGAGGGGCTAACTAGGGGGAATCTGGGGGTCACCAAGGTCATCTTTTCCAAGGGTGTTTCCAACTTGCACGCTGGGGCAGTATCGACTTGAATAGCGTCTCGATATATCGAATGGATATATAACCCGGAATAAGGCAGGAGGCGGTGCGATGCGCTCACGTAGCGAAACCCTCGAATTTGCCCTCCTTGGCCTCTTAGATCAAAGCCCGCTTCATGGCTACGAACTGCGAAAGCGCATGATCTCTATCTACGGACCGTTTCGAGCCCTCTCATTTTCAGTGCTCTATCCGCAACTTCGTCGAATGCTCGATGCCGGACTTATTGAAGAATCACTTGTTGCAAGTACAACTCGTCGCGCTCGCATTGTTTACGCAATCACAACAAAAGGTAGCGCTCGCTTTGAAAGCCTGACAGACACCGTAACTCCTGATACTTGGGAAGATGAAGGATTTGAAATCCGTTTCGCATTTTTTAGTCCAACTTCTACAAAAAATAGAGTGAGAATTCTTGAGGGACGTCATCGTCGCCTCAAGGAGAAAGCAGAACTCCTACGTGGTGAACTCGAGAAATCACCAGTGGGAATCGATCGATATCTAGAAGAGTGGCGACGTCACTCGTTGGAATCAGCTGAGCGAGAAATCGCGTGGCTTGAAGACATGATCAAAACCGAGAGGAAATAGAGTGAATATCACAACAGGTAAAGGTGACATCCGTGTCGCAATCGTTGGCGTTGGAAACTGCGCTAACTCATTAGTACAGGGAGTTACCTATTACAAGGATGCTGCCATTGATCAAGAAATCCCAGGTCTTATGCACGCTGTTGTTGGGGGATACCACATCTCTAGCATCAAGTTCGTTGCAGCCTTTGATGTCGATGCAAAGAAAGTTGGACTCGATCTAGCCGATGCAATTTGGGCAAGTGAGAACAACACAATTAAATTTAGCGATGTTGCTAAGACTGGTGTACCCGTTCTACGTGGTGTTACAAATGATGGTCTTGGTAAGTACTATCGCGAAACAATCAAAGAATCAGATGCACCAGCTGTTGACATTGTTGCAACACTGAAGGAAGAGCAAGTAGATGTACTTATTTGTTACTTGCCTGTGGGATCTGAAGTAGCTGCTAAGTACTACGCACAATGTGCAATTGATGCGGGATGCGCATTCGTAAACGCACTTCCAGTATTTATTGCATCTGATCCAGTATGGGCAGATAAATTTACAAAGGCTGGACTTCCAATTGTTGGAGATGACATCAAGAGCCAAGTTGGTGCGACAATCACTCACCGCATCATGGCTAAGTTATTCCAAGATCGTGGCGTTCACCTAGATCGCACATACCAACTCAACGTTGGTGGAAATATGGACTTCAAGAACATGCTCGAGCGTGATCGTCTTGAATCTAAGAAAATTTCAAAGACTAACTCGGTTACATCTCAACTCAATCACGACTTGGGAGATAAGAATGTTCACATTGGACCATCGGATTACATTCCATGGCTCGATGATCGCAAGTGGGCATACGTTCGTCTTGAGGGTCGTGCATTTGGCGATGTTCCATTGAACTTGGAATACAAGCTAGAAGTATGGGATTCACCTAACTCTGCAGGTGTAATCATCGATGCGCTACGTTGCGCAAAGATTGGTCTAGATCGCAAGATTGGTGGACCGCTACTTTCACCTTCTAGTTACTTTATGAAGACACCACCTGTTCAGTACACAGATGAGCAGGCACATGACAAAACTGAAGATTTTATCTCTGGAAAATTACAGAGCTAATATCTAGGAATTGAAAAACCCCCGCATTCCATTACTGGAAGGCGGGGGTTTTCCTTTTCCCCTCACGGAGAGTTGAGGGTTAAATCGTCGCATCCATAGGAGTGCGACGAAGATGAATCAACCCAGCTATAGAGAGAAGAAGCATCAAGATTGCGCCAAGGAGTGCAACTCCGGCAGAAATCAAAGCAATCTGTCCTAACTCCCAGAATGCATATGCATTGAGCAACATTCCGCGAAGTGATTGACCTTTGAAAACAGTTTCAACAGTTGCTGTAGCTTTAGCAGCGGCTGCCTGAAGATCTGCATTATTTGGCTCTGCAGCAGCTGCTGCAGCAGCAGAACGAACTGCTGTAGAAGCTGCGGCATATGTTGGCATATTTGATAAATGGAAACCGATGTAATGGTCTGCATACATCTGTGCTTGTTTACCTGTAGTCATTATCTTTTCGCCATTTGCTTCAAAGAATGCTTTAGTTGCAGCATCTGCATTTGGATCACCATTTGATTTCGGAATCATGATTTCTTGCGCTTGCAATTGAGTCTTTACCGCACCGTCTGCAAATGTTGCTCCCCAGTTGAGAAGGCCTGCTGCTAGCAGTAAAAAAACACTGAGCCCAAAACCTACAAAGGTTACGATCTGATCAAAAGTTCTACGTTTCATGTAACTCTCCCTTTTAGTCATCTCCAATGAGATGCAGGGATAGTCAACACTTCTCTCTAAGCGTGATTATAGAAATTTGCGAGGGGTATCTCTCGACCACAATCGATTGAAACTTTTTGAGAGTTAGCCCTAAGAGATATGTGATGCAGTAAACAAGAGGGAGAAATTACTGAACTACACGATTACAGAACGAACGACCATCGGGCCCAATTTCATGGTGAGAACATTCAACTTGTAATTTATCAAATGCTTGATCGCCATGATGAGTTCTATAAGCAAGGGCCAAAAGTACGCGCAAATTTGTTTCACTATCTGATTTGATTCCAAATACTTGCGCACTTCTACTGACAGTATTTTCAATAACTTTTTCTGTATGCGCAGTTTCTTTTGCAATCGCGCCATTGGACTTTCCTTCGCAGACTAGTTCAAGGACTAGTTTTTCAAAGGGGGACAGTTCCCTGCTACTAATTGTGATATCTCGTGCCATCTTTATGCCTCTCCGTGGCTTTGATTGCTTCATTATGCTCCTCAATATTGTTAAAAGTCACCACTAGAATGGGCAGATGAGCGAAATTTTAATCACCAAGGATGAGGCAGTCCTGACCTTGTCCATCAATCGCCCCGCGAAGATGAACGCACTCACGCGTGCAATGTATGCCGATCTTGCTAAAGGCTTGAATGATGCTGCAGGAGACTTTGGCATTCGATGTGTCGTAATCTCTTCAGAAGGAGATCACTTCACAGCTGGTAATGACATCAAGGATTTTATGGAAAATCCTCCAACTGATGAAGATTCTGATGTTGGAGTATTTCTGGGTGCATTGCTGAACTTCCCAAAGCCACTTCTTGCAGCAGTGAAGGGAAATGCTGTTGGAGTAGGAACAACGATGCTCTTGCACTGCGACGTTGTAGTGGCTTCACCTACAGCTAATTTTTCAATGCCATTTACATCGCTGGGATTGGTTCCAGAGGCAGGATCGAGTTATCTATTTCCACAATTAGTGGGATATCAAAGAGCGGCGAAAATATTTTTCACCGGTGAAGCATTTGGCGCAGATGAGGCGAGAGAGATGGGTCTCGTTGCAAATATTTCTACCGATGCATACGGCGAAGCAATGAAGGTTGCACAGCAAATTGCAGCCCAACCACCGCAGGCAATTATAAATACAAAAGCGCTACTCAAAGCGCGTCATCACGATTCAGTTGCCGCAGTAATGCGAGCAGAGTTCCAACTCTTTTCAATGGCTTTGCAATCCGAGGAAGCGATGGAAGCATTTATGAACTTTATGGCAAAGAGAGGGAGTAAATGAGTATTAAGGGAGATTTATCAGGTAAGAAGATATTTATCACCGGAGGATCTCGAGGTATTGGTTTAGCAATAGCACTTCGCGCAGCTCGCGATGGTGCATCGATTGCAATTGCTGCAAAGACGGCTGAAGTAAATCCAAAATTACCAGGAACTATTTATTCAGCCGCCGAAGAGATAAAGGCAGCAGGTGGAACAGCCCTTCCTATTCAATGCGATTTGCGTGATGAGAATCAAATAGAGGCAGCAGTTGCACAAGCGGGCGCCGAATTTGGCGGCATCGATATCTTGATCAACAATGCCAGTGCTATTAATTTGACGAAGACAGAAGCAACTCCTGCAAAGCGCTTTGACCTTATGTTTGATGTCAATGTGCGAGGAACATTTCTTACCTCCCAAGCAGTTATCCCACATTTGAAGAAATCAGCAGCCGATGGTCGTAACCCGCACATTCTCAATCTCTCGCCGCCGCTTTCGATGAAACCGATTTGGTTCAAAAACCATGTTGCTTACACAATGGCTAAGTACGGCATGAGTATGTGTGTTCTTGGAATGTCTGCAGAGTTCAAGCGCGATGGCATTGGCGTCAACGCGCTGTGGCCACGCACGGCAATTGACACTGCGGCCCTTGCAATGATTCCAGGTGTAGATACAGCAGCATGTAGAACTCCCGAAATATTGGCAGATGCTGCTTATGTAATTTTGAACCGTCCTGCGGCTGATTGCACAGGTAATTTCTTTGTCGATGATGAAGTACTTGCATCAGAGGGAATTACTGATCTGGATAAGTACGCAGTTGTTCCTGGAACTAAGGACTTTTTGCTGGATTTCTTTTTGGATTAATGCGTGAGTTACGAATTTACTGAAAATTTTGAAATTGCCCAGCAATGGGCAACATATGACCCAAAAATTGCAGAACTCTTTGATCTCTATTGTCCTGCGCATCTATTTACGCAGGCAGCCCGAAGTGATGGCAACCTCTCCCTAACAATCTATGATGATAAATATTTCGGCATGGGCTTTGGTCTAAACCCATACTGGAATCCAGATTGGGATGAGTGCTCTGTAACTCGTCGATCAAAAACTCCAGTTTCGGATGGGTATAGCGTTGATGGAAACTGGGATGTCTACGCAGTCGATACCGCGCCTTATGCACATTACGAATTTGTGCAAACTACTGATGATGGCGCAGAAATTGATTCCTTTATAGATACATATGCACCGAATTCTTCAGTTCGCTCCGGTGATCCCGAATCACTTTTTTGGGGATGCGTGCGCAGCAGTGAAAGGCAATTACTCTCACTTGGAACAGTTGCTAAGTGGAGAAGTGGTCACCATATGTTTGCCTCAATCGTTACTGCAGAAGATGCACGCGGTAAAGGAATCGGTGCACAACTGATGCAAGGAATGCTTTCTCGTTTACATTCACTTGGCGTGAAGCGAGTTGGATTAGGTGTTTTTGCCGCAAATGCACCAGCAAAGCGACTATATGAAAAAGTTGGTTTTGAATTACTTCAAGAGTTGCGCGCCTACGATAAGGCTCGATAGGCAATCTATTACCGTTTTTGAACCTGCGTGAAATTCCAACTTTTCATCTAAAAATGTATCTGCTCGAGTCTCCATCATCATCGCTTGAACGAATGTATCAACCCCGTAATGCTTGAGCGGAACATAAGTTCCGGCGTAGGGCTCGTTCTCATATACATCACCCATGGGTGCAAAGCATTGGATACCTAAGTTTTTGAGTTCAGTTGATGTATGGAATGAGTCAGTACCAATACACATCGCAGGACGCTTTTGACCATGATTGACCGCATTTACATGTTGTTCTGGGCGATACGAATGAATATCGAGAATCACAACTTTGCCAGCGCTGTTCAAGCGCTGCGATACAAGATCTGTAATGGCCTTTGCATAGGGATGGAAATAGGTATCGAGCAATTCTTTTTTACCGGCAAAATCAGGTGAGCGCAGATTCTCACCCGTTGATGTCTTTCGATACACAGCGCCCATGCCAACTTTATTCATAATTTCGCGCTCATCTGGAAAGCGTTCAGGATCAATTACTAGGCGCGAATACTTATTGATAAAGAGCCATGGTCGTACCTCACTCAGGGCTGCTGCGCGTCGGGCAATCTCTTCAGTTTTCGTATCAGTCATGGAATCAAGTTCGCTCTGTAATTGTGAATCATTAAGGAGAATATCTGCGCGAACATTGGGTGGAATAAAAGTTGCGGAGTGTGGAACATGCAAAATTACACGCGAATCAGGAGAGCCTTCAACAATCTCGAAGTTGTAGCCAAGCACTACAGACGACCCGCTTCATGGACTCGCTTGAGAAATTCTTTTGTTTGTGGCTTCTTTGGATTTTCCAAAATCTCTTCTGGCTTTCCCCATTCCAAGATGCGACCGTGTTCTAGGAAACAGACTTCATCAGCGACCTGTTTTGCAAAGCCCATCTCATGGGTTGCAAGAAGCATTGTCATGCCGTGCTCTTTCAAATCGCGAACAGTGCTTAGAACTTCGTTGACCAATACAGGATCTAGCGCAGATGTAATTTCATCTAGAAGTAATAAGCGAGGCTGAACAGCGAGGGAACGAATAATTGCAACGCGCTGTTGTTGTCCGCCGCTGAGGCGATCAGGATATTGCTCAGCCTTTTCGCGAAGTCCAAAGCGATCGAGTAATTCCAATGCTTCACTAATTGCCTCTTCGCGCGACTTCGAGTGCACGCGCATCGGAGCTAGGATGATATTTTCAACAACGCTCATATGTGGAAATAAATTGAAAGATTGAAAAACCATTCCCAACTTGCGGCGAATCTCATCGGGATCAACGGATGGATCAGTGATATCTGCGCCATCGAGGCGAATGACTCCGTCGTCGATTTGTTCTAATAAATTGATGCAGCGAAGTAGTGTTGATTTACCCGAACCTGATGCGCCAATAAAGACTGTGGCGGTGTGCTCTGGAACTGTAATTGAAATATCTTCAAGCACCACCTCGCTACCAAATGCTTTACGCACCTTCTCAAGTGCTAGTACAGGAATACTCATGCAAGACCCTGTGCATTCTGACGCTCAATAGATTTGCGAAGCGTGCGATCTGTATAGCGAGTAAGCGGAATGGTTACGAGCAAAAAGATTCCAGCAGCCATGACATACGGGGTGTAATTGAAACTACGACTACTTGCAATTTGCGCTGCTCTAATCGCATCAGTTACGCCCAGGATAGAGACAAGACCAGTGTCTTTGATGAGTGAGACAAGGTCGTTGAGAAGCGGGGGAGTAACACGGCGAAGTGCTTGTGGCAAAACTACGTAGCGAAGAGTTTGAAAGTTAGATAAGCCTAATGAGCGGGC
>Ga0194060_10002367_pt1 | contig 13447 bp, 14 predicted proteins | sample SepL225m_MetaG_FD_163427 | JGI IMG/M metagenome (GOLD analysis project Ga0194060, IMG submission 163427) | Anoxic zone freshwater microbial communities from boreal shield lake in IISD Experimental Lakes Area, Ontario, Canada - Sep2016-L222-5m | ecosystem: Environmental > Aquatic > Freshwater >... | reverse complement strand
TACGGAACTGTGGTAATCGCAGGATTTCAATCCTTCTGGATGGCAGTTGGAATTGAAAAAATGGGTGGCGGCGCATTCGTTGAGTCAACGGGTTGGTCGTTTCGCATTCTCACGATGCTGACACTAACGGCTGGTACCACATTCATTATGTGGCTTGGTGAGCAGATAACGGAACGCGGTATTGGGAATGGAATATCCTTGATAATCTTTGCGGGAATCGTTGCTGGATTTCCGAGTGCGGTAGGGAATACGATTGGTCTGGTTCGATCAGGGGAAATACCCTACATCATGCTGTTATTTGTTCTGGTGCTGATCATTGCGGTGATTGCCGCCATTATCGTGATGGAGCGAGGCCAGCGAAAAATTGCAGTCCAGTATGCTCAGCGGATGGTAGGGCGCAAGATATACAAGGGGCAGAGTACGCATCTTCCGCTTAAGATAAATTCGGCGGGCGTTATTCCTCCCATATTTGCGTCCTCTATTCTTCTGTTTCCTGCAACAATTGCCAGTTTTACCGAAGTCGGATGGATAAGAAGTATTGCAGGACAGTTGTCACCAGGGCAATTGCTCTACACGACTGTGTATGTAGCCATGATTGTTTTCTTCGCATTTTTTTACACGGCAATCGTTTTTAATCCGGTAGACATCGCAGATAATCTGAAAAAATATGGCGGGTTCATTCCGGGAATCAGGCCTGGGAAAAAGACGTCTGATTATTTATATCGTGTCCTGACAAGGATAACTCTCGGCGGCGCGGTCTATCTTGCTGCAGTGTGTGTTCTGCCTGATATTTTCTATAAATTTTTCAACGTACCGTTTTATTTTGGCGGTACATCTTTGCTGATCGTCATAGGGGTTGCGCTAGATACAGTTTCGCAAATAGAATCGCACTTGATTCAGAGGCACTATGGTGGTTTTTTGAAGGGTGTATCCGTCAAAGGGAGACGCTGACGGGTATGTTGTACTTATGGTTATTCTCAAGTCGTTACAGGAAATCGAGAAAGTACGAAAAGCCTGTTTGGTTGTAAGTGAAGTGCTCGAAGGAATTCGCGGATTGATTAAACCTGGTGTAACTACCAGTGAACTTGATGTGTTCGCGGAACAATTTATTCGGGCTTCTGGGGCAAAGCCGGCATTTAAAGGATATCGCGGTTATCCAAGCAGCCTGTGCACTTCAATAAATAAACAGGTAGTGCACGGCATCCCTTCGAAGAATACCGTACTCCGGCATGGCGATATAATTAGTGTGGATGTCGGGGCCGTGGCAGATGGTTTTTTTGGTGATGCTGCAATCACCGTCCCCGTTGGCCTGATAACACCTGATGCAACGCGATTGATAAAAGTTACGGAAGAAGCGCTGATGCTGGGGATAGCTGAGGCAAGGCCGGGAAACAGGCTATTTGATATTTCTGCCGCCATTCAGGCGCATGTTGAAAAACATGGTTTCTCGGTAGTTCGGGATTATGTCGGACATGGAATTGGCAGAAACTTGCATGAGGATCCGCAGATTCCAAATTTTGGAGAACGCGGGGGCGGGCCAAAGATTAAGTCTGGCATGGTGTTCGCGATAGAGCCGATGGTTAATTTAGGCGGATGTGAAACGTTGGTAATGGATGACGGTTGGACCGCGGTTTCGGCAGATGGATCCCTTTCCGCACATGTTGAGCATACGATAGCAATTATGTCTGATGGGCCACTGATACTGACACGGGATCAAAAAAAGTCTCATTGATAGGCTTGCAGTAGAATACCGAGAGAACATGCCAAAAGAAGATTCAATAGAAGTTCAAGGGACCGTGTTGGAAACGCTGCCGAATGCCATGTTTCGTGTTGAAATGGAAAACGGCCACAAGATATTAGCGCATATATCAGGGAAAATGCGCATGCATTTTATTAAAATTTTGCCCGGAGACAAGGTCACAGTTGAACTGACACCGTATGACCTTACGAGGGGCAGGATAACATATCGTTTCAAGTAGCAATCCCGGAGATGGGTAATTTTAACTATAAGAGCGGAAACAATATTATGAAAGTTCGTTCATCTGTGCGAAAGATATGCACCAAGTGTAAGGTAATCCGCCGAAAAGGTATTGTGCGCGTGATTTGCGAAAACGCACGCCACAAGCAACGGCAGGGATAGTTTGCGTCGTACGCGGATAGCGATCACCTCGTGCTGCCAAGTGATTGAATGGTAGGGTGTATCGCGGCATCGGTGTTGATGAGGAGGAAATGTGGCACGAATTGCCGGAGTAGAGTTACCAAAAGATAAAAAAATTGAGATTGCCCTGACCTATATCTTCGGAATTGGGAAGACGACAGCTAAGAAGATTCTTACAGAGGCTGGGATAGATCCAACCATGAAGAGCGGAAACCTCGTTGAGTCCGATGTGCTGAAAATACGCACTATTCTCGACAGAGATTTTGTCGTAGAGGGCGATTTGCGCCGAGACATCACGATGCATATTAAGCGATTGATGGACATCGGGAGTTACCGTGGATTGAGGCATCGTAAAGGACTGCCGGCTCGAGGGCAGCGGACGAAAACTAACGCCAGGACCAGAAAAGGGCCTAAGAAGTCATCCATGTCAGGGAGAGGCAAGAAGAAGGCGTTGGCGAAGAAGTAGCGATCAGAGCGTTTCAGGCTGACGATGCGGGTTAACTGCATCCGCCTGGTGCGCCATGAGGAGGAATGATGGCCAAGAAGGGCAAAGAAAGAAAGAATGTATCCATGGGTGTGGCTCACATTCATGCGTCGTTCAATAATACGATTGTAACCATCACGGATACGGTGGGAAATGTTCTTTCGTGGTCGAGTGCTGGCAATAAAGGGTTTAAAGGCTCCCGGAAGAGTACGCCGTTTGCCTCACAGCTTGCCGCTGAGACGGCAGCCAAGAAGGCGATGGAACATGGTATGCGGCAGGTCGAGGTCTATGTAAAAGGGCCCGGAACAGGCAGAGAGTCGGCAATCAGGTCAATTCAGGCGGCAGGGTTGGAGATCGTGGCAATTAAGGATGTGACGCCGATCCCGCACAACGGTTGCAGGCCGCCCAAACGAAGACGGGTTTAACACAGGAGGAACCACTTGGCACGCTATATCGGATCAGTATGTAAACTCTGTAGACGGGAAGGCACAAAGCTCTTTCTGAAAGCTGAGCGATGCTATACAGACAAATGCGGGATTTCCCGGAGAAGTTATCCGCCGGGTCAGCATGGTCAGGCAAGAATAAAGCATTCTGAGTACAGTCTTCAGCTCAGAGAAAAACAAAAAATAAAGCGCGTCTATGGTGTGCTTGAAGGACAGTTCCGTGGCTATTTTGAAAAGGCTGAGCGGATGAAGGGCATCACCGGCGATAACCTGCTCCAGCTCCTCGAGAGAAGGCTTGATAATGTCGTTCAGCGAATGGGTTTTGCGGGCGCTAAAAAAGAAGCTCGCCAGCTTGTGCGGCACGGGCATATGCTTGTGAATGGGAAAAAAGTTACGATCCCATCCTACTTGCTAAAGGCGGGGGATATTGTAGAACTCCGTGAAAAGAGCAGAGGGATTGCGCAGGTCCAGCAAACACTAGCTGCCGTTGAGAAGCGCGGTTTTCCAGCATGGCTTGAGATAGATAAGGCCCAGTTTAGGGGCAAGGTCTTGGCGTTGCCTGCACGCGATGAGTGCTCACTCCCAACTGTTAAAGAACAGCTTGTCGTTGAGCTGTATTCGAAGTAACAGGTATATGACATCACAATGGCAGGGATTCCGGGGCAGTTTTGACATGACGGTTTGTCTTGTCCCTGGCAGGTCCGATGAAAGTTTTTTCACTCCGTTACGGAGGAAGCATGCTAAAAAAAGCTAAAGATTTCCAGATGCCAAAAAAGCTTCAATATGACCCAAAAAAAATTACCGATACGCATGGCAAATTTACCGCAGAGCCTCTGGAACGCGGATTTGGCACGACGTTGGGCAATTCGCTTCGACGTGTTCTCTTGTCCTCACTTGAGGGTTCGGCTATTACATCACTTAAGATAGGTGGCGTGCAGCATGAGTTCTCGAGTATCCCAGGTGTGGTTGAAGATACGACAGATCTTATTCTCAATCTTAAAGAGGTCAGGCTCAAACTGCATACGGACAAGCCGAAAACGTTGACTCTTAAGGCCAAGGGCCCGGGCGAAGTAACGGCAAAAGATATTGCAGCCGATGCTGAAGTGGAAATATTGAATCCGGAGCTTCACCTCGCCACTATAGATAAAGGCGGAAAGATTGAAGTTGAAATGCGCGCCAGGCGCGGCAGAGGTTATGTCTCTTCAGATAAAAACAAAGAGCCGGGACAGTCTATCGGCGTTATTCCGATCGATTCTATCTTCTCGCCGATCAGAAAAGTGAACTTCAAGGTTGAGAATGCGCGAGTTGGCCAGGAAACCGATTACGATAAGCTTGTTCTTGAAGTCTGGACAGACGGGAGTATCCGGCCTGATGATGCAGTGGCCCATGCTTCAAAACTGTTGAAAGACCATCTTTCTATTTTTATTCATTTACCAGAGGAAGAGGAAGAGGTTCCGGTCTCTGAAGAGGAAATTAAAAAGGTGCCGTCTTTTAACGAAAACCTTCTTCGCAGCGTGAATGAACTTGAACTTTCGGTGCGAGCGGCAAACTGCCTTAAAAATGCGGGTATTGAAACAATCGCAGAAATGGTGCAAAAGACCGAAAGCGAGATGCTGAAAACGAAGAATTTCGGCAGAAAGTCGCTGAACGAGATAAAAGAAATATTGACTGATATGGGCCTTAGTTTGGGGCTAAAGGTAGACGATAAGATTGTAGCAGAAGCCCGGCGGCTCCTGGCTGAAAAGCCGAGCGAGAGTTAAATACTGGACTACGGGGAGTAAGGGATACAGCATGAGACATGGATGCGCTGGCAGACAGTTTGGTAGAGATAGTTCACATCGGAAGGCGTTGCTCAGAATGCTCGTGACGTCGCTCCTTAAGAACGAAAAAATTGAAACGACGGTGGCGAAAGCCAAAGAGATCAGGCCGTTGGCCGAGAAAATGATCACTTTGGCAAAGCGAGGCGACTTGCATGCGAGGAGGCAGGCACTCAGTTTTATTAATGATGAATCCGTGGTAAGCGGATTGTTCACGAATATCGCGCCGCGCTTTGTTTCGAGAAATGGCGGGTATACGCGGATCACTCTTACTCGTAACAGGGCTGGTGACGCCGCTCCAATGGCGGTAATCGAGCTTGTGGAACGCCAAAAACTGGTGGTAGCGGAAAAACCAAAAGCATAATTTTATCGTGCTGCGAATTAGTGTCGCTCGCCGGTGAATAAATCAATAAAGGCAAGGGAGTCATTCCCTTGCCTTTTGTTTATGTGTTTATTGCGTTGTAAGTATTTTCTGCAGCGGCGAATCGGAAGTTTTTACAGAAGATGCTTATTATGGACTATGCCATCTTTATTTTATGTAAGCGATTGATGGTCTGGCAGACTGCCTCTGCGTAGTTACGCCTTTTTTGGATTGATTAATGTCTGTCCAGTATGCTATATTTTCAACGCTTATGGAGCGTTTCGGATGCTTCTTAAGGTTTTTCGTCGCTGCCGGCTGCGCATGACCCGCCAAATAAATCCAGACTATCGAGGATAAAATAATGGCATACAGCGCTTGGTTCCAATGCATCAATGAAAAATGTAACGAGACGTATCCGCTGAACAAGATAGTGTACCGCTGCAAGACCTGCGATTCTCTGCTCGAAGTAAAGCACGACATGAAGGCCCTGGCGCAGCGCAGCGCTTTGGCGTGGATGAAGCTTTTTGAGGACCGCTACAAGTCCACACAATGGCCCTTCGGCTCGGGCATTTGGGGCAAGAAGGAATGGGTTCTGCCGCAGATCGCGGATGACAACATCGTCTCTTTGTATGAAGGCGGCTCAAACCTGTTCTGGGCCGAGCGGTTCGGCAAGCTGGTCGGCGTGGACAACCTCTGGGTAAAGCTCTGCGGCAACTCCCACAGCGGGTCATTCAAGGACCTCGGGATGACCGTGCTGGTTTCGCAGGTCAAGCAGATGATCAGCGAAGGAGCGCCCATCCAGGCCGTGGCCTGCGCCTCGACCGGCGACACTTCTGCCGCGCTTGCGGTTTACTGCGCCGCCGCCGGCATCCAATCCATCGTGCTGCTGCCGAAAGGCAAGATCTCCATGGCGCAACTGGTCCAGCCCATTGCCAATGGCGCGTTGGTCCTGTCTCTTGATACGGATTTCGACGGCTGCATGCGCGTGGTGCGCGAGATCACCAAAGACGAGACCATCTATCTTGCCAATTCCATGAACTCGCTCAGGATCGAAGGCCAGAAGACCGTGGGCATCGAAATCGTGCAGCAATTCGACTGGCAAGTGCCTGACGTGATCATCATCCCGGGCGGCAACCTTGGCAACGTTTCGGCGCTGGGCAGCGGCCTTCTGATGATGCGAGACCTGGGCCTCATAACCAAACTGCCGAGGATCGTTGTGGCACAGGCGGAGCGCGCCAATCCGCTTTACCGTTCTTATTTGAAGAACTTCGCTTCTTTCGAACCCATGGAAGCGCAGAAAACTCTTGCCAGCGCCATCCAAATCGGTGATCCCATCAGCATTGACAAAGCGATCCGCACAATCAAACAGTTCGATGGGATCGTCATGGACGCCACCGAGCAGGAGTTGTCCGACGCTGCGGCGCTGGGCGACCGGACCGGCATGTTCAACTGTCCGCACACCGGCGTTGCTCTGGCAGCCATGATCAAACTGATCAAGGCGGGCAGGATCGACCGGTCCGAACACGTCGTGGTCATCTCCACGGCTCACGGCCTAAAGTTCACGGACTTCAAGGTCCAATATCACGAAGAAAAGCTGGGCTTTCCCAGCCAGTATGCCAATAAGCCCATAGAAGTGCCTGCACGCGTGGATGCGGTCAAGGAAGCGCTCACAAACGCGCTGAAGAAGAGGAGAGAACAGAATGTCTAACACAAACTCGAACGCCAAGAACTGGAAGCCATCCACGCTCGCGATCCACGGCAATGGCCGCCTTCCCAAGGCGCATCACTCGGTCTCAACGCCGATCATGCACACATCCAACTACTACTTTGACACCGCCGACGAAGTAGAGGATTTCATGCGCGCCAAGGGCCAGGGTAAGGTGATCCGCGAACACGAATACGCCCGCTACGGCAATCCCACCCAGATCGAGACCGAGCGCAAGCTTGCCGCTATCGAAGGCGCGGAACGCGCCGTGCTCTATGCTTCCGGCATGGCCGCAGTGCTGCTCGCGATCATGACCTTTATGAAGCCCGGCGGCCACATTATCTTCACCAGCGACTGCTACCGTCAGACGCGCGACTTTGCGATCAACTTCCTCGGCAAATTCGGCATGGACAACTCCATTGTGGACCCCACAGCAGAGGCCATTGAAAAGGCCATCAAACCGAACACCAACATCATCTTCACCGAGTCGCCCACCAACCCTTATCTGCGGATACTCGATATCCCTGCCATCGTCAAGGTCGCCAAAGCGAACAAGGTCTTGACCATCATCGACGCCACGCTGGCAACGCCCTACAATATCAAACCCATCGAGATGGGTGTGGATGTCGTCATCCACTCGGCAACCAAGTATTTGGGCGGGCATAACGACCTCATGGCAGGCGTCTGCCTTGGTTCCAATGCATTGATGACCGACCTTTACAAGATGCAGCGTATGATGGGCGCGACCCCGGGCCCGCTCACCTGTTTTCTGCTCGAGCGGGGCTTAAAGACCTTCGGCATGCGCATGGAACATCACAACAAAGCTGGCCTTGCCATCGCTCAGATGCTCGAAGCGCACCCCAAGATCGACAAGGTCTGGTATCCTGCGCTCAAGTCGCATCCAGATCACAAACTTGCAATGGAGCAGATGAAGGGCTTCGGCAGCGTCATCAGTTTCCTGGTCAAAGGCGGCAACAAGGAAACGCGGCGGTTCATCGACGCGCTCGACCTCTTCCTGATCACGCCAAGCCTCGGCGGCAGCGAAAGCCTGGTCACCCAGATGTGGGCCATGTCTTTTTTTGATTATTCAGAGGAGTACCGCAAGAACATCGGGATGGTGGACAACCTCGTACGGCTCGCGCTGGGCCTGGAGGATGTGGATGATTTGATCTTTGACCTGAAGCAGGCGCTGGATACGATATAAATATTGACAAGTTCGGGTTGTATTATTTTGAGCACTTATAAAATTGCAGAAGCGGTGGCAGGCGCAGCGTCTTTACTCCGAGATATAGTCTTATCCCAGAAACGCTTTAGCAGATAAGTCGAGGCAATGCCGGCAACAATCGGCAGGACGGACGTCGATATGAGCACCAGGCCGGTTCCTGCGACAGCATTGCCTGCGGTCATGCCGAGTACGGTAAAGATACCCGCTTCTGCTGATGTTTTGACAGTATCAGCAATTGCTTCTTTTCCCGCCTTTTTCTTTTTCAAATAATCCACGAAATTTGATGTTCCGGAAATGCCTGTGGTTGCCACAAAGACAATAACACCCGTAAAAAATGGGTCTGTCACACCGGTCTTGACATACGCCCCGCATCTTTTACCCAGACTGTCCGGCCCGAATTTTCTTACCGTAGATTCCACCATGTTTGGATTAGCCATATTTCTTATCTCCTCGAAGTCAGGTTATGAACATTTCTTCCGATACTCGTGTACACGGGAAGAAAGTCACACCAGACACATTATATCATGTGCGCATGATTCAAGGTGATTATTAATTATGTTGCGATGACCTGCGTCAAAGTGCTACACAATTATACTATGCTACGTCTACCCAACCAAACCCTACATCATTTACCTCTGCAAGGTATTTTGGACAGCACCTTTGACCGGCACAGACTCATGGGCAGGCACGTTGATCCACGAGATGAGCTATTTCGATGTGGTAGCCGGCACGGATGACTTCGTCTACGAACAGGCCGGCGCGACGGCTCTTGCCATATCTGACCCCCAAAAAGCGCTTAACAATGCGGACAGTCACGAGTACTTTGCCGAAAACACACCAGCGTTGCCCTGACCGCTTTGCTTGACATTGGGCGAACTCAACTTTGCAAACTCAAAATCCCTTAGCGCTGCGCGCGGGGATTTTGAAATTCCATTTCACCTTGCGACCGCAATGGGGTTCTCTTAAGTGGACCGCGTGAAGTTAGGGTGACTGACTTCGCAGGAATGATGCCATCAAAATTCCTCTAATGGAACTGAGCAAGAACTCAAGAACAGAACTTTTAAGGATCACAGGATGGTGGGAGTATTCCAACAAATACAGAATGAAACCGGATAGGTTTCAAAGCAACGCAACCATACCTACTTTGTGGTGCGTGAAATAGGTTCATGGCGGGCATGAAGGTTGATAACTTTTACTGAGGACCCTTTTTCTAAATCTCGTAAAGCTTTCGCCATTGCCGTAACATCATGCTTCCATAATAAACTACCTCGCCGCAAGCGGCCGGTGTTTCAACCCCATTGCGTTCGCTGCGAAAAAGGTGTTGACCAGCTTAGTTACCATTTTTTGAAAGGTAAATGAGTGGTGGTTTTAGCGAACTGCTCCTGCAGCAAACATCCGGGGCACACATCCCCGAGACGCTCAAGCGCTATGCCAATACTCAGCGTGCTTCGTCACCGCTTCATTAACAGGCAAGCGTTTTGCCTAAAACTTCGCTGAGTGCGGCGACATCGTAGGGCTTTTTCAGGCAGGCTTTAAATCCCTGAGACAGATAATTAGGAATTGCCGCGTCGTCGGAGTATCCGCTCGACACCACCGCTTTTACGAGAGGATCTATTTTGAGTAAATTCCGTATCGTTTCCGAACCGCCCATTCCTCCCCGGATCGTGAGGTCCAGGATAACAATGTCAAAGGGGCTTCCTGCGGCGATGGCGCCCTGATAACGTGTCAATGCCTCTTCGCCGTGATGGGCGACCTCAACATCATGGCCCAGCATGGTGATCAGATGGCTACTGAGGTCCCTGATCATCTCATCGTCATCCATTAACAGGACCCGTGCCCTGGCAGCATGGATGGGTTCCTGCAGTATTACCGCGGGTTCCTTCCGGACCTGAACGGCGAGCGCCGGCAGATAGATCTGGAAAGTTGTTCCCGCACCGGATTTCGTCCTGACGTCGATCATGCCGCCGTGGTTCCTGACGATGGAATAGGAGGTGGCCAGCCCCAGACCGCTCCCTTTTTCTTTCGACGTGAAATAGGGGTCGAAGATTTTGCTCAGATACTGTTCGGGAATGCCGATACCGGTATCCTGGATCGCTATCACGACATACTTACCCGGCGCCAGTCCGTGCGGCAGAGATGCATCGCCCTCATGCCTGTTCGTTGCGGTGATCTTGACCGTACCGCCGGTTGGCATGGCCTGGTCCGCGTTCAAAACAATGTTCTGGATAACCTGACCCAGCTGGCCAGCGTCGGCCTCAGTCCGCCACAGGTCATCCTGAATAGTGAGGCTGAGTTCGGAGCGGGAGCCGCTCAACATTAATTTTGCTGAGCTCTCGATGACCGACCGAAGCTCGATCTGTTTCTTAACGGGTTTGCCGCCCTTGGAAAAGGTCAAAAGCTGGGAGGTGAGATTGACCGACTGTTGAATTGCTTTCTCGGCTTGTGCCAGTGCTGCCGTGCTTTTCTCCGGATTATTCGCCGTCATCTTTGCAAGGGCGATGTAGCCGAATATCCCCTGCAGAAGGTTGTTGAAGTCATGGGCGATGCCGCCGGCAAGGGTGCCGATGGATTCAAGCTTCTGTGTTTTGAGCCGCTCTTCCTCAAGCAGATGCCTCTCCGTTATGTTATTGATCGTTTCGATGACCAGGGTGACGGCGCCGGATTCATCCGTAATGGGGAAGGCCTTGGTCTCCACATAGAGGATATTTTCGTTCGTGTCTTTGTGACGGTGGAGCACGGAGTGGGATTTTCCTGTTTCCCAGACCTGGCGCGCCGCACATTCCTCTCCATTTTCGAAGCAGGGCCGGTTGCTTTTGTGCGATGCCGCATAACAGTGCATGCCGACGAGTTCTTCTGAGCAGCCTCCTACCTGGCTGCAGTAGGCCTTGTTGGCTGTCTGGATTCGATAATCCCGGTCGATAACGATGAAGCCTTCGTCGACAGTGTCGAGGATGTTCCGGACGAATTCCTCGCTCTGACGGATCTGTTCTTCAACCCGCCTGCGCTCGGTGATGTCCTGGACCGTCCCTGCAAACCGCCGCGGTTTTCCGTTTGCATCCCGTTCCACGATCCCGAAACCTTCCAGCACCCATTCACGGCCGTTCTCATTTTTTATTCTCGGCTGAATATGATAGCGCGCATTGTTTTCAAGACTGTCCTGAATTGCTTTTTGGACAGATGCCCGGTCATCAGGGTGAATGCGGTCCACATAATATTGGACCGTTGGCGTAAAAGACGCGAGGTCCTGGTCGAACCGCCGGCAGGCTTCTTCGGACCAATCCAGCTTGTTGTTCACGATGTCCCAGCTCCAGCTGCCGATCCTGGCAACCTGCTGGGATTCCGCTAAACGCTGTTCGCTCATCCTGAGCATCTCAGCGGCTTTCTTGTGCTCCGTGATGTCTTCGGTATACAGCAGTAAATATTTATCACCATTGAACTGAAAAGACGAAAATCTCAGGTCCAGCCAGATTTCCCTCCCGGACGTCGTGATGATATGCCCTTCCACTTGCTGCTCGGTATTGGTGTCGAGCGCCCTCTGCGCCGCTTCGTACATTCCCGACCTTTTCCAGGATTGAGTAAAATGAAAATTTTGCTGCAGCAGGGTCTCCACATCCATTTCTACCATCTCCGCAGCAGCTTCGTTGGCGAATACACACTGGCCCGCTTCGTTGTATGTGATAATGCCGATAGAAGAGGCACTCAGAATGCGCCGGGTGAATTCCAGCTTCTCGGAAATCACTTCTTTGCATTCCCCGAAAGGCTCTTGCACCTCTGCGCAGTCAAGGCTGTTGCCGCTGATGCCTGACACGGTTTTATCGGTTTCAATCGCAGCATATAATGGCTTCATGTATTCCTCTCTGGTTTTCAGGCCTGGCTGCCTGATACGCCTTCCGGCCCGGGCCGATGGATCACATGCAATTCTGCATGGACTCGCTCACAAATGCCTTCAAATCAGCCAGCTTTCCCAAATCCTTTTCCAAAAATTTGCAGGCAATATTAATATATGTCGGTTCAGGTACGTCGCTCGCCGCCTGCATTCTGATCACGAAACCGGATATCCCGACGATCTGTTGAGTTCCTATATACCCGACATCCATTAACGTTTTGTCGAGGAGCTGAGGAAAACCTTTTTTTATGGGAAAGGTGGCGTGCATTCCGCCAAGGCTGATATCCAGGAGCTTGCCTCTGGTCGATTGGTCACCGTAATGCATCACAATACTGTCATCCACGCTGATCCTTTCATGTTTTCTCGGGCTGAACCGGCAGTCAATGTCTGCCATTTTTGTGAGAAGCGACTCAATGGTGAATGGTTTCAGCAGGTAGCCGCTGACTCCAAATTGATGCGCCTTCAGTACGCTTTCCCGATCGCTCCTTCCGCTGACCATGATGAACTTCGTGTCCTTCAACGTTCCATGGCACCTGATCCATTTGACCAGTTCTGCTCCATCCATACCGGGCATTTCCCATCCGCTGACGATGAGGTCGTACGGATCGCTTTCAAGCTTTGATACTGCGTCGTGGCCGTTCTTCGCTTCCACGACCCTCATGGTACTATTGCTTTTCGTGAGGCCGTTCTTAATGTAATTTCTTACCATCGGCAATTCATCGACTACCATTACGTTAAGTGTGTCCATTGGTTTCTCCTAACCCGGACATGCCGGAATGTTTTCATGATTTTTATTAACTTTCGCTCGTTCTCTTCATCCTCAGCCTTCATCACGGGCCCATCATCGCTTCGACCGACTGCACCAGCTGCCTGGAACCAAAAGGCTTGTTCAGAAAAGCCGTCTGGTTCTTTTGAGCGATCAACGAGCCGAGATGGTGGTCTGTATTCCCCGAAATAAACAGCACCGGCATCTTCCCGTTGTACTCCCGGATTATCTCAAGCCATCCGATCCCTGACAGGTCCATTATCTGCGTGTCGAGAATGAGCAGATCAAAACGGCTATTGGCTATCCGGCGTTGCTTGATCTTGCGGAACGCCTCATCGCCGGTTGTCGCCACGGTAACAACATGCCCGGCCTGGAGTAATGACATGCTGACGGAAACCAGTAACGAAGGTTCATTGTTGACGATCAAAATGTGTTTTATCATCATTCGCTCCCTCTTGCCCTTTTCGCGGTTGTTTTGTTGTCTGAAACATACCAGAGAGAATCGCGCGCGTCTATCCGTGCCAATACGTACGGCCGACAAATAGTTTGAGAAGCTAACAGCATGAATAGGCGTGTTTTTATCGGTTGGCAAAACTGATAGG
>Ga0194060_10002365_pt1 | contig 13454 bp, 3 predicted proteins | sample SepL225m_MetaG_FD_163427 | JGI IMG/M metagenome (GOLD analysis project Ga0194060, IMG submission 163427) | Anoxic zone freshwater microbial communities from boreal shield lake in IISD Experimental Lakes Area, Ontario, Canada - Sep2016-L222-5m | ecosystem: Environmental > Aquatic > Freshwater >... | reverse complement strand
CTGTCTACGAGCCACGTGGCGATCTGCAGTTGATTGTGGAAGCCATGACCCGAGCCGGGTCGGGCGCCTTGTTTGAGCAGTTCCTCAAACTCAAGGTCAAACTCGAAGCGCAAGGCCTGTTCGACGCGGCCAAAAAGCGCCCACTGCCGGTGATGCCACGCGGCATTGGGTTGGTGACTTCGCTCGGTGCTGCTGCACTGCACGATGTGCTCAGTACCTTGCAGCGCCGCGCGCCGCACATTCCAGTCCTGCTGGCACCAGCCTCGGTGCAGGGCAGCACAGCACCACAGGCGTTGCTGGCAGCGCTGGCGAGCCTTTACGCACTGACGCCGGAAGGACGCGAAAGTCAGCCTGCCGCCGGCGACAAGCCGGGGAAGGGCGCGGCGCAGGATGGTGCCGTGATCGATGTCATCCTGCTGGTGCGCGGCGGTGGTTCGATCGAGGACCTGTGGGCATTCAATGACGAGCAACTGGTGCGCAGTCTGGCGCTAAGCCCGGTCCCGGTGGTCTGTGGTGTGGGGCATGAAACCGACTTCACCCTGGCTGATTTTGTCGCCGATGTGCGGGCCCCGACGCCGACCGCGGCGGCTGAACTGGTGGCCCAGCCACGCGACGCCTGGCTCGCCGCGCTGGATGGAATGGCACGCCGGTTGCAGGACGCCGCCTATCGGCGTATCGATCAGCTGAGCCAGCAACTTGACTTGACCGCTTCGCGTCTGGGTCGTCCGTCGGCGCGACTAGGACAACAGCGCCTGCGGCTGGCGAGCAACGCACAGCGCCTGCAAACGCTGACGGAGCAGTTGTTGCGGCAAAGGCTTGGCGAACTCCAGCAGTTGCAGGTCGCCTTGCCGCAAGCGCTAAAGCGTGGTCTGGGTCACGCTCAGGAGCAACTGCAGCGTGCGCAATTGCAACTTGGTTTGCTCGATCCAAACCTGGTATTGCAGCGCGGCTATGCCTGGTTAACCAGTCAGGAGGGTGAAACCATCAGCCGTGTGCAACAAGCCCGGCTCGGGCAGACCGTGCACGCTACCCTTGCTGACGGTGAGCTTGATTTGACCGTGGCCGGCTTAAAGTGAGCAAAGTTCCTACAATCGCCGCTTCGCCCCCCCAACTGACAAGGATCTTATGGAACACACTTTGCCCCCACTGCCTTTTGCAATCGATGCCCTAGCACCGCATTATTCGAAGGAAACGCTCGAATACCACCACGGCAAGCACCATAACGCCTATGTGGTGAACCTAAATAACCTGCAAAAGGGAACGGATTTCGAGGCTATGTCCCTGCAAGACATCATCACGAAGTCCAGTGGCGGAATCTACAACAACGCCGCCCAAATCTGGAATCACACCTTCTTCTGGAACTGCATGAAGCCAGCCGGCGGCGGTGAACCGACGGGCGCGCTGGCTGCTGCCATCACTGCGAAGTGGGGTACTTACGCGGCTTTTCGTGAGGCTTTTGTCAAATCGGCCGTCGGCAACTTCGGTTCCGGTTGGACCTGGTTGGTGAAAAAGGCCGATGGTACGGTTGATATCGTCAACATGGGTCCGGCTGGGACGCCATTGACGACCGCCGACAAGGCGCTTCTGACAGTTGACGTGTGGGAGCACGCCTACTACATCGACTACCGCAACATGCGGCCCAAGTTTGTCGAGACCTTTCTTGACAAACTGGTGAACTGGAGTTTTGCCGAAGCTAACTTCGCCTGATTATTTGGCTTTGAAAGGCTCGCCGCCGAGTTTGGAGCCGGCCCTGATGCCTTTTTTTGCGAACCAGCCCTGGTTCATTTCAAGTACAAAGCGCACCGGCTGGCTTGAACAGTGGGAATCAGTGGTTTGTGGTTTCATGTCGGCCAAATTAACGATGGTTCCGTCGTTGGCGACGAAAGCGGCGGTCAAGGGCAACAGGGTGTTTTTCATCCAGAAACACTGTTGGCTGGCCTGCTCGAATATGAAAAGCATGCCTTCAGTCTGGGGCATGTCCTTGCGAAACATCAGGCCGGTTGCGCGTTGCTGTTCGGTTGTGGCAAGTTGGGTGTCGATCAGGTGCATACCTGCCGAGATCTTGATGCGGGGCAAGTCCATTTGCGGCAGGTCTTGAGCCTGGGCCGGGTTGCCGATCACGAGTAGCCAAGACAGAAGCGCGATTACTGTTTGTTTCATGCCTCTATTTTGCTGCAAGCCGTACCGGGGTCAGCAACTAGAAGGCGAAAAAAAGCCCGCTCGAGCGGGCTTTTCCATCAGGTCCGGAAGCAGGGCTTCCGGATTGACTATTACTTGGCAGCAGAAGCAGCAGCCTTCTTGGCAGGAGCCTTTTCAGCAGCAGCAGCCTTCTTGGCAGCAGCCTTTTCAGCAGCAGCAGCCTTCTTGGCAGCAGCCTTTTCAGCAGCAGCAGCCTTCTTGGCAGCCTTGGCCTCAGCCTTTGCGTCGGTCTTGGCAGCAGGAGCAGCGGCAGCAGCCGGTGCAGCAGCAGCCGGAGCAGCAGCGGCGGGAGCAGCAGCGGCAGCGGGAGCAGCAGCCTTGGCAGGCGCATCAGCGGCGTAAGCGCCAACAGCGAAAAGACCAGCAACCAGGGCGGCGATAAGTTTGTTCATGTTCAATTTCCTTGAGATAACGTTATTTCAAAATTCTCCCCCCGAGCTCGGGAGGTGCATGCATAACGGGGCTGGTTGGCAGTCGGTTGACAGAAATTGGCAATTTTTTGGGGCTAAGATTCGCGCACGCCTTCAAAATCAGGCGCGACAGCTCTTTTTCTTGTCATCTCGGCAGGGAAAAGCGTGCAAACTGACCGTGTCAATGGAGATTTCACATGTACAAGCACATTAAGGTTCCCGCCCAAGGTCAAAAAATCACCGTCAATGCCGATATGTCGTTGTATGTGCCTGATGAGCCCATTATTCCGTTTATCGAGGGCGATGGAACGGGTCTGGACATTACGCCGGTGATGCTTAAAGTGGTTGACGCCGCCGTTGCCAAGGCCTATGGCGGCAAGAAGAAGATTCACTGGATGGAAGTCTATGCCGGTGAAAAATCGACCAAGGTCTATGGCCCGGACGTCTGGCTGCCGCAAGAAACATTACAAGCCCTTCGCGAATACGTGGTGTCAGTCAAGGGCCCGCTCACCACTCCGGTTGGTGGTGGTATCCGTTCTCTGAACGTCGCACTGCGTCAGGAGCTTGATCTGTATGTTTGCCTGCGCCCGATCCAGTATTTTGACGGCGTGCCCAGTCCGGTGAAGGAGCCACATAAGACCAACATGGTGATCTTCCGTGAAAACTCCGAAGACATCTATGCTGGCATCGAGTTTGAGGCCGAGTCTGACAAGGCCAAGAAACTCATCAAGTTCCTGCAGGACGAGATGGGTGTCACCAAGATTCGTTTCCCCCAGACCTCTGGTATTGGCATCAAACCGGTATCGCGTGAAGGAACAGAACGTCTGGTGCGCAAGGCGCTGCAATACACGATTGACAATGACAAGCCGAGTCTGACGATTGTTCACAAAGGCAACATCATGAAGTACACCGAAGGTGGCTTCCGGGATTGGGCCTACGGATTGGCACAAAGAGAGTTTGGCGCCGAACTGATCGATGGTGGACCGTGGTGCAAGTTCAAGAATCCGAAGACCGGCACGGAAATCATCGTCAAGGACAGCATCGCCGACGCCTTCCTGCAGCAAATTCTGCTGCGCCCGGCAGAGTACAGCGTGATTGCAACGCTCAACCTCAACGGCGATTACATATCCGACGCGCTGGCGGCGCAGGTCGGCGGCATCGGCATTGCCCCGGGCGCCAATTTGTCGGATTCTGTCGCCTGTTTTGAAGCCACACACGGCACCGCTCCGAAATACGCGGGCAAGGACTATGTAAACCCCGGTTCTGAAATCCTGTCTGCCGAAATGATGCTGCGTCACATGGGCTGGACGCAAGCCGCTGACCTGATCATCAGCTCCATGAAGAAATCCATCAACAGCAAGAAAGTCACCTACGACTTTGCCCGCTTGATGGAAGGTTCGACGCAAGTCAGCTGTTCAGGCTTTGGCCAGGTCATGATCGACAACATGTAGTCGCTCGCAACGGCTGCCAAGGGCCGCCAGTAAGAAACCCCAGAAGATTTGATTCCCTGGGGTTTTTTATTGGTCGCAGTCAGGCGCCGACGCTGCCGGTCAAGGTGCGAAGGTGCGCGCTTCGAAGCGGGCAACTCAATAAACCACAGGGTCAACAGGGGTAATTTGGCAAACAGGTGATAAGGCGGGTTTTTTGCCTTCTCCTCTCGGTTTTGAGAGCATTTGAGAGCTTCCATTTAGCTGCATCTGAGATAGTCATCAGTGTCTATAAATGGGGCTGTATTGGCGTCGCAAATTGAAGATTGACTGTGAATCAATGTTAAATATTTCTGCTAGCCGACGTCGCGTCAGGGATGGTCTGGTGTTTTGTGCTGTCGCCCAAGGGGCGTTGAGAGAACTGTTAGTCCGAACGTTTGGTACAGATGACGCACGCGCCCTCGCGCTGTGGCGAATCGCCGGCGTATCGGCCCAATTTGCAGGGGTAAAGACATGAAGGCGCTAAAGAAATCAATTGTCCGACGGGTGCGGGACGCGTTCCGGATTGAAGCACTCGAGCCACGGGTTCTTCTCTCGGCCGATCCGGTTCTGGCGCCGGTGCAGATGGCATTGGTACCCAATCAGAACGAGATGGAGACGCTCTCGGACGCCTATGCGGTGTTGCAGACACTGAGCAATCCGGTAGCGATCTCGGTTCCGTTGATCAATCGCTTGTTGTCTGCGCCTGCGGCAAATCCCTCGCTGCAGCAGTTCGCGGTTGATCAAACCGTATTTGACGCAGCCACCTTGGGGCAGAGCCAGGGTTTCATGAATGGCTCCTTGCTGGTTGCCGGCAACGAAATACTGGGTGGTAGCGGAACCCTCAATGTGTCGCTGTTCAATGCGGGCGTGGTTAGTCCTGGCTACTCGCCCGGCGTACTGAACGTGGACTCTTACACGCAGGCTCACACCGCCACGCTGGACATTCAACTCGGTGGCGCCACGCCTGGGACAGGCGTTGACCACTATGACCAAGTTAACGTGACCGGCGCGGCCGCATTGGACGGCAAGATTGCGCTGACCCTGATCAATGGCTTCAAGCCGACTGATGGTGAAACCTTCACCATCATGACCTATGGCTCGGTCACTGGGCGTTTCGATACCGGTTCTGGCTTGCTCAAATCGGACGATGGTTTGTACTTTGACGTCACGCAGGGTGCCAATTCGCTGACGCTGACCGCGCACACGCTGGACCCCAGCATTGGCTATGTCGTGAACAGTTTGGTGGGTGACCCTGCTGTAGCGCTTGGCGCCTTGTCAGGTGCGACGACCGATCAACTTGGCGAATGGCTCAATTTCGATTACTTCCAGAATGTGCCGCCGGTCACCTTCACGGGTGGCGTCAACCTGGATGGCAAGGTCAAGGTGGATGGGACGATTACCCTCGGCTTTGATAGCAATACGGCTTTCACCAACCCATCGACCGGTGTCGCGTTCAACAGCAGCGTCCTGACCCTGAGTGTTCAGAATGCTTCCGGTTACCTCGGACTGTCCGGCGCAACGCCAAAAGGATTGAGCCTGAGCGGTGTTGGACTGGATCTGGCATTTGTTCGTCCGGACGCGGCAGGGGCAACGTGGGGCTGGGCCATGGGGCACGCCGTGGTCGGTTCGGCCCAGGTTTCAGGCGTCACGGATCTGACACTGCAAGGGACTGACCTGGCACTTGATTTCAATCTTGGCTATGGCACCTTGGCCGATGGATCGGCCAACGATGCGGTGCTTGATTTGTCAAGTCACGCCATCACGGTCGGCACGACCGTCTTTCAGGACAACGGCGCCAGTGGCGAATCGCTTCGGGCTTCAGGGCACTTGAGCGGAGCCCTGGGTGACATTTCAATCGCAGGCGACATCGGTGTCTCCGTCGTCGGATCCGATCTGCAAATGATCGGCCGCAATCTGACTGCCAACCTGTCGGCCGGTGGCCTCAGTGTTGGCCTGTCCGATGGTGAGTTCGGTCTTGTGCTTGGCAGCAATGGATTAGCCTTTGAAGCCAGTGGCTCCCTGGCGCTGGTCGGTGGCGGCTTTGCTGATATTTCCGCCACTTCGGCGCGCATCGCCTACAACCGCACCGGTGTTGCGCTGACCGGGCAGAGCCTGACCTTCGCCGGTGGGTTTTCCTATACCTTTGGTGACCTAGCCGCATCCAGCAGTTTGCAGGCGGCCAGCGTCAAAGGTCTGTCTGCCAGCCTGGGCGGTGGTCTCAGCGTTGCCGGTGACTTCTACTTCCAGAAAGATGCAACTGCCAACGCCATGAACATCGTGGTGGAAGGTGCCTCGGCCCGCGTCCATGCCGGCTCGTTTGAGCTCGGTGTTGACAACGCGGCATTGGGGCTGTCAATTTCTGCTGCGGGGCGCGTCCTGGAGGCCAGTGGTGGCCTGAGCGCATCTTTGGGTGACCAGATTCAGTTGTCTGCGATCAACGCGGTGGTCAAGCTCAATGAAACGTCCACAGACCAATCGGGCCAAGTCATTGTGGTGGCAGGGCACCAGCACACCTTCGGCAGCGGACTGGGCGTCGGTGCGCGCGAGGTCTCCGCCACGGGTGCCGATGTGCAGGTGGCAGGCTTCCTGAAGGCCAGTGGCAGTGTGTCAGTACGCTGGGGCCAATCGGCACAGATCACCCTGGCAGACGGTGCGGCCAGAACCGTGAACCAGTTACTGCTGGCCGGTTCAGCCCTGACGGCACAGATCGGGATCAACGCTGGCAAGCCGGAATTTGTCGGCTTCAATGCCGCCGGTCTTGATTTCGCGATGGGCATTTTTTCGGATGCCAGTAATAGCCTGCAGACCTGGCAAACCATGGCCGCCAATGCCGACCATTTGTCGTTTGCCGGCATTGACGGTTTGTCGCTGGCGACAAACAGTCTGGCCGTGGCTTTCAACACCGCTTCGCTGGGTCAGAAGGTTGCCGACTTTTCTGCCAGCCACGCCCTCGACCTGCAGGCGGGTGGCAAGACCCTGAAGCTTGACGTCGACGGCGCCAAAGGCAACCTGCTCCAAGCCAGCGGCAACCTCACGCTCGATGTATTTGGATTCTTTGCGGTCAAGGGCAACCTGGCGCTGGAGAAGAGCACGCAGCAAGTGACCTTGGGTGATGCAGAGATAGCGGCTGATGGCACGGTGACCAAGCCGGCCAGCCAGGTCAGCGTGGACATGCTGGCCATAGGCGGGAGCAACCTGAGTGCGTTTGCCGGTATTGGTGGCGGGTACGAGACCGACGGCACACTCAAGAGCGGGGCCATTGGCCTGAGCTTGAGCGGAGTTGAGTTTGGACTGGCGCTCGCCGGAGAACAACGCACTGGACTCGAAGCGGCGGGTTATGTGCTGCGCAAGTGGACCAGCCTGCAAGCAACAGCAGGCGGCGCGGCCTTTGTTGGGGTTGACGGACTGACGATAGCGGCCGACACCCTGAGCGTAGAGATCAACCGAGCGGCCCGGGACGCCACGCTGGTGGACTACAAGGCACAAGCCCTGGAGATCAACACCGGCACCAGTGCCGAGCCCAGCAGCCTGAGCTTGAGCCTCGATGCAGGCGAAGGCGTACTGACCCGTGCAACAGGCAACCTGGAGATCGACGTCTTCGGCCTGGTCCAGGTAGCGGGTGGTTTCGGACTAGAAAAGAAGAGCGGCGCAGTGACCCTGGCCGATGTGGCTTCGACCACCGGCGTAGACGAATCACTCACACCGGTCAACGTTGACATGCTGCTCATTGGCGGCAGCGAACTCGACGCCTTTGTTGGCGTGGGCAGCATCGGCTTGCAACTCAGCCAAGTCAACCTTGGGCTGGCCCTGCTGAGCGAACAACTGACACCAGAACAAGTCACAGCCGCAGTGGTTGCGCGCAAATGGACAACGCTGCAAGCGCAGGTTGGCAGTGCCGACTTTGTCGGCGTTGAAGGCCTGAGCGTCGGTGTAGACAGCCTGAACCTGGCGGTGAACCGCCAGGCAACTGATGGCAGCGTGGTTGACTACAGCTTAAAGACTGGCAGCAGCACTGAGCGCAAGACCGAGCTGACGGTCCTGAGCGGCCCGGCCAGCAGCCTCACACTGAGCATTGACGGCGCACGCGGCCAGTACACCCAGGCCCTTGGGAACCTGCGCCTGGACGTCTTTGGCTTTGTGCAAGTTGAAGGCGAATTCGCAATAGAGAAAGCCAGCGCACCGGTTGACCTGCGCCTCTCGGACGCCAGCACGGCCAGTGCAGAAGTACTGCGCATTGGCGCGCACGACCTGAACGCCTTTGCCGGCGTCGGTGGTGGCACGGCCAGCGCCATCGGACTGCAACTCGCCGGTGTTGACTTTGGCCTTGCGCTCATGAGCGAAGTCCCGGCTGCCGGCGTACTCACAGCCGCACGCAGCTGGACCAGCTTGCAAGCCAGCGCAGCCAGCGCAGCGCTGATCGGCGTCGAGGGCCTGACGGTGCGCGCGCAAGACATCAAGATCGAAGTCAACCGCGCCAGCACCCTCGGTGGAGCGGTGGTGGACTACAGCTTTGTGAGCGGGACCTCCGGTGCACGCAAGACCGCGCTGACGATTGCCACGGGCATCAGCAGCACGCTGGAGCTGAGCATGGACGGCTCGCAGGGCCGCTTGCTGCGCGCCAGTGCGAGCATGCAGATAGACGCCTTTGGCTTCCTGCAAATCTCTGGTGGCTTCGCGCTGGAAAAGCGCAGCCAGAGCTTCCTTCTCAACGACGGCGTGGCCTCCGCAGACCCCACCAAAGCCAAAGCCGCCACCGAAATCCAGACCGACCTGCTCACCATTGGCGGCAGCGGCCTGGACGCCTTTGCCGGCGTCAACGGCGCCAGTGCCAACGCACTGGGCCTGAGCCTGCAGCAAGTCGACTTTGGTCTGGCCTTGATGACCGAAGTGCTGGCCAAGGACGCGCCAGCGGGCAGCGTGGCACGCAAATTCAGCACCCTCAAAGCCACAGCGGGCAGCATCGGCTTTGTCGGGCTGGAGGGCTTTAGCGCCAGCGCCAGCGACCTGAGTGTGGAGATCAACCGCGGAGTTGCGGGCAGCGGTGGTGCGGCGGATGTGGTGATAGACCACAGTGCGCGCCAACTCGACGTACTGGCCGGTCCCGACATCAGCGTCACCTTGGACAGTGATGGCGCACTGGGCCAACTCACACGCGCCAGTGGCAACCTGGAAATCAACGTCTTCAACTTTGTAACCCTGAGTGGTTTCCTCGCGCTGGAAAAGTCCAGCCGCACCGTCAAACTGCAGGCCGTTGGCGCAGCGCCGGCAGAAGAAGTCTCAGTCGATGCACTCACGCTCGGTGGCAAGGACGTAGGGGCCTTTGTCGGGCTCAACGGCGGCACGGCTGAGGCCAAGGGATTGCAACTCAGCGGCACCGAGTTTGGTTTGGCACTGCTGAGCGACAAGGCGGACGCCACGCGCACCTGGACCAGCCTGGAGGCCACGGCCAACGCGCTGTCCTTTGTTGGCATTGAGGGCCTGACGGCCTCGGCCAAAGACCTGCGGGTAGCGGTCAACCAGGCCGGCAAGGCCGGAGATGCGGTGGTCAACTACGCTGGGACCGACGCCACCAGCCTGTCCATCAAGACCGGTGCTGCGAGCAGCCTGAGCCTGAGCCTCAAAGGCTCCGAAGGCGAAGTCATCAAAGCAGCGGGCAACCTGGACATTGACCTGTTTGGCTTCTTCAGCGTCAAAGGCGGCTTTGCCGTAGAGCAGCGCAGCCAGGACGTCACCCTGTCGGACGGCTCGGTCATCAAGGGCGCCGAACTCATCACCATCGGTGCGAGCAACGTAGACGCCTTTGCCGGTGTCAACGGCAGCTACGACGCCACTACCGGCTTACTCTCTGGCGACGCCATGGGCTTGTCGCTGGGCGGCGTCAACTTTGGACTGGCCCTCATCGGCGACCCCAAAGACACCACGCGCAGCTTCACCAGTTTGCAAGCCAGCGCCACCAGTGCCAGCGTGGAGGGCATCACAGGCCTGACGGTCAAAGTACAAGACCTGCTGGTCAACATCAACCAGGGCATCACGGTGGCGGCCGAGCCGGCGCGCACGATCAAAGTCAACACCGAACTCAAGCTCGACATCGCGCCCGAGCTGGTGGGCACACTGAGCCTGAACCGTGCGGCTGGCACGGGCTACGCAGCCAGCAGCGCCAGCGTCACACTGGGCCAGGACATCAGCAACGACGCCCTGCTCGCAGCGCTCAAGAGTGGCTTTGAGAGCCTGGACGGCATTGGTGCGGGCAACGTCAAGATCAGCGGCAACCGCTACGACGGCTTCGTGGTTGAATTCATTGCTGCACTGAGCGGCGTAGACATTGCCGACATCACGGCCAGCGCACAGGTTGCCAGCGTGAGCTACACGGTGGGCAGCCCACAGGCGGCCAATGCCGGGGTCAACGAAGTCAAGCAAGTCACACTGCAAGCGCTGCGCGATGCACCGGCACCGGTCACCGTGACAGTGGGCACGCAGACCCAGGGTCTGGCCAGCGTCAACGAAAGCAACGAAGTCATCTTTACCAGCCCCGGCACAGCGGGCAACTACAGCGTCTTCCTGGTCGCTGACGGCTTGGTTGCACAAAGCACAGCCGGTGTGGCGGGCGTGAGCGAAGTGCAGCGCCTGAGCATCACGGGCGACACCACGGCCACGGCCAGTGCGCCCACCACCAGTGTGAGCGCCGTGAGCGAAGGCAGTAGTGCCGCGCTGCTCAACGAAGGCTACCAAATCACCTTCAAACAGAAGTTTGGTTTCCAGGGCTTCAAGCTCTACTTTGTGGACGACGGCAAACTGTCGGTGACCTGGACCTACCGCAACAACGCCGAGAACAGCACTGACACCATCAGCCAGCTCAAGAACGCCTACGCAGCGCTGCTCAACGGCTACCTGGGCAAGACCGTCACAGCCGCTGACATCACAGTCACGCTCGATACCAAATACAGCGATAGCGGAAACCGCTACAACGTCTCCTTTGGTGGCAGCCTGGCCGGTGTGGACGTCAAAGCCATCGGCATGCGCTCGGAGACGGGCACCTTCAGCAACGTCAACACCCAGCAAGGCCTCAGTGGCCAGAGCGAAGTCCAGCGCGTCGAAGTCAAGTCCACCAGCGCGGGCAGCTTCACGCTGACACTGAACAACGGCGCAAACAGCTACACCACCGACGGCATCGCCTACGGCTCCTCTGCGGCCACCGTACGCTACGCCTTGAACGCGGTACTGGGCAGTGCCGGCAGTGTGGAAGTCACCAGCCCGGCCAAGGGCGAATACCTCATCACCTTTACCGGCGCGCTCAGTGGCACCAACCTGAGCAACCTGGTGGTGGGGACCACCCAAAGCGCACCGAGCGGCAGCTTCACGCTGAGCTTTGGGGGCCAGACCACCAACAACATCAGCTACAGCGGCGACGGCGCCACACTGGCACGGCGCGTGCAGACCGCGCTGGCAACGCTATCGAACATTGGCTCGGGCAACGTCACGGTGAGCTACAACGCCGAGCAGTCCAACACCGGCCTGCTCGGACTGGACATCCGCTTCAGTGGCACACTGGCCAACAGCAACACCAGCCAGATCACATTCAACCAAGCCAGCCTGGGCAACGCCAGCGCCAGCGTGCGCACCATCACCCCCGGTGTGGCCAACGTCAACCAGGTCCAGCAAATCAGCCTGGGCACCGATGCGCAGGCCAAGGGCTACCGCCTGACACTGACCTACCTGGGTCAAAGCTACAGCACCGCCCTGATCGCGGGCAACGCCAACCAGGCGCAAATCCAGGCCGCCGTTGATGCGGGTCTGGGCCAGATCGCAGGTGCGCAGTTTGGTGTCACGCTCAGCGGCACGCAGATCAGCCTGAGCGCAGGGGGCAGCCTGGCCGGGCAGAACTTGAACCTGGTCAACCTGCAAGCCGAAGGTGCGAGCGCCAGCGCCGCGCCGGTGGCCGGTGTCTTTGTGGTGGGCAATACTGCACAAAACGCAGCCAACCTCAAGACCGCCTACGCCACGCTGCTCGGAACAGCCGAGGCCAACATCAGCGTCGTCTACGACAGCAGCTACCGGGGAGGCCAGCGCTACGTCGTGAGCTTCATCGGCGCGCTGGCGGGCACCGACATTGCCGACAAGGGCATCAGCGTTAGCGGCACGCAAGTAGCGTACAAACTGCTCAGTGACGGTGTGGCCGCCACGACCGAAGTACAGAGCCTCACGGTGGACCGCGAAAGCACCACCCATGGTGTGTTCCGTCTGAGCTTTAGCAACGCCGGCAAGACCTACACCACAGCCGACATCGACCTCGGAGCCAGTGCAGCTGCGCTGCAAACTGCGCTGCGCGAAGCCAAGGCCAGCGACAACAGCACACTGGGCGCTCTGGGCACGATCAACGTCAGCGGCACAGCCGATGCGTACAGCGTGAGCTTTGGTGGCGCCTTGAGCGGCAGCGATGTCTCCGAGCTCAAAGTAGCTGCGCTGCAAGTCGACCCGCAACTGCCCAGCGGCAGCTTCCAGATCTCGCTGGACGGCATCAAGAGTGCCGACATTGCGTACAGCACTGACAACACGGTGCTGGCCCACAACATCCAGGTCGCACTCGAAGGCCTGGCTGCCATTGGTGCGGGCAACGTCACCGTCACGGTTGACGCGGCCAACACGGCCGGGCGGCGCGCAGCCTTCCTTCTGAGCTTTGGCAACACGCTGGCCCATGTGGACGTGGCCAACATCACCAGCCACTACGCTGGCCTGAGCCTGGGCGTGGTCAGCCCGCTCAACATCACGCAGGGTCAGGCCCAAAGCGGTGAACTCCAAAGCATCGTGATTGACAGCGCTGCCAGCGATGTCGCCTTCACACTGGCGCTCACGCACAACACCAAGAGCGCCACCAGCACAGCGATCGACTCGGGCATGACGCAGGATGAAGTCCAGGCCAAGCTTGACGCCATGATGAGCGCGCTTAACACCGCCATCGGCGGCGGCTTTGCGGCCAGCGCCACGGTTGAACTCTGGAGCGGCACAGAACTGCAAGTGCGCTTTGGTGGCAGCCTGATCGGCGTGGATGTGGCTGCACTGGTGTGCACCAACGTAGCCAGGAGCTACAGCGCCAGCATTGGCTCACAGCAAGTGGGCAGCACCACCGAGATTGCGGCCAAGCCCGAGCGCACGCTGGTAGTGGACTACAGCTACGTGAGCGGAACCTCCGGAGCGCGCAAGACCGAGCTCAGCGTTGCCACGGGCCCCTCCAGCACGTTCCAGCTCAGCATGGACGGCGCCAAAGGCAACCTGCTCCAAGCCAGCGGCAACCTCACGCTCGATGTATTTGGATTCTTTGCGGTCAAGGGCAACCTGGCGCTGGAGAAGAGCACGCAGCAAGTGACCTTGGGTGATGCAG
>Ga0194060_10002364_pt1 | contig 13455 bp, 13 predicted proteins | sample SepL225m_MetaG_FD_163427 | JGI IMG/M metagenome (GOLD analysis project Ga0194060, IMG submission 163427) | Anoxic zone freshwater microbial communities from boreal shield lake in IISD Experimental Lakes Area, Ontario, Canada - Sep2016-L222-5m | ecosystem: Environmental > Aquatic > Freshwater >... | reverse complement strand
GTGGACGCCGGCGCCTTGTAGGTGCTTGGGAAGGGATCGTCGTTGGGCCGGTAGGCACCACCTGGGCCAGCCGGCCGTGGCGGGTCTGGTTTCGCGGCCGCAGGCGGCGGCGGCGTCTGCGCCGCGGCGGTCTGGGTGCCGGCGACGGCGCCAGCTTGCTGCGCGCCCAGCGGCGCGCCGACCGCCAATAATGCGGCGACGGCCCACAGGCGTGGGCCCCATAGATCCACTGGACACCGGCTACGCTTCTTCACCATAGGATCTGCTCCGTCGAAACTGTGAATCGGTCGAGGCTGTCAGCTTGGGTGCATTATGACGCGTCGCGCCATAAATCGGGTTACCGCTGATCTGCGTGCCTACATCGCGAGCGACCATCCGGTCGCCGCGGCCAACGTGGCGGCCGCGATCCTGACGGCCGTCGAACGCCTGGCCATCTTGCCGAACATCGGACGCCCGGGCCGCGTTTCCGGCATCCGCGAGTTCGTGGTTCCGGGCACGCCCTACGTGATTCCGTACAGGGTGCGCGGCGAACGCCTCGAGATTATCGCCGTCTTTCACGGACGCCAGCGCTGGCCGGCACGCCCGTAAGCGTGCCGTGATCCGGCGTGATCCGGCGCGGCCGGTCGGCAACACCCTCAATTTGTGCCGGTGGCGCGCACGCCTCAATCTGGAGGGCTGACGCGTGACCATCAAGGGCTCGTGTCCGGCGGTCGGCGCTTCTGCGTCCGCCCGAACACCACGTTTCTGGCGCCCTCGCAGATGGCCACGACGGCGGGGTGTTTGATCCGCCGCTCGACGGTGATGGCGTACAGCCGCTCGCGAACATCGGGCACCCGCCCCACCAATCGCACCTTGTATTGGGCTTCGACGTCGGTCGTGAGGACGGCGGAGGCCGGGAACAATCCGGCGCCTCGCAGGCCAAACACTTTGAGCAGGGCGCTATCCTCGAATTCGCCCACGACGTTGATCCGCAGCCCCTGGGCCTCGAACCACTGATCGAGCGACCGGCGCAGGGCGGTGCCCTCGGTCGGCAACAGCATCGGCGCCCCCTGGAGCGAGGCCGGAAAGTGGCGGCGGTATTTGGCTGCCAGCCTGGCGCACCCGAAGATCGCGATCTCCGACTCGCCGAGCACGTGGCTGAAGGCGCGAATCTTGACGTGAGGGCTGGCCGGCGCATCGGTCAGGATCACGTCGAGTTCGTGCAGGGCGAGGTCGGCGAGCAGGCGCTCGGGATGACCTTCGACGCAAACGAGCCGGACCGGTTCGGCCATCCGCAGCGCCGGCGCGAGCACCCGCTCGGCCATCAACTTGGGCACCACGTCGGCTATGCCCACCGTGAGCCGCAGCGGCCGGCCGACGGGCCGGTCGCGCAGCGTGTCGAGCATTTCGCGCCCGAGACCGAAGATCTCGTCGGCATACCGAAACACGACCGTTCCGCGGTCGTTGAGCACGAGGCGGCGGCCGCGCTTGGCGAACAGCGCGTGGCCCAGCATCTGTTCGAACTGGTGAATCTGTTTGCTGACGGTGGAGGGCGCCAGGCGCAGTTCGGTGCTGGCGCCGGCCAGGCTTCCCTCGCGCGCCACCAGCCAGAAGTAGAGCAGGTGGTGATAATTGACCCATTCCATGGCGTGGATATTACTTCGATTGAATCGAAGTATGAGAGCCTATTTATCTATTTGTCTAAGTATCAAGACACGGGTACGCTCCAGAGTGCCCCCGGGTAAATGGAGAAACTCATGAAGATTCACGTGCGTACCCAGCAAGACGGAGTCGGCCCAGCGGCCCGCGCCTACGTCGATCGCCGACTCGAATTCAGTCTTGGGAGGTTCGCCTCGCGCGTCCCCCGCGTCAGCGTCCAGATCGTCGATCTCAACGGCCCTCGCGGCGGCGAGGACATCTCGTGCCGGATCGAGCTGTGGTTACCGCCCGCCGGACGCCTGTTCGTGGAAGCGACAGACGCGAACCCGTACGCGGCCATCGACCGGGCGGCCGACCGCGCCGCCCGCGCCGTGGCCCGCGTCATCGGACGTTCGCGGGACGTGGCGCGCGACTCGGCGCCGGCACGCCGCCACCTGCCTGCCTCGCCGTACCCGGAGGTGCGCGAACAACCCGGGGCGTAGGGCTGTGGCGGCCTACCCGCCGCCCGCGAGGCGCGTGCCTGGCCCGACCAGGCCAGGCACGGCGGGCGGCGTCACGCGGGCGCTTCGTCGCCCATCACGCCGGTCCGAGATATTGGCCGAGATCGTCGACTGAAGAGCCATGAAGACCAACGTCCTGCGCGTGGCCAACGGGGCATTGCGATATCGGCCGTCCGCCGACATCTTCGCCGATCTGCGTCAACGAGTGCCGCCTGAGTGGCGGCGCGATGCTGACCGCCGAGGGAGCGAGGCCATGGAACCCGCTGGCGGCGCGGTCCGTCAGGCCAGCCTCGTCAGTGGCCCGGCAGACCAGCGTGATGCCTTCGACCGACGACCGTTTCAGCAGGCGGAAGGCCTCGCCGCCATGGCGGAGTCCAAGCCCGGCGCCACCACCATCGATCATCTCTTTGGCGCACTGCCGCCAACCGTCACACCGGGACGTGCGTGGCTCTACACGGGTGGCGAACTCAGGCCGGTGGCGCTGCGCCTTGGCATCTCCGACGGCACCTGGACCGAACTGCTGAACACCGAGATCTCCGAGGGGCAGGCCCTCGTGTCCAACATCGTCACGCCGGCCATGGCGGCAGCGGCCAAACGGCCCGGTACCCAGCAGGGCCCGGGCCAATCAGGACGCAGCACCAACCCGTTCCAGGCGGGCGGCGGCGGCGGCCACGGGGCCCCTCACTAAACCCCCACCCTCGTGGCCAGGAGGTCGGCGGAATTCCCGCAGGCCCCCCGGGTCGGACGCCCGATCGAAGGTGCGCGCGACGGGTTGGCGCGCTACGCGGTCTTTTTCTGGTTCAGCACGTTCATCGCCAGCGACACCATCGCCCCGACGTCTGCGACATTGGCCGGCAGGACCAGGCTGGTGCTGCCTTTCGCCAGTTGGCCCAACTGCGTCACGTACTGTTCGGCGACCCGCAGGCGAACCGCATCGCTGCCGCCCGGCGTCTCGATGGCAATCGCCACCTGGCGGATGCCCTCGGCCGTCGCGGTGGCGACCGCCAGGATCGCGTCGGCTTGTCCCGCCGCTTCGTTGATTTGCTGCTGCTTGCGGGCCTCGGACGCCTTGATGACCTGCTGCTTCTCGCCTTCGGCGTTGTTGACGGCCGCGTCGCGTTGACCTTCCGACGTCAGGACCACGGCGCGTTTCTCTCGCTCAGCGCGCATCTGCTTCTCCATCGCGGCGAGCACGTCGACGGGAGGCGTGATGTTCTTGATCTCGTACCGAAGCACCTTGATCCCCCACGATTCGGTGGCCTTGTCGAGCTCGCTGACCACCGCCGTGTTGATGTTGGTGCGTTCTTCGAAGGTCTTGTCCAGCACGATCTTGCCGATTTCGCTGCGGAGCGTCGTCTGGGCCAGTTGCATGATGGCGAATTGATAGCTGCTGATGCCGTACGAGGCGCGCTCGGGGTTCAGCACCTGAAGGTAGAGCACCCCGTCCACGTGCACCTGGACGTTGTCGCGCGTGATGCACACTTGCGCCGGGATTTCGATCGTCTGTTCCTTGAGCGTGTGCCGGTAGCGGATCGCGTCCACAAACGGCACGAGCACATGGAAGCCCGCGTTCAGCGTGCCTGCGTACTTGCCGAGCCGTTCGATCACCACCGCCGTCTGCTGCGGGACGACCAGGGCCGTCTTGACGAGGGTGATGATGACGAGCACGGCGAACACGAGAAAAACCAGCAGCGTACCGCTCATGTCGTTACCTCATTCAGGTTCGATGGTCACCACCAGGCCGTCGACCTGGACGACCTTGCACCGGCAGCCCGCCGGAATGACCTGCCCACTGCGATTGCGCGCGGTCCACGTCGTGCCGCGCAGTTCGGCCTTGGCGACCTCGCCAGGTTCGATGGCCGTCATCGGGATCACCAGTTCGCCGACCAGGGCGTCGGCCGGCTCGTGTTCCGCGGTCTTGCGCTGCATCATGCGCAACAGCGGATGACGGAAGAGCGCCAGGCTGATGACCGAGCACACCGAAAACATCAGCACTTGCAGCCACAGCGGTCCCCCGAGGCCGAGCAGCATCAGTATCGACACCGCCAGGCCCCCGAGGCCGAAAAACAGCAGGTAGAAACCGCCCGCGGTCAGAACTTCGAAGGCGGCCAGGGCCAATCCCAGCACCGCCCAGTGCCACCAGTCCATCACGAACGCTCCCTCGCCACGCGGGTGTGTTGCACATCCCCCACGCGGCCATCACGAAAGTGGTGCCGCTGGCGACGCCCGAATCGGCATCGCCAGCGACTGGAACTGACGCGAGACGCCCCGAACTACTTCGCGTTGGGGTTGTTCTTCCAGAAGTCGATGAACCCCATCAGATCGGCATTGAATTGTTCCGGGTGTTCCCGGTACATGAAGTGACCGCCCTGGTTGACCACGATCAGCTTGACGCGGTTCGCCTTGGTACCGACGATGTCGAAAAAGCCCAGTTCGCCTTTGAGCATGGCGTGCGGGGCGCTGGCCTCCCAGTCGAGCTTGTCCTGTTTGCCGCCGTAAATAAGGACCGGCATCTTCATCCCCTCGGCGCGGGCCTTGTCCCACAACTTGTCGCGGTAGGTGTTGTTGCGGGGAGCCTCCGGTGCGGCGCCGGCCTGCTTGCGGGCGGCCTGCTGCCGTTCGTACTGCTCCTTCCACTTCGGCTGGCTCAGCACGAACCGTTCGGCTTCCCAGAACTCCGGCGGAAACGTGTCGTCGGCTTCGCCCAGCGCCGCCAGCCGGCAACTCGGCTCTTCGAAGCTGTTGGTGGGCGGGCACTTGTCGAGCCACGCCTGCAGCTTGCTCGGGCCGTCACCGTAGCCCGGCATGCCCGGGCCGTGCGCCAGCACGGTCAGCGTCTTCACCAGTTCCGGATGTTCCATCGCGACGTAAAACGCAATGGCGCCGCCCCCGGAGTGCCCGACCAGATGCACCGGGCCGAGCTTGAGCGTTTCGATAAACGCCTTGACGAACGCCACCTGGCCCTCGTTGCCGCCGTCGGCGACGGTCCTGGGGTTGTCGGTGAGTCCGGATCCGAGCCGGTCCATCGCGAGCACGTGGAAGCGCTTGGCCAGGCCGGTGATGTTGCGCGAGAAGACGTTGGCGCCGGAGCGGGATCCGCCGTGCAGCATCACGATCGGCTCGCCCTTGCCGTAGTCGTAGTACCGCGTGTTGAACCCGCCGACCTTGACGAACTTGGCTGTCAGCCCGTCAATCGAGGCGTCCTGCTTGACCTTGGCAGCCGCGGGTGCCTGAGGCGCGGTCGGTGTTTTGGCCGCAGCCGGGGCCTTGGCGGCCGCGGGTGCCTGTGCAGACGGCGCCGCGTGCAGGCCGCCGTACGCAAACGAGAGTGCCACCACCGAAACCGCGGCCACGGCGAACAGGCGCCAGCGACCGATGGATCTTCGCTTGAAGGAATTGTACATGTCTCACCTCCACGTAAACCAGGACGGTTGAACCAGGACGGGTGTCGAAGGACGAAGCAGTGTCTTTGGCAATCGGAGTACGGAGCAGTCTACACCAAGCGCGGCAGCCCTGGATTCCAGCGTTCGCCGCAATGAGCCGTTCGACGCAATGACCACAGCGGGCTCCCTCGCGAGCCGACGCCGCTCCGCCCGCGTCATGCTGTCGCACCTCGCGTCGCGCAGGGGCCGATCACGCTTCGCTATAATCGGTCCTACCAAGTGGAGGCCAGCAACCCCTCGTGAATCTCCTGCTTCTGGCGCCCGGCGACATGCGTGACGATGGCACGGCCCTGCTGACGGGCCGACGGCACGAGCACGCGCGCGACGTCCTCGGCGCGATGGCCGGCGAGACGCTGCGCGTCGGCCTGCGCGGGGGGAAATGCGGCACCGGCGAGGTGGTGTCGGAAGGGGTCGAGGGGCTGCGCCTTCGTGTGACGCTCGACGCCGACCCGCCGCCGCGCGCCGGCGTCTCGATTGTGCTCGCGATCCCCCGCCCCAAAGCGCTCAAGCGGGTCGTCTCCGCCGTGGCATCGCTCGGCGTCGATCGCCTCGTTCTCGTGAATGCGGCCCGCGTCGAGAAGAGTTACTTCGATTCGAAAGTGCTGGAGCCGGCGTTTCTCGACGGCCTCGTCGACCTTGGCCTGGAGCAGGCCCGCGACACGCGTCCGCCGCGCATCGAGATCCGCCAACGGTTCCGGCCCTTCGTCGAAGACGAGCTCGACGCGTGGGCAGGCGCCTCGGTGCGTCTGGTTCCGCACCCGACGGCGCCCGCCGCGCTGCCGCGCGTCGAACCGAATCGCCCGGTGACGCTTGCCATCGGGCCCGAGGGCGGCTGGGTGCCCTTCGAGGTGGACCTGCTCGAGCAGTGCGGGTTCACTCCGGTCTCGCTGGGGCCGCGCATCCTTCGCGTCGAGGTCGCGGTCAGTTACCTGCTCGGTCGGATTCGCTAACCGCCCGCTCGTCGCGCGGTCGGTCCTGGCGCGTCCGGCACGGCGCACGGCATCAACAAGGCGGCCGCCATCAGGCCGCGGTCCACGTGTCGGCCGCCGCTTTACTGGCCTTCTGCTATGATGTTGAGCGCCGGTGGCGGCGCACCGGCTCGGACCGCACGACGGCTCCCGTCATCGACCACTGGCTTGCTCCAACGACCTTCATGAAATTCGACACGGACTCCCCAACGTCTCTCGCCCGTGCCATGCTCGACAGCTGCCTGGACGTGATCCTGCTGCTGCGACTCGATGGCCGAATTCGCGAGGCGAACGCCGCCGCCGTCACCACGTACGGGTATCGGCTTGACCAGCTCCGAGGCATGACGATTTCGGATCTACGCGCTCCGGAAACGCGCGGCGATCTGCCGGGGCGCATGGCCTCAGCCGCCGTTTCGGCTGGGGAACTCTTCGAAACCGTCCATCTCCGGTGCGATGGCTCGATGTTTCCCGTCGAGGTGAGCGTCCGAAGCGTATCGGTAGACGGCGATCGTTACGTGGTCAGTATCGTCCGCGACATCAGCACCAGACGCCTCGCGGAAGCGGTGCTCCGAAACGCCGAACGACGGCTTCGTGACGCGCAGCGCGTGGCCCACGTGGGCAGTTGGGACCGAGATCTGGCAACCGGCGCCATCACCTGGTCCGAAGAACTCTCTGCCCTCTACGGTGTCGATCCGGCCCAGCCCGTTCCGGGCTTCGACCAACTCGGGCGTTTCTACACGGCCGAGAGTTGGCGGGCGTTGAGCGCGGCGGTCGCCCGGACGGTGAGCACAGGCCTTCCGTTTACGCTCGACGTTGAGATTGTCCGCGCCGATGGGACGACAATCTGGGCGACCACCAACTGCGAGGCCCTGCGTGATGGAAAAGGGCTCATCACGGGCACCCGTGGAACCGTGCTCGACATCACCGAACGGAAGCGGGCCGAGCAGGACAAGGACGGCCTCACCGCGCAGTTGCTGCAGGCCCAGAAGATGGAAGCGGTGGGCCGGCTGGCCGGCGGCGTCGCCCACGACTTCAACAACATGCTGGCCGTCATCGTGGGCCATGCCGAACTGGCACTGGAGAATCTCCCGCCCGCCGACGACACGCGGCGCGACCTTGAGGAGATTCACGCGGCCGCCCAGAAATCGGCGAGCCTCACGCGCCAACTGCTGGCCTTCGCGCGCAAACAGACGATTCGTCCCCAGACGCTTGCGATCAACCAGACGGTGGCCGAGACGCTGAAGATGTTGCGGCGTCTCATCGGCGAGGGCATCGAGGTGATCTGGAAACCCGGTGGTGGCGCGCCAGCGGTCGTGATGGATCCGTCCCAGCTGGATCAATTGCTCGTGAACATTGCGGTCAACGCGCGTGACGCGATCGGCGGTGTCGGGACGATTACCATCGAAACCGAGGCCGTGGCGCTGGACGGCGAGATCTGCCGTGAGCACCCCGGTCTCATGCCGGGTGAATACATGAGGCTGACCGTCACCGATACCGGCTGCGGCATGTCGCCGGAGGTGATGTCCAAGGCATTCGAGCCGTTTTATACCACGAAGGACGCTGGCGCTGGCACGGGACTCGGCCTCGCGACGGTCTACGGCATCGTCAAACAGAACGGCGGCCACGTGGGCCTCAAAAGCCAACCCGGCCGTGGCACGGCCGTCGTGGTGTATCTGCCCTGCGCCACCGGCGCCCTGTCGATCGCGGGAACAAGCGCCGACAGCCGCGCTCAGGTCCAGGGGCGCGAGCGGGTGTTGGTTGTCGAAGACGCCGACGAGGTGCGTGCGCTGACGGTGACGATGCTGACGAGGCTCGGGTACTCGGTGACCGCCGCGGCGACACCGGTCGAGGCACTGGAGATGGCCGGGCGAAGCGACTTCGTCTTCGACCTGCTGTTGACCGACGTCGTGTTGCCCGAAATGAACGGCCGGGAGCTTTACGCCTGCATGGCGGCGATACGGCCCGGGATCAAGTGCCTGTTCATGTCGGGGTACACCGGGGATGCCGGCGCCTTGCGGGGCGTCCTCGACGAAGGGCATCACTTTCTCCAGAAACCATTCTCCAAAATGGCGCTGGGTGAGGCGGTACGCCGCGCACTCGGTGAGTGATCTGGCGTCTTCGTGTTCGCGCCCCAGGTCCAGGCTGCGCGGCATCACGGACGTGAACCGGCCGAAAGGGTGGAGTGCGATGAAGCGGATGGCGATGGCGGTGCTCGCGCTGGTGATGGGCGTGTCTTGGGGGACGGGCTTCGTGCAGGCCGAGGGCGGAACCGGGAGCGGCGCGCAGGCGGCGGGCGCCTCGGCGCCGAAGGCGGGCGGGATTCTGCCGGCCGAGTATCAGGCGCGGCGCGCGGCGTTGGCCAACGCGATCGGCCCCGACGCCGTCTTTCTCGCCTTCTCCGCCGAATCGGTCCGGCGATCGGGCGACGTGGACTGGCCGTTCCGCCAGGAAGACAACCTGCTGTATCTGACCGGCCTGAACCAACCCGACACCACGTTGGCGTTGCTCCCCGGCGAGCCCGGCCATTCCGAGGTCGTCTTCGCCACCGAGCCAGATCCATCGGCCGAGCGGTGGACGGGCCGCATCTTGACGTCGCCCGAAATCTCGTCTGCCACTGGCATCAGCCACGTCATGGCCGCCAAGCGCGTCGACGGGTTCGTCGATGCGATCTTCCAGGGCCGTCCCGTCGGCGCGTCGGGACCCGGCGGCTACTTCGCCCCGCCGTTTGCGCCGGCGTTTCTCGCGTCGTTCCGCGCGGGCCGGGCCGAGGTCTGGCTCCTGCTGGCCGATCGCGGCGGCCACGGGAAGCCGACCCGAGAACAACTGTTCGCCGAACGGCTCCGAGCGCGCTACCCCGAAGTCCGCATCCGCGACGCCTCGCCTGTGCTGATCGCGATGCGCGAAATCAAGAGCGACGCCGAACTGGCGATCATCCAGCGCGCCGTGGACATCACGGTCGACGCCCAGAAAGCGGCGATGGCGCGCGTGCTCACCGCGACGCACGAATACCAGGTGCAGGCGACCATCGAGTTCACGTTCCGCGATCGCGGCGCCTCCGGCTGGGCGTTCCCGTCGATCGTGGCGTCGGGCCGCAACGCCACGACGCTGCACTACGAATCCAACAACGACCCGATCGCGCGAGGCGGGTTGATGCTGACCGATCTGGGCGCCGAAGTGGAAGGCTACTCGGCCGACGTCACACGCACGTACCCGGTCGACGGCACCTTCACGCCCGAGCAGCGCGCCATCTACGACGTGGTGCTCGCCGCGCAGAACGAATCGATGCCGTTCGTCAAGGCCGGTCGCCGTTTCGTCGAGGTGTCGGATCAGGCACAAGTGGTCGTGGGTCGCGAACTGATGAAGCTGGGCCTTGTCACCAGGGCGACGCGGGATCAGTCGGAGCTGTATCTGTTCCACGGCACCGGCCACCCGCTGGGTCTGCAAACCCACGACGTCTACGACCGTCAGCGCGTGATGACGCCCGGCATGGTGTTTACCAACGAGCCAGGCATCTACGTGCGCAAAGCCGACGTGCTGGCCAGCGACGTGTTCAAGAAGTTGCCGGCCGCCGAGCAGCAGACCATGCGCACCGCGCTCGATCGCTACGACGGCATCGGCGTGCGCATCGAAGACGACGTGCTGGTGACGGCGGGGGAGCCGAAAGCACTGTCGGCTGCGGCGCCTCGAACCGCGCGCGAGATCGAAGCCTGGATGGCCGCACAGAAAAAATCCAGGTAGCCCGTCGCGCCGGTTATCGCGAAGAAGGAGTGTCGATCAGGAACGGCTGCACCACGCCGAGGCCGACGTACGTCGCGCGCACCTGCTCGGGCAGCGATGCGAACGAGGCCACCACGCCTCGACACGTCGCCCGTCCGCATCGGCACGGCATCGTCCAGAAATCGCCCACCGTGGTCGAATAGTCGAACCGGATTTCCTCGTCCGCCGCAATCTCCGCCAGTGCCACCAGCATTACCATCTCGCGGATGCCGGCGTTGGGTTCGCACGAATGGTTGACGAGCACGCCCGGCTCAATCAGATCGAGATAGCGATTGATGCCCACCTGGAGCGCGTTCGCCGAGTGCGGGCCTTTGGCGCGCACCTCGGCCAGCGTGAGGACGGGACCCTCGAAGCGCAGGATTGCTTCGCCCTCGGAAATGGTCCGCGCGGCGAACAGGCCCCGGCCCACGTCGCACGCGCCGACACGAACCGCGGCCCACGCTTGCTGTGCTGTGGCGGCGGTCGCGGCCACCGGAGGCGGGGTCGGCGTTAGGTCGTCGCCTGAAGGTCGGGCCACTATTGCTCCTCGCTGACGATTGGGCCGCGCTGGTCGAGGCACACCCGGTCGCTGCTGCGGTCGCCGGAACAAGTTGTCCAGACGCTTCCATCCAGACGCCCCCGTCCAGACGCCCCCGTCGAGACGCCACGGCGTGAGACCGCCCCGGAGTAGGGCGGCCCCGGACTCGGTCTTCCCAGCGGTGTGCGATCGCGACCCGACGCGGGAGAACCCGGCCCGAGTGTACTCCAGCGATACCACACGGCGATCGGGCCATGTCGTCGTAAGATGGCGCAACGCACTTGACCGAGGGATGGCACCCATGACGACGCTCCACGTGGCCGCCGGATCGCTGTCCGCGGTCCTCTTTCTCGTTGCGATCGCCGCGGCCCAGCCGCCTGTTCCGCCGCAGCCGCCGGTCCCGCCCGAACCGGTCCGATCGGTCGAGGTCGGCGCAGACCGGACGGTGACGTTCCACTTCAAGGCGCCCAACGCCAAGCGCGTGTTCTTGAGGCGCGATGGCGCCAAGATCGCGCTGATGCAGCCGGACGCCTACGGCTGGTGGAGTCTTACGACGCCGCCGCTCGATCCGGATCTCTACACCTACTCGTTTCGGCCAGACGGGGTCGGCGCCTACGATCCGATGAACCCGCTCATCACGCCAAATCTGCTCTACGTCTCGAACATGTTCCTGGTTCCAGGCGGGCAGCCGTGGGAGGTGGCCGACGTGCCGCACGGCACGCTGCACCGGCACTTCTACACGTCGGCGGTGGTGGGCGACCAGCGCGACTATCTCGTCTACACGCCGCCGGGCTACGACGCCCGCCGCACGCCGGGGCTTCCGGTGCTGTACCTGCTGCACGGCTATAGCGACGATGCCACCGCGTGGACGACGGTGGGACGGGTGCATGTGATGCTCGACAACCTGATTGCTGCGGGCAAGGCCGTGCCGATGATCGTGGTGATGCCGCTGGGCTACGGCGCGCCGGAAATTGTGGCGCGCGGTTTCAAACGGGAGGACGCGCCCGACCTGCGCACGCGCAACTTCGCCCGGTTCACCGAGTCGTTGATCACCGAAGTGATTCCGCAGGTGGAGAAGACGTATCGCGTGTTTACCGCGCCCGCCAATCGCGCCATCGCCGGCCTCTCGATGGGCGGGGCCGAGGCGCTGCTGACCGGGCTGTCCCATCTGGATCGGTTCGCGTGGATTGGCAGCTTCAGCGCCGGAGGCTTCGAGGGCGCGTTCGACGCGTCGTTTGCCGCGCTTGACGGCGCTTCGGTCAACCGCGCTCTGCGGTTGCTCTACGTGGCCTGCGGCAAAGACGACGACCTCGCGCCGCCCAATCGCGAGTTCGCGGCGTGGCTCACGAAAAAAGACGTCGCGGTGACCGTCGTCGAAACCGAGGGTGGACACGAGTGGCCGGTGTGGCGCCGCAACCTGGCGGAGTTTGCCGGACGGCTGTTCAAGAAATAGCCGGGACGTCGCAGGGCCGTTCTCGTCGGTACCCGCGAGGCGCGCACCGCTACTTGGCCGGCGTGGCCGGCGCGGCGAGCAGGCTTTTGATCTTCGCGTCGAAAGCGTCGAAGGGCAGTGCGCCGACAATCAGGACGCCGTCGAGTGTGTCGCCGGTGGTGCGGCCGAGCAGAAAGCTTGGTGTGCCCTCGATGCCGAGGCTGCCGGCGGCGGCGATGTCGGCCTTGATGGCGGCGTCGTGGCGATCGGTGGCGATGCACGCGCCAAACGCCGACATGTCGAGCTTGAGGCCGGCAGCGGCATCGGTGATGAGCGCCGGGCTCAGTTGCGAGGCATAGCGCATCAGCGTGATGCGCAGGTCCCAGAACCTGCCTTGCTCATCGGCACATCGCACGGCGCGCGCGGCGGCCATCGCATGCGGGTGGAAGTCGAGCGGAAAGTCGCGGCTCACGAACCGCACCACGCCGGTGTCGATGTACGCCTTCTTGAGCTGTCCGAACGTGGTGGAGGTAAAGCGGCTGCAGTAGGGGCACTGCAAGTCGGTGAACTCCACCAGCGTGAGCGGGGCATCCGCCTTGCCCATCACCGGGCCGCCGACCTTCGCGAGTCTGCCCTGGCGTTCCGCCGCCGGACCATCGGCCTGCTGGGCGCCGGTAATGCGTTCGAGTGCCGCACGGATGCCGCGCAGTTCCTTGAGCATCTCGTCGGCCTGCGCCTGCGTGATGCCCTGTGCCGCCGCGGGTGCGGCCATCGCCATCACCATCGCCATCACCAGCCCCGCCGCAGTCGTCGCCATCGTCACACGTGCTCGCACGGATGCTCCCTTCGGGCGCCGCGAGGGGCCCGAAGGCAGCGTACCACAGCGCGCCGCCAGTCGACGGCCTCACACTCGACTGGTCCGCGTGTGGCATGTGGTCTGCGGCCTCAATCCGGTGGAGTTCACCGGACGGCTGATCAAGAAATAGCCGCGCGCACCCGGGAAGGTCTCGATCATTTCATCGGCCGGCCGTCTGGCCACCATTTCTCTTCGCTCACGATGCGGCCGTGCTCGTAGACGTAGACAAAGTTCTTCTGGCCATTGTCGTAGTAGCCCGTCCAGGCGCCCTCCTTCACCCCATCCACATTCTGGCCCTGCTGACTGATCCGGCCATTCTCGTAC
>Ga0194060_10002362_pt1 | contig 13458 bp, 13 predicted proteins | sample SepL225m_MetaG_FD_163427 | JGI IMG/M metagenome (GOLD analysis project Ga0194060, IMG submission 163427) | Anoxic zone freshwater microbial communities from boreal shield lake in IISD Experimental Lakes Area, Ontario, Canada - Sep2016-L222-5m | ecosystem: Environmental > Aquatic > Freshwater >... | reverse complement strand
GATATCATGAATCCCCTGGTTGTTTGGCTTGCGTCGGCACATTCCGATGGAGTGACGGGTTGCCGCTTTGTCGGCAAAAAATGGAATCCATCGCTGCCAGCCGATCAGGCCGCTTTCGCCGCTCGGGAGGAGCCAGTCTTCCAGGGCCAACCGCCGGGCACCTTTCCGGCGAAAGAAGATTAACGGCGATTTCACGAGTAATTTCATAAAAAATAAGGAGGCATCATGAACAGCACCGAAATTCCCGCGATGAAGATTCCCCGTCGTCTTGAAGGCAGAGTGGCTATTATCACCGGCGCCGGCCATGGGATCGGCAAGGCCTACGCATGGCGATTCGCCCAGGAAGGGGCAGGGGTGGTCATTGCTGAACTTGACGGCAAGGCAGCAGCAGCGGTGAGTCAGGAGCTCTGCCAGGCCGGCCACGAAGCCCTTGCTTTTCCCTGTGATGTAACCAATGAAGAACAGATGAAGGAGATGGCCCGTCAAACCATTGAGAAATTCGGCCGCATTGACATCCTGGTCAACAATGCCTCCATCTTTGTAACCGTACCCATGTCGCGGTTGCCCTTCGACCAGATCGACCCTGACGAATGGGATCGCCTGATGCGGGTCAATCTGAAAGGGATGTGGTTGGCCTGTCGCGCCGTTGTTCCGCAAATGCGAAAACAGCACTACGGAAAAATTATCAACATCAGCTCCGGTACGGCTTTCCACGGGCGGGGAGGAAGAATACACTATACCACCTCCAAGGCCGGCGTCCTCGGGTTTACCCGCACCCTGTCCAGGGAAGTGGGGAAAGACGGTATTACGGTCAATTGCGTTGCCCCCGGCAGCACGATGAGCGAGGAAAAACCGGATGAAGGCACCGTGAAGTTGCGGGAGACAGCCGTCAGTACCAGAGCCATTGATCGGGTTCAGCGGCCGGCGGATATTGTCGGCGCAGTTGCTTTTTTTGCTTCCCCGGACAGTGATTTTATTACGGGCCAGACGCTGCTCGTGAACGGTGGCGATCATCTGCAATAATTTCCGGGAGGAATCCCCGGAAGGTGAATTCCCCTTTTGTCTTAAATAACACTTGGAGGTGATTGAAATGTATGGATCCCGTGCGCGGATTGGGTTTATTGCTCCTGCCTCAACAATTGACACTACTGGTTACGAGTTCTACCGCATGGCGCCGCCCGGGGTGATGATGGTCGGAACCATCATGGGAATCCGCATGCTTACGGACGAAGATATCGGCAGAGCCCTCGAAGCTCTGGATCGCGTAGCCGAACAGTATTCCCGGGAACCGGTGGATATCGTGATTTTAGGCGGATCTCCTCCCGTGATCCATGGCGGGATCGGTTTCGAAAAGGACTTGGCGGATCGCATGGAGCGGGCAAGCGGCATCCAGGCCACAACCAGCCAACTGGCCGCACTGGTAGCCTTTAAAGCCTTGGGCGTGCAGCGCCTGGCAGTTGCCAGCCCCTTCGACGATCATCAGAACGGCAAACTAAAAGAGTATCTTGAAGGCAACGGCTTTGAGGTTGTGTCAATGGCGGGGGGAGTCGGCGTCCCCTTGAAGGAGTATAGTTTTTTGGCGAATGAGACATCGTACCGGTTGGGACGTGAAGCTATGCGCAAAGCCGGCGGCAAGGCGGAGGGTCTGTATCTTCCCTGTGCAAAATGGCCAACCGTGGAGAATATCGCCCTTCTGGAGCAAGACACCCATGTCCCCGTGGTATCGAGCATCCAGGGCATGATGTGGTATTGTTTAAGAACGCTGGGGCTTACCGACCGGCTTGAAGGATTCGGCCAACTGTTTGACATTGAGCATGTTTGAGATAAGAGGGGCAGCCATTTGGTAGCATGGGTTGCCCCCTTGCTCAACTACACAGGAGCAGCGGACGGTAACCCCAACAAGAAAGCCGGGTTATGCTGCACCATGGTTTTTATGCTCTCTTCGTCAATTCCAGAAACCATTAAGAGGCGGCCGATAAACATACGGAGAAATTCAGGGCCCGGCGGAACCCATTCCCGAAAGGCGTCGGTGCTCAAAATGCAGTGGTCGGCTCCCAACTCAGCGATAAATTCAGGTATGCGCTCAAGATTGTTGGCAGCGAAGAGATTGAGCGCGCAAAACTCGGCATAGGCGCCCCGCTTGATCATTTCTTTTGTCTGCTCCAGAGTGGCTCCGACGGCTTCCGACAGGGGGTGGGTAAACACTAATTGTCCGTAATCTATGCGCTCGCTTTCTTTGGCAATGGCAAGACTTTCCCAGGGAGAGATATGGCCGGTGCACAGCACCAACTGCAAGTCCTTCGCTAACCGTATGATCTCAAGCATATCGCCGGTAAGGTTACCCGATGAGTCAAGGCAGGATAACCCCGGTTCAAATGATAATGAAGGAAACCATCCTTTCATCATTCTGCTGAAACCGCCTTCACCCCGCTTATGAGCGGCATTCCACGTGGGCAGCCAGACTACTTTGGCTCCTTGCCGGGCAGCGGCCTCCACAACCCAGGGGCTGAGTCCGCCTGCAATTGAGTTTAAGGTAATGCTGGAAAAACATTCTATACCCGGGACGCGCTGCCGGAGATGATATGCCCGCCCCATGGTTGGCCACATTTGCGATTTGAGCACCACCCCCCGCATCCCCAGGCTGAGAGCCATCTGTAACGCCTCTTCATCATCCATGCGCGCCTTCACCCGGAGAGTTATTTCGGGATAGCCATGATAATGCATGTCAATCGCTCCTTGCAGGAGAGAAGCTACGTCCTTTGTCTCAGCAATCTTTGCCTGCTGGTCTCTGTTGTCCATAGGATATAACCCCTTTCAACAATTGGATGGATGCCTGCCATGATTATTTTCTCTGGTGATTGGTTGTTCGCGCTCTTTGTACCACATGTTACGTGAGAATTCTGCCCTTTTATTCTCAAAAATGTCTGAGGGGAATGATTGGCAGGAATATTTTTGTTCGTGCAAAATGCGCCTGTCTTCGACAATCAGTATAACGTCCGCACCTAATCGCCTCGATTTCGGAGGAGGCGGCAGTCACCGGGAGCGGGACTGTAGCGGTGGCAGATATCTGTAACAGCTGCGGAAACCGGGAGAAGTTAGCATCCATGCCCCTCAATATTTACACCAGTATGGAGGAATTGTTGGATTGCAAGACCTCTCTTTTTCATTCGGACTACATTTTGTTATAGCAAACTTTGTTATTCTATGTTACCGAAAAGCTCAAAGGAGATAAGACAATGAACATTTCTCTTACGCCACAACTTGAAACACTGGTGAAAAATAAGGTGGAGAGCGGGCTTTATGGTTCCGCAAGCGAGGTTATGCGCGATGCCTTGCGCCTTCTTGAAGAACGAGATCGGAGACATCTTTTGCGTGTTGAAGAACTTAGGGCCGAAATCAAGAAAGGTTTGGATAGCGGCGAGGCAACCCCATTAGACGTGGGAGCCATCAAGGCACGAGGCCGTAAACGGCTTGATGCGCAACAAAACAAGGCAAACGGCTGATGTTGAGAATCAACAAGAGCCCCGAGGCTGAAAACGACCTTGATGAAATATGGTGTATATAGCCCAAGACAACCCTGACAATGCGGACAAATTCATTGACGAAATCGAGGTAACATGTCGGAAACTCGCTCGGTTTACGAGCATGGGTAGAAATCGGGATAAACTCCATCCAGGGTTGCAAAGTTTCCCGGTTGGCAAATACCTGATTTTCTCTATGCCGATTCACGGTGGAATTGAGATTGTCAGGGTGCTACATGGCATGATGGATATAGATGTGTTATTCATTCCCGGTTGAATCAAGCCTTCTCTTCAAGGGCTACGTTTTGTTGACTGCAATAAAGAAAAGTCGCCCCCATTTTTCCAATGTATAGTGACCGATCTCTTTCAAATCAGCCTTCGCCATCAAGCTCATTCATTAAAGCCTTGAGGGAATAATCCGCAGTACCGCTTTCTTCACCCTCGATAAGTGCACGGCGTAATAAGGATAGTTTGGTCTCACGTTCTTCCAAGAGCCGCAGACCGGCACGGATCGCTTCGCTTGCTGAGCCATAACGGCCCTGGACAACCTGCTGGGAAATGAACTTTTCGTAGTGGGCCCCTAAAGTGACACTGGTATTTTTTTGCATGATATCGCCCCTCTGTGCTTGTTAATATTACATTATAATATCTATTGGTATAAGTCAATGTCTAAGGAACAATCGGAAATGGTTGGCAGGGATATTTTTGTTCGTGTAAGATGTGCCTGTCTTCGATAATCAGTAAACCGTCCGCACCTAATCGCCTCGATTTCGCAGGAGGTGGCAATCACCGGGAACGGGACTGTAGCGCGGCGGATATCTGTATCAGCTGCGAAAACTGGGAGAAATTACGATTCATGCCCCTCAATATTTACACCACTACGGAGGAGTTGGATTGCAAGACCTGACTGATAAAATCAGGAGGAAATAATTATGGGAAGCGCAGTTAAAGAAACATACAGCGAACAGTATGTGACGTATACGTTAGAAGTAGATGGAAAATTCTACATCGTAGAACATGTACCGGCCAGAGTGTGCGTGGAAACGGGGGAACAATATTTTTCCCCAGAAACCGTTGAAAAAATGCAGAATATTATCTGGGGACAAAGAAAGCCGGTCAAGGTGATGGAAACCCCTGTTTATGAATTCGGATTAGCCGCTACGCATTCCTGAGCAGAAAAGCCCTCCTTGTAATCAAGAACGCGCGGTTATCAGGTCTTGCAATCACGCATCACGCCAATGCCTTATGCTTCCTCACTACGGAGGAATTGTTGGATTGCAAGACCCTCTTTTTCCTAAATTACGCTTCAGGGCGTTCAGTCTATATGTTCCTGCCGCTTCAGCCATACCTTTACATCCTCTATCAGCGAAGTCCTAAAATCTTCCGGCTCAAGTATTACAATATTGGGTATCCAGGATTTGAGGATATTGCGAATTGCCTCATAGTGGCCTATCCGGAAGGTGACAACGAGAGATCCGTCCGGCCTTTCTTCTTTGATCTCCTGGGTCGGGAACATTTTACGCCTCTTGAAATAGTGACTTACCCGTGCATCGATAAGCACCTTGACCTCCAAGTTCATGGCCCCCGTAAACCAGATGTTGGCGCTCTTTTGTAGGATGTCATCAAGATTCTCCGGAACATTCTGGCAGCATGCCTTCAGTAACCGGAATTCAGTGATCCGATCAAGTGCGTAGCGTTTGAGGATGCCGGTTGCCGATTCATTGCCTACAAGATACCAAAAGCCACTGAAGTAGACGACACGATAGGGATCTATCTGAGCGGGGTGAGAACCCTTGCCTGTTGCATAGTGAAACGTTACTTGTTTCTTCTCCCTTATAGACTTAACAATCTTATTCAGGAGTACGCTGTCCAGCGGAACGGCGTCGTCAATCTTCACGAAGACCGGCATTGAGGTTACACAGTCGTACAGGTGGTCCAATACGTCATCCGCAGCCTTCTGGAAAGGCTGTCCTAACTGGCCTACAATGTTTTTGAGGGCGATCACCAGGGCCAGTTCCGTTTCGTCAAAGACTTCCAGGTTTTTTACCAGATCCTTGCTCATCTGGTGGGTGCCTTTCTGAATTTCATGAAGAGGGAAGCCCGATTCCTTGAGAAGCAGCAGGTCCCGCTGAATCGTTCGGGGTGTGGTCTGGAATTGTTTGCTGAGCCAACTGCTGGAGACCTTTTCTTTCTCCATGAAGATCCTGAGGATCTGTCCAAGTCGGATCAGTTTTGTCTGTGTATTTTGCTCACGAACCATCGTCTGCTCCCTCCAACAACAATAATTAAATCGTCCCGAAATAATACGACTCACGCTTGTCGTCTGGGTCTGGAAGTATCAGAGAAAAACGTCTAAGGTCAAGACAAAGAAGGGAAAGGGAATGGGATATGGAAACAATTGTAAAAAAACAGATGGAAGGGATTTAGTTTGGGCAGATTCAGATTCACAAACATGTCGCCGGCATTCCTCTGATCGGTAACGGCGATGCCGGACAAATCAATAATTATCGAGGGTAAAAAATGGAATTGTTGGAACGTTATGAAATGTTGAAACTGAAGGTGATCGAAAGAAAAGATTCATTTGATCACTTCCTGGCGCTTCTGGAGGGTGAGACCACCTGGCTCACCTCTCCAGCGAGTACCAGGTATCATCTGGCTGAGGAACAGGGGCTCCTAAAGCACAGCATCGGCGTGGCGGAAACCCTTTTACGATTCCGGGAATCGCTGGCCCCGGCAATAAAGGAAGAGAGCTGCGTCATCGTCGGATTGCTTCACGATGTTGGCAAATTGGGAATGCCGGGCAAACCGCTGTATCTGCCAAATGATAATGAATGGATGGCAAAAAACCGGGGGATACGCTATAAGATCAACCCGGATGTGGTGGCGATGGGGCTGGCCGTCCGTAGCCTTTACCTGGTGACACAATACATCCCTCTCTCAGACGCCGAAGCCCAAGCCATTACCTATCACGACGGGCAGTATATCGATGACAACAAGATCGTTGCCCACAAAGAAGAACCCTTAACTCTTCTTGTCCATTGGGCGGATTACTGGACAGCGCACATCTACGAAGAAGGAAGAGATAAAAAACTAATTTAACGGAGGAGATATGCCATACCATCGTCCACTTAGAAAGTCTGAGCCACCTTCACCAGAAATACTCGTTCCGGAATTTGAAGCCGCTATCAAAAGTCTCGTCCGTAGGTTTCGGAATCATCCATACGCATTCTACACAGAGACCGACATGCACTGCTATCTCTATCACCGCCTGTATTCGGGCGGCATCGTGAATGGAATTTATCCCACGGCCGAGGGTCATGACACAATCCTGCTTCATAAAGAATACCCGACCGTTGCGCGATACTTGAGAAGGGATGACGGGAGACTGGAAGAGTCGGTCGAAGGGCGTCGGCGTGGAGCGTTCGACATTTCAATATGGGATCCTCGTTTTATTGCCGAGCGTGCGCACCGGAAGCAGAAGGTTCTCTGCGCTGCGGAGTTGGCCCTCAATGAGTGTGGTACGCGGAATCCTCATACTTTCAACGATGCCACGAAATTGGCAGGTCCAACTAATGAGATCAGATACGGGTACCTTCTCTTCTTTGTCCGTGATGATCCTGACTTCAAACGTAACGAGGAACATATCCGGGAAAGCCTTCAAGACGCGGCTGAACGAGTTCGGGTGGTCTTAGTTCAGATCGAGGGGAAGTCGAAGCCGAAACCAGAGTTTCTCGGCGCGTGGGGTACTGTCTAACAACTGATAATATTTTAATCTTCCCCAGTTTTTCGGTTTTTTTCGGAAGGAGGAGTGGAATGATAGTCAAAGAACTTCGTAAGGGCAAATTTGTAATATCTGGTTATATTCGCTTTGAGAATGGAAAAGTGAATTTACAATTCATGGATGATATTGATAAAAAATTCTATAGTGAAATTGGATTGGGCGCTCGCTCTTTTAAGCCTTCTGATGGGTTGGAATATATGAATGCAGTTGTTACAGCCTTTATACGATCTACTGGAATTGCTCTTGTTAAAGAGGAACAGGATGAGGAATGGATGTCAGTTAGGCTTGTGCCAAAAATGAAGGCTTATAAAGCGGAAATAAACCAGCGATATTGGGAGTATCAAAAGTCTCAGTTTTCAAATGGGTTAAGTTTCGTTGAGCGTCCGTATGTTCAAGATGGACGCCCACCTGTCTTTATTAGAGGTGAAGCATGGCGCAACGTCATTATCAATCCTGTTGCAGACCAGCAGGAAACTCATAAATTACTTGCTCTGATACCTAAAGGGGAAAGACATAGATGGTTTGGCAGTATGAACAGTTCGCAGGCGTTGGCACAGAGTATATTAGGAAATTTGGCAATACACGGTTCCTTAGCGTGCTTGTCGGAACTGAAAGATGATGACGGGATGGATTTATTTGGTAAAGCACAAATCTCATCCGATAATTTTAAGATGGAGCATAAAATAGATTATCTTGGTGAACCACGTAAAACAAGCCTTGACGGCTATATCAGTGGAGATTATCGAATAGCCATAGAGTGCAAGTTCACAGAAGCAGAAGTAGGATCTTGTTCTCGGCCTCAATTGACGCCAAAAGATTCAAATTACGAGAGTGATTACTGTGATGGTACTTATTCAGTGCAAAAGGCAAGAAAGACACGCTGTTCATTAACAGAAAGGGAAATTTTATATTGGCGGTATGTGCCTAAATTGTTCAAGTGGGCAATTGATAGCGACTTTAATCCATGTCCGATGAAACAGAAGTATCAATTGGTAAGAAATCTTTTAGCCGCAGGTGTAAAGTCAGATGGAACTGCTTCTGTTAATAATGGTCATGCCCTGCTAATTTATGATAACCGCAATCCAGCCTTTCAGCAAGGTGGTAAAGGGCTGATTGCTTATACGGAGGCTCGAATAGCCTTACGCGAACCAACGATGCTAAGGAAATGCAGTTGGCAACGTATTGTCCAACATATAAGAAAAAAAGATATTTTGTCCTGGCTGACAGAGAGACTTGCTCTAAAGTATGGGTTGTAACGAGGAAATTATGAATAAAAAAATGGAGGCTGCTTTTCCACCACCTCCGGTGGAAGCGAGCGAGCTTCTTCTGCCAATCACAACTTGGCCTGAAATATATCGCGAAGCTGCGGTTACTGGTATCATATTTGACGAGTTTTGGTATGATAGCGTCGAAGATGGGGTGGCTTATTTCTTCCGCTGGCTCGGAGAGCCTCGTGCCACAGTTCTCGTCGTCTGGAATAAGGAGAGCCCAACACACATCGAGTGTCGTAAGATCGGCGATCTACCCACTTCTGCAGCCGAGTCGGAGCGTATCATTGCGGACGTCACGCAGTTATTTCGTAATGCCGGTTTCTGGCGTAACCATTTAATACATTGAAGCATTTTCTAATGCCCACATCTTTGTACCATCAGACGATTCAGGTGGTTGGTGTAGTCTCTTGGCTGGGGCTACCCCATCATCATAAGGCGTGCGGCGCAAGCGGCATCATCTGTTGAATTTATGGAGGAGTAATCATATGGAAAATAAGCAAGCTGAGTTTGTACATCTCCATGTCCATACAGACTATAGCCTTTTGGACAGCACGATCCTGATCGGCGATCTTTTAGAGAAAGCAAAAGAGTTCGGTATGTCCGCTGTTGCCATGACCGATACCGACAATATATCCGGGGCAATTGAATTTTACGAAAATGCCAAAAGAGCAGGGATCAAGCCGATTATTGGCTGTGAACTTCATTTAGCTCCAGATCTTCAAACGGGGAAGAAACCACGAATGGAGAATACCTTCAGGCGTCTTGTCGTTCTTGCCGAGAACAATACCGGCTATCACAATCTCATCAAGCTGACATCTGCCGGATACCTTGAGAGTGCTTACAAACTACCATGCATCAACAAAGAGCTATTACAGAAGCACCGAGAAGGTCTGATTGGAATGAGCGCTGGCCTTGAAGGAGAAATAGCCCGCCATCTGATGGAAGGAAGAAAAGATGCGGCGGTTGAGGCGGCGCGGTCTTATCTTGCAATTTTCGGTAACGGTAATTTTTTTCTTGAGATCAACGACAATGGTTTGCCAATCCAAGAAAAGGTCAATGCCGGAATCATGGAAATCAGCAAGCAACTTTCCATCCCGGTTATGGCGGCGAATGACTGTCATTATCTCATAAGAAAAGAATCGGAGGCTCATGATATTCTTCGATGTATCCGTTTAGGACAGACTTTGAAGGACAGCAACCAAACAAAATTTACAACAAATCAATTCTATTTTCGCTCAGCGGATGAGATGAAGCAATTATTTCACTATTGCCCTGAAGCTATAAATAATGCAGGCATTATAGCTGAACGTTGTAACGTTGACCTTGATTTCAGAGAGTTTCACCTGCCGCAAATTGAGAATTATCCGGGAGAGAACCTTGATGAACGTTTAAAAATAGAAGCGACCGAGGGTTTGGCAAGAAGAATGCCGCACATATTGCAGGATGGGGAAGCAGTAAATCAGGGATTATACTCGAAACGTTTGCACGAAGAGCTGGAAATTATCAAAAACATGGGATTTTCTGGTTATTTTCTGATTGTCTCCGACTTCGTAAGGTATGCAAAGAATAACAACATTGCCGTTGGCCCCGGTCGTGGTACCGCTGCGAGTAGTCTTGTAGCATATGCCACTGGAATTACGAATATAGATCCTGTCCGTTACGGTCTGATTTTCGAGCGATTCCTCAACCCCAGCCGCGTTAGTGTACCCGATATTGATATTGATTGCTGTCAGGAAAAGCGCGGCGACCTGATCAAGTACGTAACAGAAAAGTATGGAAAAGAAAAAGTGGCCAGAATCATTGCTTTCGACAGCATCAGCGCACGGAGGGCCATTAAGGATGTCGGAAAAATTATAAGCATCTCTGCCGATGACGTTGACGCTATTGCCAAATTAATGCCGCGGCACACTGAGTATATTACTAATGTAATTGATGATACCATCAAGACGAAACCAAAGCTTCAGGAGAAAGAGCAGAACAGCAAGAGCATAAAGAAATTACTTTACCTATCTCGCTGCGTAGAAGGATTAAAATCGTCTACTTCTACCGACGAAGCTGGCGTTGTGATCTCCGATATCGCTCTCATAGAAAATGTACCTTTGCGCAAAAGCAAGAGTGACGGCGCTGTCGCCACACAGTTTCCCATGGACGACCTTTACAACTTCGGCCTGACGAAGTTCGATTTTTTCGGTCTCAAAACCCTAACAATAATTAAAAATACGTTGGATTTTATTGAGAAAGACTGGGGGAAAAAGATCAATATTGATACCATACCTCTTGATGATTCAATGACCTATGAGCTGCTGATGTCGGGCAATACAGGCGGAGTATTCCAACTGGAAGGCGCCGGTATGAAAAAGATACTCACCGCCATGCAGCCGGATTGCTTTACGGATATTATCGCCTTGATTGCTCTGTACCGACCGGGAGTCATGAACATGATTCCGGATTTTATCGAGAGAAAATTGGGCATTACAAAAATCACTTATGAAGTTCCAGCGTTGGAGGATATACTTAAGGAAACGTATGGTGCTATTATTTACCAAGAGCAGGTCATGCAGATTGCCGGCGTCATCGGAAACTACACCATGACGGAAGCGGATAGCCTGCGTAGAATCATGAGCAGGGGAAATACCGCTAAGCTGGAACAGGAAAAGCTACGGTTTCTCGCTGGGGCAAAAGTAAAAAAGATATCAGCGCAGAAAATCCACAACATCTGGGGACAGATGGAGAGATTCGCCGAGTATGACTTCAATAAATCCCACAGCACCGCTGTTGCCTTGATAGCCTACCAGGCAGCTTATCTCAAGGCCCATTATCCTGTTGAATTCATGGCCGCGAAAAGGAAAAGATCAAAAGTATACAGATATAATTTATAAAGTTCAGCCCTTGGTATTATAAGGGAAGATCGGGAAAAGGAATTATCTATGCCCCTCAACATCTACACCAGCAACCGGATGGAAAAGCTCGTTGAGGCCCTGGCCTGCGTTCTCGAAGAACCGCTTAGCTTCCCCCTGACCTCTGAAGTGATTGTCGTACAGAGCAAGGGAATGCAGCGCTGGGTGGCAATGGAGTTGGCCAAGCATTTCGGCGTCTGGGCCAACTGTAATTATCCGTTTCCGAATTCCTTGGTGGGGCGGCTGTTCAGCCTGGTCCTTCCCGAGGTTTCCGATGATGGATCCTCTTTTTCCCCGGAAGTGCTCACGTGGAAGATTATGGGGCTTCTGCCCGGATTCCTGGGGCGTGAGGAATTTGCCCCCTTACAGCATTATCTTGTTGGAGACCGGAACGGACTCAAGCGTTTTCAGCTCGCGGAACGCATTGCCGACACCTTCGACCAGTACACCCTGTTCCGTCCGGAGATGCTTTCGGAATGGGAAGCAGTCAAAGAAACGGGCGGCAGTAACGGCGAGTGGCAGGCGGTCCTCTGGCGGGCACTGGTGACCGGCAGTAAAGGATACCATCGGGGGCGTCTCAAGGATGAGTTTTGCCGTCGGATGATGATGGGCATCCCGGTTGATAGTGGGGTACCGGAAAGGATCGCCCTATTCGGCATCTCCTATTTACCGAAATACCATATGGAAATTCTGGCAACGATAGCCCGGATTACCGATGTCAACCTGTTCCTCCTGAGTCCCACCCGCGAATATTGGGCCGACATCATCTCACGGAAGGCAAAGGCAAGGCTGACCGCTGAAGATAGCGCCCTGCGGATTGAAGGGAATCCGCTCCTGGCGTCCCTCGGCAAGCTGGGCCGTGACTTTTCCGACATGGTTATTGAGATCGGCGATGTGGCTGCCCTTCAGGAAGACCTCTACGAAGATCCGGGCGGGGCTTCTTTGCTTCATGACATACAGACGGATATTCTTAACCTCTCCGGCCCTGGGGAGATGCCTCGGGGGATCCCTGGAAGGATGGATAAGCGACCCATCGGGCAGGATGACCGGTCAATCCAGATCCATTCCTGCCACAGTCCGATGCGCGAAATAGAGGTTCTCTACGACAACATCCTGGCCCTCCTGGTGCGAGTAGACGGACTCGTGCCCCGGGACATCGTCGTGATGACCCCCGATATTGAGACCTATGCACCCTATATTTCGTCGGTCTTCGACGGGCGCCAGGATGGCTCTCTGAAAATCCCTTACTCCATTGCTGATCGGCGCCTGCAAAGCGAGGGGCAGATCGCTGTGGTGCTCCTGAAGCTGCTGGCTCTCCCCGGCAGTCGGCTCACGGTAATCCAGCTGTTAGACATCCTTGAAGCAACTCCGGTCAGAAGCCGTTTTGACTTGGACGATCAAGATCTCGAAATCATCCGCGGCTGGATTGAGGATACGCAGGTACGATGGGGGATGGACGAGCAGAGCCGAATCCGCCTGGGGCTTCCCGGCTATCGGGAAAATTCCTGGCGGGCCGGACTTGATCGTCTGCTCCTGGGCTATGCCCTGCCCGATGAGAATGGACGCCTGTTCAATGGCAAGCTTCCTTACGATGAGATAGAAGGTTCCAGCGCCCTGACCCTCGGCAAACTTATTGATTTTGTAAATAAAGTTGATGATATAGCCAATAGCCTGACAAGGTCGCGAACCCTTGGCGAGTGGCAGGATCAGTGTGGCAACCTGTTGACAGACTTTATCACCGCTGACGAAGACATGGCCCGTGAACTGGCAACAGTCGCCGGCGTGGTGTCAAATATCGGTGAACTGGCGGAACAGTCCGGCTACGATGAGCAAGTGGAGCTTGGCGTCATTCGGGCGTGGCTTACCGCGCGTCTGGACCAGGAAGAAAAGGGGCTTGGTTTCATCACCGGCGGTGTAACATTTTGCGCCATGCTCCCCATGCGCAGCATTCCCTTTCGGGTGGTCGCCCTGATTGGCATGAACGATGG
>Ga0194060_10002361_pt1 | contig 13460 bp, 8 predicted proteins | sample SepL225m_MetaG_FD_163427 | JGI IMG/M metagenome (GOLD analysis project Ga0194060, IMG submission 163427) | Anoxic zone freshwater microbial communities from boreal shield lake in IISD Experimental Lakes Area, Ontario, Canada - Sep2016-L222-5m | ecosystem: Environmental > Aquatic > Freshwater >... | reverse complement strand
TGCTGGCGGGGGCAATGACGGGTCGCGCCCAGAATCATCTTTCTCGAAACGTCGGCGCTTATGAACCCCCGAGCCCGGATCAGGCAGCATCCAGCCTTCCGCACGACATGCATCCGGGAAAATCCCTTCGACCAATGCCACATAACGCTTCACCACCGCCCGCTTCAAGAACTGAGTCCGGCATTTGGCCTCAGCTTTTGCGTTCTTAGCCACAACCAATAACCCGGAAGTTTCACGATCCAAGCGGTTGACCAATGCGGGCGATTCAATGCAATGGGTTGTTTTAAGCCAGGCCCACAGGGTGTGGTTGAAATATCGGCCCGCCGGATGACAGGGCAAATTCGGCGGCTTGTTAATCACCATCACATCATAATCTTCAAAAACAATCCCGATATCGAAACAGACAGGAGGTTCGGGTATGTCACGCGCAATAAACTCCACCCGGTTCCCCGCCTCAAGCCGGTAATCCGGGGCCACAGCAGAATCATTCACCAGGACACGCGATTCGAGCATGTGCGTCAACCATTCGTCCCGTGAATGGTAGGTAAAGCGGCCGGCCAGATAATCGACCAGCAAAACGCCGCCCTGGCCCGGAGGAAATACAAATTGAATTCGCCGTTTCATGCGGGTGCTTATGTTACCCCTTCTTGACTTTCGAGCAATGTTTGTCTTGTATGGAGTGTTTTCAGGGGAGAACATGCAATGGCATCGACACAATATGGACAATTGTTACAGGGCGACCCGGAGATCATGGACCGCCAGTTTGTGGCATTCCAGAATCAGCCGGTGGATCAGGAATGGATGCCGGACCTGAAGGAATTCGACCGATTCCAGACGACGATCGGCAAACCTGTCTCCGTCACGGGGCCCGGCACATTTTTTGGCCGCGCCCAGCGTACGCTGCACCTCCTCCCCTCACAAACCGATGGCTGGTGGTTCGACCGGACGGATTTACCTGATGCCATGCCCATCCGGGTATCGGCCAATAATGTTTGGACCACCCAGCGGAACATCGTTCTTTGCAGCGGCTCACCCCACAATTACATGCGCATGGTCGAACACATTGTGGCCCTTAGACTGGCCCTGAACGTGGACAACCTGATGATCCGCATGGATTCGGGAGATCCGCCCCTGTTTGACCGCGGCAGCATGGATCTGGTGGAGGCCATTGATAAGGCCGGCATCATTCACATCGCTCAACCCGCCCGCTACGTGACCGTGAAGGAGCCTGTCTCCATTCTGGCCCCGAATGGAAGTTTTCTGATTGTCACGCCCTGCACGACTCCGGTTCCCCAACTCAACCTGGACGTGGCCGTAAACTTTAAGACCGCCATTGGCAAGCAGCGGCTGAAAATCCGGTTGACCCCTGAAACCGGACGCTACGGTTCACTCGCCCGCACCAATTGCTCTTTTACCCAAATGGTGTTCACCAAGACCATCGGCAAACTCTTCGCTGACGTCAGGAATCTGGGCTACACAAATAAAAACATCCTCGTGGCGGGCCGCCGGAAGTACCACAATACCCCCACCATGATCCATAACGGGAAGTCGCTTGAACCCGTCTGGCACAGGACCATTCTTGACCTGGTGGCGGCGCTGGCCTTGATTGACACCGGACGTTTCGTCGGCAATGTATTTTCCTACAAGGCAGGCCACGCACTCGACGTGATCATGGTGCGCAAACTTTTTGAGCGGGATCTGCTGTGTCCTCTCGGAGAAAGATAAACTCATGCCGACAGAAGGAACGCTTAAGCGCTGGATCCTGGTCAACTACGCCGGCTATCCGTTTGCACCCAACAGTCTTATGCCGGACAATGGTCTGGCAAATCTGGCAGGCATCATTCTTGACAGCGGCGGCGAGGTGGAAATCCGTGATTACGGCACCGTCAGCACCGTGGCCAGAATGACCTCCCCCGAACTTGAACGTCGCTTGACCCGGGCATGGAATACCTTGAAGGCCCCAAATCAAGGGCACCTCCTTGCCATCAAAAAACTGGTGACTTTGGCCCAGCTTCCAGGCGCAGAGCGGGAACGCCAACGCCTTCAAGACAGACTGGTGAATGAAATTGGCACTGAATTGATTGACCACATCCGGCGCAAAAACATCCAGGCCATCGGCTTTAAACTCTGGAATGGCGATGGGTTATCCTGTTCAGCGGCCCTGGCCGGACGGATCAGGAAGGCATGCCCTGACATCAAGATTTTCGGTGGTGGCCCCCATGTGGATCTTTTCCTGGACCGCATTCTTCGTTTTTATCCCTTCTTCGATGCTTTGATCTATGGAGAGGGGGAAGACACCCTGCGCCAGCTCGTCGCTTCCGGGGGGGACGTCAAATCTTACGCTTCAATCCCCAACCTGATTTACCGTGAGGGAGACGTTCTCCGCACGACGGAAGAGCGAATGGTGGCGGATCTAGACCAGCTTCCCATGCCCGTATATGACCCCGCCGTGTATCCCGCCATGGCGGGTGACGAAAAAATCAAACTCATCGTGATCGACGAGAGCCGGGGCTGCCGCAACGACTGCGCCTTCTGCATTCATCCGGTAAAAAGCCATAATAACGTCAGAATGAAAAGTATCAGTCGCCTGATACAGGAAGTGCGACACATCGGAAAGGAATGGGGAATTCACACCTTCCGGTTTGCCGGCTCCTGCACCCCGTACAGCCTGCTGAACGCTTTTGCAGAGGAAGTCGTCAAACAATCACTCCACCTGCAATATTCCTCCTTCGCTCATATCCATCACAGCGAGGAGGCGAATTTTAAAATGATCCGTCAATCGGGTTGTGTCGCCCTGTTCTTTGGCATCGAGTCCGGGTGCCAGAAGATTCTGGACCGCCTCCAGAAAAGGATCACCACCAACGAGATCACCACCGCGATTAAACGCGCCAACGAGGCGGGCCTGTTCACGGTTGGAAGCCTGATCTTTCCCGCACCGGGCGACACACCCGAAACGGCCGCCGAAACCATCGAGCTCATCCGGGGACTTAACCTGGGATCAATTACCCTGCAACCTCCAGTCGTGGTGCCCCGGACTCGCTGGTTTGAGAATCCGACCGCCTATGGATTCGGAATTGCTGATATGGAGAAATACCTGAACACCGGCATGACCTGGAAAGTGAAAATACAGTTGCCGCCCCGATTCTGGGACGTCCTCCCCATGACACTTGACGGCCTCTCCTACCGGAAGATGCTGGCCCGGACCTCCGCCTTCTCAAAGCAACTGGCACCTCTGGGCATTCCCACATCTATTTCCGACGAGAACTACCTGATGAGCAAACTTGCAGGCCTCGACCCAGTTTCGTTCCGGGATCGCAGCCTGGCCGCCTTTTATGCCGGCGACACCACCGTGCTCCGCGAACTCGTCCAGTCAATCAACCGTGCCGGCACGGGATCATCATTGTAATCCGGGTCCCTTCACCCGGCTTGCTCTGAATGCGGACGGCCCCGCCATGCGCCTCCGTCACCTGACGAACAATCGACAATCCCAACCCGGTCCCGCCCGAGTTCTTTTTGGTAGTGAAAAACGGTTCGGCTGTCAGGCGGATTAACTCCTCGCTCATCCCGCAGCCATTATCCTCAACACCGATTTCCACACTCTCCCCTTGCAGGGAACACCAGACACGGACTTTACCTTTACCGGGCGCCGCCGCATCCACGGCATTGACAACCAGGTTCTGGATTGCCCGCTCAACCTGCACGGCATCAATCTCCACAACGACTCTGTTCTCAGAGGGTTCCACAATAATCTCAACCTGTTTTTTTTTCGCTTTACCCCCGCATTCCAATGAAATGGACTGGATTAATTGTCCTAAATCCGCAGGCGATCGGCGCAATGTCCCTCTACTGACATCCAGCCACATTTCCGCCATGTCACGGCAACGCAACACGCTTTTTTCAATGGTGCCGAGATAACTGGCTGTCTCTTCCCTGTCCATGCTGGCGACGCCGCCCTGCTGCCGGATCTGGTCAGAAAGCAAATCCACGTAACCGAGAATCACAGTCAAAGGGTTCCGGAGATCATGCACCAGTTCGGCCGACTTCTGCCCCAGGGAGACAAGATGTAGCCGACGGTCCAACTCCTCCTTGAGTTTCTGATTCATCCGCATCAACTCACCCGCCGCTTCCTTCCGACTCCGCTCAAACTGCGTCCGTTGGACATGCCGCTGGATGACTTTACGCAGTTCGAAGGCGTCAAAAGGCTTCTTCACGTAATCGTTGGCTCCGAGGCGTATTGCTTCCTGGGCGGTTTCCAAGGCACCAAACCCGGTGAACATGATAACGGACACCTCCCCGTCAATCTCGCGGATCATCCGCAACCCCTCGATACCGCTCTTGCCTGGCATGCGGATATCCATGACCACCGTGTCAGGGTGATGCTCCTGAAGCATGGCTACGCCGGCATCGACCGAATCCGCGCAGAACACGCGATAGTTGGGATTCAAAAGAATCCGCAAACTCTCACGCGGTCCACGCTCGTCGTCAATCACCAGAACCGTGGGCAAGGCGTCCGTCATCGTGGCCCCATTATCAGAATACGCGACCATAGGACACACTCATCAGATGGGAGGTTGTTTCATACGTTCCGTTGTAGGCGGGGTTCTGGTTCTTCGACACATCCCGGTCGCCGATCAGGCTATAGCCATACGCCAGATCGAGCCGGTTCAACCCGTGGCGCAAGCCCGCGCCCAGCGTGAATACATGCTGGTCGGCATCAGGGAGCGTGGGAGCCAGCGTCTCTTCAGGAACGGGACTCTGGAGGAAGATGTAGCCGGCCCGCAACGTCAGTGACTCGGTTGCCTTCCAGTCGGCGCCCACACCAAAGGTCCAGGTATCTTTCCAGTTCTGGGGAATCACCGCCGGTGCGCGCGGGTTCGGGGAAGCGGGACTGTTCACCAGCGGATTGTTGTTGCCCGCATCCAGACTCAAGGAATCATAGCGCGAAAACTCAATCCACTCGACATCCGCCTCCACCCGCACAGTATCCGAAAGCTCTATGCCATACCCGAAGCCAATAATAGTCGGGAACTCCATGGAGGTGCTGAAATCACTCGAGGGATTCATCCCCACCACCTGCGCTCCACTGAAGGAACTATCACCATCATAGTCCACTTTGATTGGTGACCGGTATGTCAGGGCCAGCGACTGGCCCTTGGTCGGCCGATACGTTATGGCGGCATTGCCACCCACCCCGGCGCCATCGCCCTGCAGATGCGCTTTGCCATCCGGCATGGCCCCGCGCGTGAGCTGTGACCAGGGCAGAACCTGCTTGATATCCAACCGCGACATATACACGTCCAAGCCGGCCGCAACCGACACCTTATCGCCAAGCTTGGTGGCAATCGTGGGATTGACGTTGATCACCGTCAACTCGGCCGAATACGGCGCAGCATAGCGAAACGCCCCGGCCTTGTCCCAAACGGTGGACTGCCCAAACGGCGTTGTGATTCCCAGTCCGGCAGTGAAGTTATGATTCGAAGACGGCAGTACGGCAAAGAGGTTCGGCAGAGATTTCCAGGCATCCTCGGTCGAGGCCTTCCCCATGGGAGAATGGAAATCGGTACTGGTGTTTATAATCGTAACCGCCCCCATCACCTGGGCTTCCTTGATTTCTGTCAGATTGGCCGGATTATGCTCCACCGCAGAGGCATCATCTATCTGCGCAATTTTTCCGCCCGACCGTCCAAGCGCCTCAGCCCCGGCAGGCGGGTTTCGGAATCCGTTTGCCAGCGCATAAGATCCTGCAAAGACCAACATCAAACCCAGCATCCGTCCCATACTTCTATCTTGCTTCATGATTTCCCTTTCGTTTCAGACTTATCTAACTCCGTTGCAGCCAAATCTTACTAGCAAAGGTCATGCCAACCCGAACTCATCACTATATAGTGGTGTTATCTTAGATAGACACCCATATACAGATGGTGCGCACAATTATGAACGGCGCAAAATATCAAGCCGTACAATATTGAACAAAATATATCTTGATTTTAAATGGATTATGTGTTCATTTTTCAACAAATGATGCTGTGATATTTTAATGCCTAAAGGGGGCGCGCAATTATACATATCAATAATCTCCGATATCATCGTAATTATCACCTCAGCAAGAGGGAGATACGTTTATGCTGACCCGCAATAATAGAGTGGTTGTTACGGGGATTGGAGTTGTGGCCCCTAATGGTATTGGAAAAGAGGCATTCTGGGATACACTCGTGGCAGGGCGGAGCGGCATTGGACCGGTCACTCTCTTTGACGCCAGCCAGCACACTTGCAGGATTGCCGGTGAAGTCAAAAATTTCGACCCAATAATTCATCTGGGCACAGGCATTTCCTACAAGCGTTTGGCTCGACAGTCACAATTGGCTTTGGCGGCCACTTTTCAAGCTCTCGCGGATGCCCGTTTAACGCAAGAAACTTTAGCTACGACTTTGGGTATACCTTTAGTTTTAGGCGTCAGCTCAAGCGCCATCGAGGTGATTGAACAAGGCATGGCACGAATGACGGCCAAAGGTCCAGGCCGGGTACCAACACACATTGTTCACGGTTGCCAACCTCACCAGGCCGCCAGCACAATTGTGCGACATATTCCCTGGCTCACCAGTTCCTCCACCATCGCTTCAGCCTGCGCCGCTGGCTTGGATGCCATAGCTTCAGCAACAGACCTCATCCGGCAAGGTAGAGCTGATGTCGCGATATGCGGAGGCACCGATGCGCCGATAAATGCTTTGACTCTAGCCTGTCTTGCACAAGGAGGAATGATATCCCACCATAACATTCCGGCAAAAGCGAGTAGTCCGTTTTCTTCTGACAGAAATACCGGCATCATTTCTGAAGGATCCGGGATTCTAATACTCGAATCCCTAAATCATGCCCGCGCCCGTGGCGCAACTCCGTATCTCGAGATCACCGGATATGCAGCCCATACAGACCCTCATCCAGACCAACCAGAATCAGGACTCGCATCAACGATAATTGCTTCGCTGGCCAATGCCCAACATCGGGCCGCAGATGTAGATTATATATGCGCTCATGGGCCCAGCGATCGAACGCTGGACCTGCTTGAAACAAACGTGATTAAGACGGTTTTTGGCCAGCGTGCCTATCAAATCCCCATCACCTCCATCAAAGGCGTCACAGGCAATCCGTTGTCTGCCGCAGGCCCACTTCAAGTCATCGCCTGCGCATTAATCTTCCGCAACAACAGGATACCTCCCACCGCAAATCTCGATAAACCCGATCCAGATTGTGATCTCGACTACGTCCCCACAACGGCGAGGCATTTTTCCCCTCAATGCATATTAATCAACTCTCATGGTCTGGGAGGCGGAAATAGCTGCCTTGTGGTAGAAAGGATCGGCGTAGAATGAACGCTTCTTTTCTTCTACACACCACCGCCATTGGCGTAGGCTTTATCTTGGGATTAGTTGTATTTCTAACGAATCCCAAACGCCACACCAATCAATTTTTCTTTCTTCTGGCAGTTCTACTCACCTGTTGGATGACCTGTCAGGCCATCGGTTTTACATCTCAAACCCTCACTCGCGTAGCTACCTATATCCGAATTTGCATGATGATCGCTGTTTTTATCCCACTGGCCTTTGATTGGTTAAGAGTGACTATCACCCATCCCAAACTTTCAGGGCGGTCCATTTTCATTAGTTCTCCTTTCTGGTTTATCCTCTGTCTCGGCATTGCCGCCTTATCGCTGACGCATATCTTTGTGAGGGGCGCCGTTTTCCCTGAGGGACGAACTCTGCTGGAACCTGATTACGCCCCACTCTTCCCGTTATACGTGGTCTATCACATATCAGGACTGAGCATTCTTCTTTATCGTTACTTCAGGGATGTGAAGCACGAGACAGGCGCAAAAAAAACCGAACTTCAAATAGTGATCTTAGGTTGTGCGACAGGCCTTACTGTCGGAATCGGCATCACGCTTATTCTTCCTCTCATCACCGGTAATTCACAATTCGCCATGTTGACGCCACTCTCCGTGATCTGTCTTTATCTTACAATTGGCTACGGGATCGCCACTCGACGCATCATGGATGTGGCGTCATTATTACGCCGGCTGTCTGCTTACGCGCTATTAGTCATCGGCCTTGCAGGCCTGTACGCTGGCGTATGGTTTCTGACTGAAGTCATTCTCCGCGGGTTCGGCCTGTCTTTTGGTGCACCCCCACATTTTGCGGCCTCTCTCACAGTAGCATTTTCTCTTGCACCAACCCATGGCTTGATGAAACGGCTGACTGACCACCTGTTCATTCATTATGCGATTCCAGATGCTAATCAGATCATCCAAGCAGCAGATTCACTCTTCCGCTCAACAAAATCTCTTGATCGCTTACTTCGCGATTTTTCAAGTCTTATAATAACAACCTTTGGCACGAACGCAGCCGTCATCCTGATCAAGCAATCCACTAATTATGCCCAACGTTATCCGGCACCAGTTGATGACGGTTTCATCATTGCACTAAACGATCCCCTCCCCCAGGCCTTTACGGCAGCCAGGGAACCCATCGTTCCAGACATTCTCCGTCGCTTACGTCTCGAAAGTTCTATTGAAAAGGCATGCCAAACCATTGATCAAAAAGGCTTCGCTGCAGCAATCGGCCTTTTTTCACAAGGAGAACTTGAGGGCATCATTCTCCTGAACCCCCGCTTATCTGGAAGTATTTACGGTGCTCCTGAGCAAAAAGTCCTACAGCTCCTTTGTAACCAGCTCGCGTCCGCCATCAGTTCAGGCAGACTCTACACTCAATTGCAGGACAGCAAGATCTACAATGAAATCCTGGTGGACAGCCTCTTCAGCGGCGTGATCGCCGCCACCCACGATGGGACCATCACCGTCTTTAACCGGGAGGCCCAGCGGATTACCGGACGGTCTTCCTCCGAAACCCTGGCTCAACCTTTGAACATGTTGCCACATCCGCTGGACACGCTCCTCAGAGAGACTCTGGATGGTGGCGCCTCGACTGCAAATCAGGATTATTCCCTCCCGCAGGAGTCTGGAGAACCTATTCCACTCCGGGTCAGCAGTTCAGTCATCTATGGCCATGCCGGCAAACAACTGGGCGCGTTTCTAGTGATCAACGACCTCACCGCCATCAGGCAACTCGAGCTCCAGGTCCGGCGTACCGACCGCCTGGCCAGTCTGGGCACCCTCGCCGCCGGCATGGCGCATGAAATCAAGAATCCTCTCGTCTCGATCAAAACCTTTACCCAACTGATGCCCGAACGCTATGATGACGCTGATTTTCGCGCGACCTTTTCCTCCCTGGTCGGCGGTGAAGTCAAACGCATTGACTCCATTGTCAACCAGCTTCTCCGGTTCTCGCGCCCTTCAAAGCCGGTTTTGGCAGCCATCTCGCTCCATGATCTGCTGAACAGCGCCCTCAAACTTCTCCAGCAGCAGATGCGCTCCAAGGATATCCAACTCGCCACATCCTTCACGGCCGCGCCGGACCAAATCAATGCCGATGGCGACCAACTCAGCCAGGCCTTTATTAATTTTTTCCTCAATGCCCTCGAGTCCATGCAACAGGGAGGAACCCTCACGGTCACCACCACCCTCCCCGTCCCCGGGCATCCTGCAGGCGCCTGGTGGAATGGCCATCCGGACCGGACCATGATTTTGATCGGCATTCAGGATACCGGCGAAGGCATTCCCGCGGCGGATCTCTCCCACATCTTTGATCCTTTTTTCACCACCAAGGCACAGGGTACGGGGCTGGGCTTGTCAGTGGCCCATGGCATTATCCACGAGCATGGCGGCCTGATTGACGTGAAGAGCGCTCCGGGGTACGGCACCACCTTTACCATTGCCATTCCCCTGCTCCAGGAGGGCCGTCAATCATGACGCCGTCATCGACCTCCACCTGCCTGTTATACAGTTCCAACGGGGACTGGGCCTCCCGCATGGGAACACTTCTGGCTGCTCTTACTGTTGTGCGCCCGTTGAATTCCCAGTTGCTTGTTCAAAAGGAACTTGAACTCCAGCAGAACCGTGTTCTGCTGCTTGATTTGCTGTCACGGGATGCACTCGAACTACTGGCCCTCGTCAACCGGAACTATCCGCGCGCCGTCATCATCGCATTCGGAGCACCGGGCTCTGACCCCATGCTACAGGCGCAGTATGGGGAGGTTTATGCCATTGAGGCGGACACTGTGGACCGCCGCCGCTTGAACAGTCTGGTACAACGGGCTTTTCGTCATCTGGAACTCGCGTCAGAAAACAGCCTGCTACGGCAGGAGACCCTGCGGCTCACGGTCATGGCGGAAACTCTCCAGAACCGTCCGCAGGCGGAACCTGACCCCTCCCTGGATATCCGCGATTTCTCCGCAGCCATGCGCCATTTCACCAACGTGGAATCCCTGTTGCAGCGACTGGTCGACGAGGTGGCCGATGCCCTGAAGGTTTCCCGTATTGGAATTTTCAGCAGAACCAGGGATATCGCAGCCTATCGCCTCCGCGCCGGACTGCGCTGCCTCGAGTCTTCGGTGTTGCTCGAATTCGGGGAAACCCATCCCTATGTCAACTGGATGACGGTTCACACCCATGCCGTCTCCCGCCACCATCTTGACCATGTCCGCGAGGTCTCCGACCGGCTGATGCTGAGCGATATGCTCGATCAGATGGGTGCCGAGGTCATGATCCCGCTCCAGTCCCACCACCGGCTTCTGGGGTGGATGTTTATCGGACCTCTCTCCACCGGTCTCCCGCTTGAGAAGCGCAGCATGGATCACCTGATCAGCCTGACCGAGTGCGTCTCGACCACGCTGGAAAATGCCCTGCTCTACGAGGAGGCCACGATCCAAAAGGCGTTGGCCGAAACCCTCCTCCATTCGATGCCCAGCGGCATCATTGCCGTGGACGATTCTGGAATCGTGCGGTGGTACAATGAGTCGGCCCAGTCGCTGTTCGGTGTCAGCGCCGAGGCCGCCATCGGCCGGCCCGTGGAGGGGCTGGGAAGCCGCCTGGCCGACTTGCTGCGAAGAACACTTGGGGAAAGTGGCACCCCCCAATCCGGCGAGTGGATGCAGCAGGACACCCGGCGCACTCTGGTGACACGTACGCAACGTCTCGCCAATCAGGCGCGCTGCCTCGGTGCCGTGGCCGTCGTCCAGGACACCACCGACCAGAACTCCATGAAGAAGCAGCAGGACCGGGTTGAACGGGCCACATTTTGGACTGAACTTGCCGCCAGTCTGTCACATGAAGTACGGAACCCCCTGGTCGCCATCAAAACTTTCGCACAATTACTACCCGAGCGTTACGGGGACAAGGAATTCCAGCACGAGTTCAGGGATCTGGTCTCCTCGGAAGTCGAACGCCTGAATGGAATCGTGGACCAGATCCACACTTTTGCAAATCCCCCGCCGCTCATTTCCATCCCTGTCAACCTCAAACGTTGCCTGGAATCAAGACTGGCCCTTGTTTTTCCAACACCCGCGTCCAATATCGCCGTTACGCTGTCCGCCCCGGACAATCTGCCGAAGGTGCAGGGGGACGAACGGGCCCTGGGTGAAGCCTTCGTCCACATTATCAGGAACGCGGCCGAGGCGCTGGTCTCCATCCCCAAGGGTGAAATCACAATAACCCTGGCCAGGGAATCCTCGCCCCCGCACGGAGTCGTCATCACCATTAAGGATAACGGACCGGGAATTCCTCCCTCTCTGGCGGATAAAGTCTTCTCCCCGTTCTCAACCACGAAGGCCCGCGGACTCGGACTGGGACTCCCGATCGCACGCCGGACTATTCTTGACCATCGCGGAACGATCACCGTCCACTCCAATGAATCCGGGGTACTCGTCACCATCCGATTACCCGTCCCCCCTCACGCCGAGGAGGGGCCATCATGAAATCCATGCTCATTGTTGACGATGATCGCGGCAGCCGGGAATCCCTCCGTCAGACCTTCACAGCCCTCTACAATACCCGCCTGGCGGAAAATGCAGCCCAGGCGCTCCGCCAGCTCACTGAACAGCCTGCGGATATCATCTTGCTGGACGTCATTATGCCGGAAAAAGACGGCGTGACACTCCTGAAAGAATTGAATGATCTGTATCCGGGTCTGCCCTGCATCATGGTCAGCGCATCCCCGTCAGTGCGTCCGGTCGTGGAAGCCATCAAGGCGGGTGCCTGTGATTTTGTGATAAAACCGTTTGACGTGGCGGACATCCGGCGCATTGTCGCCCGGGCGCTTGAAAATTCAGCCTTGCGACGCCGGGTCGATATTTTGCAGAACGAAATGGCCCGGGAATATTCCTTGGACGGCCTTGTGGGGCAATCCCCGGCATTTATGAAAACCCTAGAGGCGGTTGAACAGGCGGCCAACAGCGATGCCACAATCCTGATACAGGGAGAAAGTGGAACCGGAAAAGAATTGATCGCCCGCCGCCTCCATAAACTCAGCCCGCGCGCCGAGGAACCGTTTATTCCGATTCATTGTTCTGCTTTGCCAGAAACCCTGATGGAAAGCGAATTGTTCGGTCATGAAAAAGGGGCCTTCACCGGCGCGGATTCCCGGAAGCTCGGCCGTTTTGATCTGGCGGGTGCCGGCACCCTTTTCTTCGACGAGGTGGGCGAAATGTCACTTCAGATACAGGTCAAACTGCTGCGCGTGCTGCAGGAACGGGAATACATGCGGGTGGGCGGCACCCAGGTCATTCGGACCCATGCCCGGATCATCACCGCCACATCCCGGATTCTGGAGGAGGAAGTCCGGCAACACCGCTTTCGCGACGATCTCTTCTACCGGCTGAACGTCGTACCGATCACACTACCCCCCCTGCGGGACCGGCCGGGAGATATCCCCCTCCTGGCGCAACATTTCCTGAAAAGCTTCAGGCAGAGCATGAGTTTTACCGTGCAGAATTTTACTCCTGAAGCCATGGAGCTTTTGCGCCATTATGACTGGCCAGGCAATATCCGGGAATTACGAAACACTGTTGAGAGAGCCCTTGTCCTGCATGGCAAAAAGGACATGATTCTCCCTGAACATCTTTCAGCCTCGATCTATCGGAAACCAGCGACACCCCCGCCTGCGGAAAACCGTATCACACCTCTGCAGGATACCGTAGCCGCCTGCGAGCGGGAGCTGATTGTGAATGCTCTCCGGGAAGCAAAAGGTGTCCAGACAAAGGCGGCCAAACTACTTGGCACCACCCGCCGAATCCTGGGCTACAAGATTCGGGAACTGGACATCCAATACGGCGGAATCCGGAAACAGGGTGACAGGCAAACTGACTGCAAGGCATGAATTTTCCAGCTCTCTTTCATCATGTGATTCAATCAGGATACCTTCTGGAGCACTTGCCAAAACAATAGGCCAGCTACAGCCACCGTCTGCCATCAAAATCTAAGCGGATTACACCAAATCGTCATGCCGCAGGCAATGCTGCATTATGGCTGGTTCTTGTAACCATCCGCTTCCGCCCCCCCTGCCGAATTCCCACCC
>Ga0194060_10002360_pt1 | contig 13465 bp, 11 predicted proteins | sample SepL225m_MetaG_FD_163427 | JGI IMG/M metagenome (GOLD analysis project Ga0194060, IMG submission 163427) | Anoxic zone freshwater microbial communities from boreal shield lake in IISD Experimental Lakes Area, Ontario, Canada - Sep2016-L222-5m | ecosystem: Environmental > Aquatic > Freshwater >... | reverse complement strand
TTGGAGGCAGCCGGTTTCCAGGTGCATCTTATCACGATTCCGCTCGGGCATCCCTCATTTTCCAGCGCCGCGCCCGATTACATGCCGCAAATGGACATGAGCCGCAGAAAACCATCGCTCACGGTGCAGGGGAAGACTTTCTACGGGGTATCACTTCATCCCCCCGTTTGCCAGGAGAACGTGGCGGCTATGGCGACGCTGAAGCGCGCTCAACCCGGCACAGTGTTCCTCGACGACGATTTCCGCCTGGCCCTCGGACCGGGCACCATCGGCGGCTGCTTCTGCGATGAACACAAGAGCGCGTTCCTGCGGAAATACGGCTACGGTGACGCGGAATGGCAGCAGCTTCGCGAGGCTGTGATCGCGCGGCGGCTGACTCCCGTTGTCGCACAGTGGGTGGATTACACCTGTGATGGCCTGACCGACTGTTTTCGCGCCCAACAGGCCGCTGCCGCGCCGGAGATGCAGCTCGGCATCATGGTGATGTACCTGGGAGCCGAGAAGGCGGGCATTCGTCTGGCGGACTACACCGGAGTGCCGATGCGCGTCGGGGAGCTGATGTTTGACGATGCCAGCTTCGCTCCCACCAAAGGCAAAACCAACGAGCTCTTCAGTGTGCTGTTCCATCGGCGTTACGCGACGCCTGCGCTGGCCTATAGCGAGACGACCGCATGGCCCGCCGAGAAGCTCTCAGCCAACAACATGGCCGCCAAGCTGGTCACCTCGACCATCGCCGATGTGCGCAACACGATGTTCATGAGCGGCATCCGCCCGTTTCCGCGCACGCATTGGGACACGCTGGCGCCTGCGATGCGCGAACAGGCGCTCACCCATCGCAAGCTGATGGGGCATAAGCCGCATGGCCCGCTCAAGCACTTCTGGGGCAAGCACGCCCGCTATGTGGGCGACGACAATCCCTACAGCCTCTTCCTGGCAATGGGCATCCCATTTGAGGTGATTGACTCGGCGTCCATAGATTGCAAAGGCGGGTGGGTCTTCCTCGCCGATGCCGATGCGCGCGGGGTAGCGGCCGGCGAAATTAAGGTTCAGGACCAGGTGGAGCTCGTCTATCGGCCTCAAGCCGACGTGCGGCTCGACCGCGGCCACGCCGTGGCGGAAACGCCGGCCGAACTTGCCAGCCTCAAGCAGACCGTCCTCAAGCAAAGCAGCGGATACCCCTATGTCGAGGAGGATACACCAGTGGTCTGCGCCTGGCATCCCACTGCCCGCCACGTTCTGTTGTGGAATCTTGCCAAGACGCCGCAGACTGTATGCGTGAACCTGACGAAAATCGGACACGACCGCCGTTCCGTTACGATCCGAGCACTCGGCACGGCCCTGATTGACTACGGCCATTAGCAATACTGAGGAGTCCGCAGCATACTTTGCACCCAAAGCTGCCTAGGCTGAGTTATGCTACTTGGTCTTTTTAGCAGGTGGCGAGTCGCGGGGCACAAGGCGGTGATGTGCCCGCTGCTTGTTCTGCTTGTTGCTAACTCCCTGGTAGCGGAGGCGCAAACCAATAGCGGACCTGGCATTCTCTTCTTTATCTAAAGGTTAAGAATCAGACTATTTCGCGCGCCGTTTCTACCGTGCGCAAGCAGTCCCGTAATCGGCAACCTCTCAACTCAGTCAGGCGAACCTCCACAACGGAGTTGGATTCAGCCCTGTCCACACCGTCGTGGTCCGATCGTGGCTTTCGGACGTGCTCTTGCGGCCAGGCTGGGTTATGTTCTGTGGCGATATGTTTATCCCGAACCACCTGAAAGCGCGTCGGCCAGCATTGTGGTCTACTTACATGCGATGTTTCGGCCCCGGCCTCCTGCTCATTGCCGCCTTGGCTGCCGGCTGTTCTTCCTCCTCCACGAAGGCCGTTCGTGCCAGCACGTTCCAAGTCATGCCCACGCCGGCGATCCCCCTGTTTCTCAACGGTCCGATGGCCTTGCTGTTGACCAATGCGGACGAGTTCCGCGCCCGGGTCGTGTTCGAAAGCGCTGCGCCTTCCGGGGTAACCCAAACGACTGCCGGCGAACTCATGGTCCGGGGCAGCAAACTCTTGTTTGCCCCCGAGCCAACTATCGTTGCCAAGCATCAGCCTCGCTCGGAGGACACTGCTTTCATCTGGGACGTGAACGAGAACCGCGGTTACCTGCTGAACGACCCCTTGCAGGCTTATGCGCCCATCTCTTCCAGCCGCCAATTCACCAATGTCACCACCGGCGCCGCCCTTAACAACGTCTCGCCCGAGAAAGTTGCCGGGCATCTTTGCCAGGCGACCGAGGTTACCGTCACGGCGAGCGACGGTGTGGCAACGGTCTTCCGGGTCTGGCGGGCAACGGATCTGAAGCATCTCCCTATCCGCATTCAATGCCCCTCCGGCGGCGTCCCGCTTACCCTCACGTTGTCAAAGGTTAGCCTTGGGGCTGTCCCCAATGATCTGTTTCTGCCGCCGAATGGTTTCACCAAGTACGAAAGCCCAGAGGCGATGATGACCGAGATGGCCTTGCGGCGGGTGAACCTCAGCCGCAAGCAATTCTACAATACCCCGGATATTGATGAACCTGTGAACCAGCTCAACCGTGCGCCTACCCGATCCAACTAACCCCCAGGGCCGACGTTCTGGCTGGGAGGTCTCGGTTCGGAATGCTCTGCCGCGGGGTCTCAAGAGCTTTGGAAGCGCGCACATCCTGGCGGAGTGCCGCTATTTCTCCGCAGACGTGGCCAAGGTTCCAGGGCCTTCCAGTATTGTCAATCCGTCTATTTGCATCGTCTTGTTGCCGCCGCGGAGGAAAACGATGCGTTGGTAGCCCAGCGCCTTAAGTTCTCGGTCCCAGTTCTGCTTGATGGGCTCCTCGGTCCTCGCTCCGCCCGGATAGAAAACGAGCATGATGACCGCCAGTTCATGGCGACCCGGTTCAGCAGCAGCCTTAAGCACCTCAGCCCGGCTGCAAGGATCGAGAAACTCGACCTCGCCACGGGTTCCCATTGTTTTCCCACGCACCTTGGTCGGCTTCAGCACGTAGCTGGTGGCATCTGAATAGTACCGAAAGATAAAGTCGGCCTGAGCTTCGCTCGTAAAAACCGATGGTTTGACCTTTTGTTTGCTCGGAGGCTGTGGTCGCTCGTGCGCGTAGCCGGTTACCGCCACAGTCGCCGTGCTTGCCCCAGCGAACACCACCCACTGGGTATTCGTCTCTTGTGCCGTCGGCTGATACCGCACCGTCAGTGATCGGCTTTTGCCCTTCCCCAACGAGTAAGTCTGCGGATCTACACTAAAGGGTCTCCCCACGGTGACCGTTCCGGTAAGCATGCCTTCCCCCACGTTCTGCACCTTCAGGGTATGGCTTGCGGTTTTGCCCACCGCCACCAATCCAAAATCCAAGACACTGGGCGAAAGTGCTATCACAGGGCCGCGCTGGTCAGAAGCGGCGAGCAGGTTGGTTTGCGCCGCCGCAAACCAGCATGCCGGCAGCAGCGCCGCAACGAGAGTTCCCCACGCTGTTGACTTCATATTGGCATTCCCCGGTTCCTAAGCTACCCCGCCCGAACCTGAGAGTCTAGGCTGATGCGCACTCTAGCGGATGTCAATGTTCGTGGATACGGATGAGGCATCCGGAAAAGTACGGAGGCTACTGGATGTGATTAGGACGATTACCCCTCCGGGGGTAGGTCCGTATGGTCTCGATTGCGGCGTCTCGCTGTCCCCATTGAGACTGCTAATCCAAGGCCGGATGAAGGTCAACGGCTGGCTACAGGGAACACCCTTGGTCTCGGACTGTGAAGGGCTGGGGCCTTCTTCAAGACTTCTTCACGCTCGTTCTAACCTTCAGCCACTCAAAGTCAGTGACTGGGGTGGCGGGGAACTTATCGATCCGCGTTCTCATGACGGGACGGATGGTAGCGGGCACCACCCAGCGGTGCAGTTCCAGGTGACCGTCGGCAAAGGAGAAGTTCGCCCCGCCGTTATGGTACGACCCCGGCACATTGCCCCACGCATTGTCGTCCAACCGGTTCACGAAGAAGCCGTCGTTCAGCGTGTCGGCCTGTTCGTCCAGAAAGACAAAGATACCCGACGGACTCCGCACCTCGGCATTCTTGAAGAACTGCACGTAGCGGGCGTTGAAGTAGTTAGTGAGATCCCCGGGATCGCCCACCATGGCGTTCATGGACATGCTGCGGCTGCGCGGGCCATTGGGTGCCGGCTCCCGATCCGCCGGGCATTTGTAAATCCTGGTGGACCCGCTGGCATAAGGCCCGAGCAAGGAGTCGGCCAGAAGGAGCAGGTTGGTGTTGTCGTCGCTGCTTTCCCAATCCTCCACGTTGTTGGCCCAGTTGTCCCGGCGGTCGAGCGTTTCCTTAACGCCGTGGTTGTTCACCAGCCAGTCCCCGTTGTCCTCGGCGTACATGATCCACGCCAACGTCAGTTGCTGAATATTCTTGGAGCAGGTCACCGCCTCCGCCTTGGCCTTGGATTTGGTCAGGGCCGGCAAGAGCAGGGCGGCCAGGATGGCGATGATGGCAACAACGACCAGCAGTTCGATCAAGGTGAAGGCGGGCGGGGAGAGGCGAAGTCCGAGGTCCGAAGCCCGCAGGGAATCCGTTGGAGCGGAATCCGTATCGGTCTTCGCTGAAGTCGCCTTTGACTTGTCTGCGTTCATAGAAAGGGGCCGCTAGAAGCGTAGGCATGAGTCTTCGGACTTCCACCCCGTCAGCGGTATCAGCTCATCAGCGCCATCTGCTTGGGCGTGAGGAGCCACTCCAGCGTAGCGCAGCGGCCAGGCTGCAGCGATTCGGTCGAGAGCTTGCACAAACCGCCCTTCTTCATCACCACCGCGAAACTCGCATTGCCGGAAACCAGCAGCGAGATCAAACCACTCAAGTATGGTTCGTGGCCGACCAGCAGCACGCTCTCAGCAGAAGGCTGCAGGTGATTGAGCAGCTCCACCAGCTTCTTCATGCTGCCGCCGGGGGTGAGGCTGTCGGAGAGCTCCAGCCTCTTGCGCTCCTTCAAGGCCGCGGCGATAACCTCCGCCGTCTGCCGCGCACGCAAATAGGGGCTGGAGAGAATGAGGTCGAAGGACAGTTCGAGCGCTTCCATGGCCTCGGCGACCTGCCTCAGCTTGCGTTTGCCTTCGGGCGTGAGCGGTCGGTCGGCATCCTTCGCAAACTCGTGGGCGGCCGGGTCTGTAGCGACGCCATGCCGCAGAATGTAGAGATTCATAGTCAGGGCTTTCGTTTGGGCGACGCGAACGGCGAGGACGCAAGCCGGACCCGCGGATACCTGGCCTTGCCGTCAACCGGCTTGCGCGGCGCGTTCTCTTCCGGCTGGGCCAGCGCCATGAACTGGAACTGGCTGCGGCTCGGTTCGCCGCCTGGGACCGGGGCCATGCGCCGGTACAACCCGTCCGCGTGCAGAAACCGGGCCTTGCAATTGTCCGCCAGGGAAATCGCCAGCACTTCGCTGATCAGCCGCTCGCGCAGCACGCCATCCTCCACCGGAATGGCCAGCTCGATGCGCCGGAAGAAGTTACGCGGCATCCAGTCCGCGCTGCTGATAAAGAGCTGCGGCTGGCAGGCGTTCTCGAAATAGTAGATGCGGCTGTGCTCCAGGAACCGGTCCACGATGCTTCGCACCGTGATGTTTTCGCTCAGGCCCCTGAGGCCCGGTCGCAGACAGCAAATGCCGCGCACGATCAGATCCACCTTCACCCCCGCCGCCGACGCCCGATACAGCGCTTCGATCACTTGGCGGTCGGCTAGCGAATTGAGCTTCAGGATGATGCGTGCGGGCAGCCCCACGCGGGCGTTTGCCATTTCGCGCTCCACCAGGCCCAGCAGGCGGTCGTGCAGTTCGAACGGCGCCGCCACCAGCCGCCGCAGGCTCTGATACTGGCAAATGCCGGTCAGGAGATTGAAGAAGTTCGTGACATCCTCACCGAACTCCGGGCGGCACGTCAGGATCCCCAGGTCGGTATAAAGCCTCGCCGTAGTGGGGTTGTAATTGCCCGTCGCCAAGTGCACATACCGGCGGATATGATGACCCTCCCGCCGCACGACCAGGCAGCTCTTGGCGTGAATCTTGTACCCCACCAGCCCATAGACCACATGCACGCCCGCCTCTTCAAGCTGCCGCGCCCAAAGGATGTTGTTCGCCTCATCAAACCGCGCCCGCAGCTCCACCACCGCCGTTACCTGTTTGCCGTTCCGGACCGCGTTCTCCAACGCGCCGATGATCCGCCGGTCCCCGCCGGTGCGGTAAAGCGTCTGCTTGATCGCCAGCACGTCCGGGTCCGACGCCGCCAGTTCCAGGAACTCCACCACGCTGTTGAAGCTGTCGTAGGGATGATGCAGCAAAATGTCCCGCTCGCGAATGGCGGCAAACAAGTCAGGCCGCTGCCTCAGGCAAGCGGCCACCGGTGCTACGAACGGCAGATCGCGCAGCTCCGGCGAATGATCCCCCTCGGTCAGCGCCATGAGCCGCGTCGGGTTCAGTGGGCCGTCAATGGGATAAAGGTCCTCAGCGGTCAGCCGCAACGTCTTGAGCAACGGCTCGCGCACGCCCGGCGGGCACTGGTGATCAATCTCCAGCCGCACCGCGTCTCCCTTGCGGCGGTTGTGCAGCTCGTTCTCGACCGCCTTGAGCAGGTTTGCCGTCTCCTCCTCGTCAATGTAAAGCTCGCTGTTACGCGTCACGCGGAAAGGCCAGTAGCCCAGCAGCGTCGTGCCGGGGAACAGATCGGCCAGATAATGCCCGATCAGCCGGTCCAAATACACGTAATCCTGCCGCCCATCCGTGCGCGGCAGCTTCACGATGCGCGGCAGGTTGCGCGGGATCTGCACCACGGCGCTGTGCTTGAGCACCTCCCGGTTTCGCGCCATCTCCAGCCGCACGATGAGGTTCAGCGACTTATTCAGCAACTGCGGGAACGGGTGCGCCGGGTCAATCGCCAGCGGCGTCAGCACCGGCCGGACCTGCGTATGGTAATAATCCTCCACCCAAGTGCGGTCGGCCTCGTCCAGCTCCGCAATGTCCAGCAGCCGGATGCCGTTGGCCGCCAGCGCCGGCACCAGCTCCTCGCGCCAGCAGGCATACTGTTGCTCCACCATGCGGCGCACCCGCTTGACGATCGCACGGAGAGTTTCGGTCGCCGTCAAACCGTCCATCGTGCGCTCCGCCAACTCGCCCTCGACTTGCTGCTTCAGGCCCGCCACGCGCACCTCGAAGAACTCATCCAGATTCGAGCCGACGATGCAGAAGAACTTCACTCGCTCCAGCAGCGGGTGTTGCGGGTCGAGCGCTTCCTCCAACACCCGGTGATTGAACTCCAGCCAGCTCAGTTCCCGATTGATGAAATGAGCCGGCCCGAAAGTAATCGTTTTGGTTTTGGATTCCACTACGGCCACCAAGCTAGCCGCCCGCCGGTCGTTTGGAAAGTTACAAAGCGCCGGTGGCGCGGAAGGGCCACGGCGAGTGACAAAGTCCTCGCCAGTCATGGTAGGAGACGACGTCAGGAGTCTCTGTCCTCGCCGGCCGCCCAAACCTGGGCTTTCTTGGAACGTGCTTTCCTTCGGGTTTCGGGTTTCGGATAGGCATCCCTCCACCCTCGAGTCCTGCTTGAGCCGGAGTGCGCCCGTCCACGGGCGTAGCAATGTCCGCTGGTAATAGCGCCTTGAGATCTCATGACTGCAGTGGCCCAGGGCCCGGGCGGCGCGGGAAAAAGAGGGCAATTCCTATGGAGTACCTATGGAGTACCTATGGAGATCCTATGGAGTGCCTATGGAGCAACACGCGCCCAACAAGCCAGCAAGACGCCAGCAACACGCGTACATCACGCCTTCCCCACGCCTGCCACAAGCTCTCACGGGCGTTGCCCGTATGCGCTCGGCACCGGAAGCCCAGATTCCTGTAGCCAAACCCTCAGCCAGCCGCTATAAGCTCTTCAAGTTCGCGCGGCGAACGTAGCTTTGAAGATAATGAGCCATACACAACGGGTCACACGTCGGACATTCCTTCAGCGCAGCGCGCTGGTTGCAGGGGCGGTTACCTTGGCGCCGTCAGGTGTTCTGGGCCGGGCCTCGCAGCCGGGGGCGAATCGCCGCTTCGTTGTCGCCCACATCGGCGTGGGCGGCATGGGCATGACGCACCTGGCCAACATGCTCCGCTTCCAAAAGGACGGAAAGGTCCGCGTAGCCGCCATCTGCGATGCGGACGACAATCGGCTGGAAGCTGCCGTCGAGAACGCCAAGACCGGCGGGGCCAGCGTAATCCCTTACCGCGACTACCGCTATATCCTCGAGCGCAAAGACATTGATGCCGTGCTGATTGCCACGCCCGATCATTGGCACGCGGTCCAGACCGTGCATGCGTGTGAGAGCGGCAAGCATGTCTATGTGGAGAAGCCAGCCTCGGTGACCGTCCGCGAGGGACAGGCGATGGTCGCGGCCGCACGCGCCAACAAGGTGGCCGTGCAGGTCGGCGCGCAGGCGCGCACGGCCAAAGGGGGCTGGTACACCTGCCGAGCTATTCGCAACGGCATTGTGGGCAAGGTGCGGCGCGTCTCGTGCTGGCATTATGCCACTCCGGCGGATGATAAGCCGGTGCCCGACAGTCCGCCGCCCGAAGGCTTGGACTGGGATCTGTGGCTCGGACCATTGCCCTGGCGGCCCCACAACAAGCGCTACCAGCCGGGCACCTTCCGCTGGCTGCTGGAATCGGGTGGCGGGCAAATTCGGGATCGGGGCGCCCACCAATTCAGCACCGTCCTCTGGTGCATGAACGCGGATCAGCAAACGTCATTCACCGTTGAGGCCAAAGGCCGGGCGCCGTCGAAGGGCTTGTGGGACTGCCCGATTGACATGGACGTCGTCTATCAGTTCAAAGACCCCGATTGGACCCTGGAGTGGGGCCAACCGGGCAACAAGGTCGGGCAGACTGAGTTCGGCAATGTGTTCTGGGGCGACAACGGTCGCCTGATCCTGGAGTGGGAGGGCGGCTACAAGCCCGCCAATCCCGAGGCGACAAACTTCAAGCTCCCACCTGGCGGACAAGAGGTTTACCGCACCGACGAATACGAAGACTTCAACATGAACCACAAGGCGGATTGGTTTAAGTCCATCCGCGAAGGACACCTGCGCCCGGCGGTGGATATCGAGATCGGGCACCGCACCGCAACCTTATGCAACCTCGGGAATCTCTCCTACATCCTGGGCCGCAAGCTCACGTGGGACGGCGTGAAGCAGGAGGTCGTGGGAGATGAACCCGCCAATCGGCTGCTGAGCCGGCCACAACGATACCCGTATGTACTCTGACGCTGATATCCAAAGCCTGATAGATCGCATCAAGAACCCCGACGACGCTACGAGCGGCGCGGCATGGCAAAGCGCGGGACCCTACGGGGCGGCGGCCGTGAAGCCGCTGGCGGCGCTCATGGGAGATGGGAACTTCGAGCTGGCACGCAAGGGCAAGCGCGCACTGTACCTGGTGGTGCGCCATGCGGGCCGCCCCGGGGCCGGCGAGGAATGCCAGGCTGTGGAGCGAGAACTGATTCTAGTGCTGGGTTCAGGGCCCTCCCGCGTCCGCCGCGAGGTGGTCTGGATGCTTTCGGAGATTGGCAGCGCGGGAGCGGTGAAGCCGATGGCGGCGCTGCTGGCCGATCAGGAACTCCGCGAAGATGCACGCTGCGCGCTCACCCGCCTTCCGGTGCCGGGCGCAGTGACTGCGCTCAAGGCAGCTTTCGCCACCGCCCCAGAGGACTTCAAGTATGCCCTCGCCGAGTCCTTGCGGCAGCGAGGCGAAACGGTGGCAGGCTATCCCAGCCGCAAGCTTGTGCCCACCAAGCAGACCAGTGTGACGCCGCGGCAATAGAAGCTCGACCCAAGAGAGCGTGAGTTAGCCTGGCAGCGAAAGTTACAAATTAAAACCCAACAGGAGCAGACAGAGATGCAAGGGGCAAACGCTGAAGTGCTGAAATGGGAAGGGGATGTGAGCATGGGTCTGGGTTTCAGCATTTCAGCGTTTGCCCCTTTGAGTTTCCGCTGTTCCGTCCTGTTCAAGTCCGTCTTTTCCCGGATTGACCATCGGGCGCGCAAGAACCAAATTCCTAACAATCGCGCCTTCAAAGGAGAATTGTGAAAGGACAAGCACGCACAACATGAAACTCCGCTATCTCGTAAACCTCGAAAACTGCTTCCGAGAGGGGATCGACTGCAACTCGCGTGTTCAGATTCTCGAAGTCGATCCGAAGGAGATCCAAAGTGATTTACGGGCGGCCATCGCCGACCGGCTTACGGCTGGCCAACACCACGGCCAACAGGTCATGGACGTGTGCTGGATAGATGTTTTAGAAGCGGACGTGGAGGGAGGTATGCTCTGTCTGCCCCTCGGTCAAGGCGGGAGCTGGGACCCTGATTTTGGTCATCTCTTGACCGTGTCCCTGCCCGACCTTCCGAGCCTGATCAAGGCGATCGAAGAGGAAGAGAAGGCTTTGAATACGCACGTGCGGGCGAATAATCTGAAGTTCTCGAAAAGAATTGTTGATAAGGGGGTCCTGTGAAGTCTAGTCCGCTCGCCATCGCAGCGCGTGCGCCGGTTTGGATGGTCCCAGTGTTTCTTGTTCCCTTCGCGGCATATCTGCATTTCCGACTGGAGCCCCGCGGCCAAGGAGTTCGCTGGTTCGTCGCTCTCTCCTAGCAGTGTTTCTCGTGCGGGCGCTTCAGGCGGTTGCCGCGAGCCCGATTCTGAAGGTTGGCGTTCTGCTGATCCTGCTCGCGTTTTCAAGATTCGTAACTGTTCAGGTCGGAGCGTGGGGCAGACCTCCGGTCTGCCGGTTAGCCGGGCCTCTGGCCCGGTGTTCCGGCGACCCGATGGACACGGAGTCAGAGACTCCGTGAACCGGCAGACCGGAGGTCTGCCCCACACCTTACTCTTGTCGTTTTTAGTATCTTTTACGCCATTGATTATAAAGGTTGCAGAACCCATCACCATCAATCACCTTCCATTACTCAACATAAGTAAATACATAAGACCACTTCTCCTTTCACGCAACACCGGAAAACCCGTGTCTGCTGCCCATTTCTCTTACTCCCACCCACTTCGCCACCGAGAGCATTTGCGGGGAGTTTTTAGCCTGTCACGTTACGTTCTGCCCTCATCGTCTACGTATCTTCAGCGACGGAGATGGGCGCAGCTCCGTTAGGAGCGCCATGTTTATAGTAACGCCCACCCTGGAGGTTCGGCCAAGCTCCTTTAGGAGCGGCACGAATGGCATTTTGCATCCCACAGCCCTCCAGTGGTCGGGCCGTCAGCGCGGGGCCATGCCGCTCCGCTGGAGCTTGCCGGACCCGGTGGCATCTGTGGCTATAAACATGGCGCTCCAAAAGGAGCTTTTTGCCTCGTCGCAGTTACCTCGCCGCTGTTACGCAAAGTTGACGTTATTGCGAATTCCACTCTCCCTGGCATCGCGCAACAACCTCAGAAAACGGCTGCACTCAGCGACGCGGCTTTGTCGTCGAATGACCACAATAAGCCCCGCATGAGGTTGAGCCGCCACGAGAGCCAGGAAATCATCTCGGTTACAGGTGACCAGAACCAATTGGTGCGTATGCGCGAAACTGAGGACGGTGCAGTCGTCCGCGTCAGGTGGTAGCACCTCTCGTAACCGCGTAACGCAATGGCCTCCTTGCGCGGCGACGCGCCCAATAGCATCGGGAACGTCTTGGTCGAGCAGAAAGGTCACGCGAGGGCTTCGGCCATTTGCCGGGCGATAAGGTACTCCACCTCTGCCAGATGGTCCTCGTAGTAGGCCAGGCATTCATAGATTTGGGCTCGAGTTAACCCGGGCAACTGGCGCGTCACCGAGTCCACCGTCTCGCCGTTATGCAAGAGTCCGATCACGTCGTGAACGGCTATGCGGCTCCCCTCCACGCGCGCGTGGCCACCGCACACTCCCGGCGTCTGGGTGATGTATCTGTAGGTCTCGACTGCCTTATTCATGCATCCAGCATACTCGTTCTGGTCCCCCCCCGCAAGGCCGACCGATTCTCCTCATCTCGTTTGGAAGACGCCAGATACAGCTCGATCAGAGTGAAAGCGCGATTCGTGTCCATGCCCCACTTAAAAACCGAAAAGTCCAGCCGCCCGCACGCCCTTCGGATTTCTGGTTTCTTCACGTTTCACGTTTCACTTCGAGTGGGTTGAGTCCGCTAAGTGCCCCTGGCAGCAACTGCTGTGACGTAACGCAGGCTTGTAGTCCAATGCCACCAGGATTTGAGCCCCTGCCTTTCGGAAATTCCAGCGCTGAATCCCAAAGGGATTCCGGCTCAAAGGGTTGCGAGCCGCGAGCTACCCTGGGAAAAGCGGGTGGTGTCGGCCAACGGGGTTGTGGCCCGATGGCGCGGATGGGACACAATCCCTTTGGGATTGCAGAACCATCGGTCGCTCCGTCGTTCCGCACGACTGATAGGAATTGGGCTTTTTGCGCGCCTGCTTGCACTTGACGCTGCGCGGGTGAACGGCTTGGCCTGGCTCTGCGGGTCTGCCCCGGAAGCAACTCCTGGCGGCATTGGACGGCAAGTCTGCGTTACGACGCGGCGGCTCCGAATACGCCACTGGATTTATGTCCCGATGTACCTAGTGTAGTGTCTCGCAAATGGCTATACATTCAAAACCTCTGGTTTGCAGGCATTTGTGCGTCAATTGGCGTCAGCATATGTCTAGTTATTTCTGGCCCACTACACTAGCGAAACTCGATGCGGAATGCGACCTGCTTGCCTTGAAGCTCCGGTGGCAATACGAACGCGAGACGGATGACCTCGCCTTGCTGGGAGGTTGTCGCCGCAGGCACGCCGTCCACGCTCGCGCTCCGTAGCGCAAAACCTGTCGGCGCGTAGAACGCCATGCGATACTGCCACGGCGCGGTCTGTGATCCTACCGCCCCCAACAGTGTGCCGGATAGCCGCTTCTGCCCGTGGTCCCAGGTCACGGGCCCCAAGTCATTGGCTCCTTGTGTGAGGTGCCGGTTCGTGCCGAGCAGTTGCGGCACGCCTGTGGGCTTGCGCAGGGCGACGACCTTGGCGCAGTGTGGCTCAACCGTAACACTGAACGATCCTGCGTGGCGACCGAGGAACGCTTCGGACCAAAACTCGTAGGCCAGGCAATCGTCGGCGCACTGGACCTGGTAGCTGCGCGCGGCGTCGGGCATGGCGGCGGGCGGATTGGCCGTCAGGTCGCGGTTCGTGCCCCAGTTGAACAGCCCTACGACATCCCACTCGCCGGCCGGCGCTTTTACGTGGAGCCGGTAAGTCTCAGGGAAATCGCGGGTGAGAACATCGGTTGGTCTCGCGCCTTCCGGCCATGCGGGCAGGAGCCGGCGCACGACATCAATCCACTCCGGGTGCGTCGCCAGGTCCACGAGCTTGTCACCCAGTTTGACGATGCCGCCCCCCAGCCCAATCCACGTTGCGAAAG
>Ga0194060_10002359_pt1 | contig 13467 bp, 13 predicted proteins | sample SepL225m_MetaG_FD_163427 | JGI IMG/M metagenome (GOLD analysis project Ga0194060, IMG submission 163427) | Anoxic zone freshwater microbial communities from boreal shield lake in IISD Experimental Lakes Area, Ontario, Canada - Sep2016-L222-5m | ecosystem: Environmental > Aquatic > Freshwater >... | reverse complement strand
ATGCAGTGGCAAGGCAATTAAATGAACGCCCTAGAAAAACACTAAACTATCAAACACCGGCAGAACGTTTTGCCCTAACTGTTGCATCGACGGGTTGAAATCAAGGTCGTTAATTGCCTGTCGCAATTAAGCTTGATTAAGCTCTTACTCCGCCAACAGAACCTGCGCTAGGCTTATTTTCCACAATCACCGGCTGCCCTAATTGCTTACTCACCCCTTCCGCTACTGCGCGCGCCACTAAATCATTTGCGCCACCCGGACCAAAGCCAACGATGAAATGGATGAGGCGATTTGGCCAGGGATCTGCAGCCATAGCACTTGCTCCAATGGCTGCAAGGATGAAGAAAAGAAGAATTTTGGATAGTTTCATATTTGTCTTTTTGGTTATTTCTTCTGTATTAATTTTTGCCTATGATTTCTTTTTGTTTTCTTTTTCTTTAGGAGAACTTCTTCTCCAGTGCATCAAAGTCTTCTTTTTTCACTACACTCTGTCGCTCTGCAAAGGTAGCAACTAATGCAGGGTCTTCTTTGAGTTCACCAGTTTTCTTTAGATGATCTAAAGCATTGGTCATGCCGCGTACCGCCCCCTGTAGAGCGGCATTAGCGTAGAGAACAATTCCAAAACCCATCTCCGATAAATCTTTTAATGGCAATGATGGCGTTTTACCACCAATCACGATGTTAATCAGCTGTGGGCAATAAGTCTGGGCAGCAATGATCTTCATCTCTTCCACGCTTTCTGGGGCTTCGATAAAAGTCATATCAGCGCCTGCTTGTGCATAGCTTTGTGCTCGATCGAGCGCATCCTCTAATCCATTGATAGTGCGTGCATCGGTTCTAGCAATAATCAAAAAGTCATCATGCATGCGCGCATCAACTGCAGCTTTAATCTTTCCACACATCTCTTCTTTGCCAATGATGGCCTTGCCGACAAAGTGACCACAACGCTTAGGCATGGCTTGATCTTCTATTTGCACAGCATTCGCACCAGAGCGCTCGAGCACTTTAATAGTGTGATGCACATTGACTGCATTACCAAAACCGACATCGATATCCACAATTAAAGGAAGTTGAATGACATCGCGAATAGCAGCAGTGTGCGCTGCAACATCATTGAGGCTAATAAAGCCCAAATCCGGAATACCGTAAAACTGATTGGTGAGCCCTGCTCCACTTAAATAGACTGCCTCAAAGCCTGCGTCTTCAATCACTCTAGCTGCCAGGGCATTGCCCGCTCCAGGAACCAGCAGACCCCTTCTCTCATTAATGAGCTTGCGCAATCTCGTGCCTAAGTGCATGGGCATGGTAGTCTCCTTTTCACAGAATTATAAAGATGAACCGAGAGACCACTTCTTTTAAATCCACGAATTTGCTTACACATTTACTTACGCACCGACACTGACCACCCGCAGACCCCCTTTTTATAAGGGGCTACCCTGGATATCTGCTCTCATAACCAGAGAACCTAGACTAGACCTAAATCTAATAAAAAGAAGGTGTTTGAGATAAAAGGTGAGGTTTGGTCCTTTGAGCGTTACTGTAAGTAACGCTTAGAATATCCATATGAGTACGAATGACCTTGAGTATGTCGGGAAGATGAATCCCCAAAAACTAAAGTCTTTGGCAGAAGACTCTAAAAATGAGCTAGAAGAGATTCATGCCGATCAAGCTCACTGGAAAAGTGCGGAACAAATCGTACCACTAAGGCCGCTAAGAGTAAGCGTGAAATCATGGAGGAGTTTTTAGATTCAGAGCAGTTACAAATCGATCTACTGGAGATTGACTGTGCGGATGCGAAGGCTGAGCGTTAAATTGCTATGCGCGCACTATAAGAAAACTTATAAAGCGGGCGTATCAATCTCTTCAACAATGTTTTTGACAAACCCCATAAATGCATTCACCTTTTGCGAGGGATTTCTACTGGGCTTGTAGAGTAGATGAATTTCGGGACCTTCGACGAGGTAATCGGTAAGGATGCGTTTTAGATGACCTTCCTTAATGGCATCTGCGGCGATAAAGTTACTGATCATCGTGATACCAGCTCCAGCCTTGGCTAGCTCTAACAATGACTCCGCGTTATTGATATTGAGATTACCTGAGAGTGTCTTCGTGAGGATCTTACCTTCCCTTAAGAATACCCAGTCGCGATATTGCCCGCCAGTCATGAGATAGGCTAGGCAATTGTGACTTTCCAATTCATCTGGGCTTTGAGGTTCGCCATACTCGGCAATGTACTGAGGTGAGGCGCATGCTGCAAAACTGAGGCGGCCAATTTTCTTGGCAACTACATCCTGTCGGTGCAACTTACCAATATGTATGGAAAGATCGATATCTTCATGCAAGGGATCAATGGCGCGATCACTCATTTCGATGTCGATCAGTAATTCAGGATAGGTTTTTGAGAATGCTAAAAGTTTTGGCATGATCACGCGACGCCCAAACCCCACAGGCATTTGAACTTTGAGTCTCCCTTGCGGTAGCTGAGTGTTCATGGTGAGCGTATTTTGCGCATCTTCTATTTCTTGGAAGATATTGAGGCAGCGGGTATAGAAAAACTGCCCATCATTGGTGAGGGCTACCTTGCGAGTAGAGCGCTGAAGTAAGCGTGTATGCAACTCTGCTTCTAACTTAGCGATGGATTTGCTGACCGCGGAGGGTGTTAGGCCAAGGCGATCCCCGGCTAGCTTGAAGCTTTGGCTTTCCGCTACCCGCACAAAGACCAATAGGGTATTGAGATTTTTCATTATTGAATTTAATTCATTAGTTAATGTAATTTAACATACTTAATCAAATATAAATCATCAGTTACGATGATGAATAAGAAAAAACCGCTGGAATGACCTAGATGAAATTGCAACAACCCGGAAGGATTGGAAACTTACTCCTGAAGAATCGGGTGGTCATGGCCCCAATGGGCACTAACTACAGTACAACCGACGGCTTATCTACGCAGCGCGATCATGCTTACTATGCTGAGCGTGCGCTTGGCGGGGTAGCGATGATCATGACCGAGGCAATGGTGGTGACTGAACAGGCCAGGCCTCACAATAATTCTTTATGTTGCTATCACGATCGATTTATTCCAGGTCTAGCTTCGCTAGTAGAGGGCATTAAAGAGCATGACTGCCATGTCTTTGCACAATTAAACCATCGCGGCGGCTTGTTGCGTCGCTCGGTCTTGAATATGGAGCCCGTGGGCCCCTCGCCTTGGGTGAATCCCAACACGGGTGATGAAGTTCGCGCTCTCACGATCCCAGAGATTCATGAGATTCAGAATTTATTTGTTGCGTCTGCTAGAAGATTGAAGATTGCGGGCTATGACGGTGTAGAAATACATGCGGCAAATGGTTACTTATTCCAACAATTTTTTACACAACGGATTAATAAGCGGACCGATCAGTATGGTGGATCATTTGATAATCGTGCACGCTTGCTCTTAGAGACAATTGATCGGATTCGCTCTGAGATATCAAACTTTAATTTGATCGTACGATTAAGTGCTAGTGAATTTGTTAAGGATGGCTATAGCAATTCTGAAATTATTGAGTTAGCTAAGGCGGTGGAAAAGGCTGGCGTTGATGCTATCGATTTGTCTGGTGGGAGTAATGAGAGCCCTCAGCTATCAAAATACTGTATTCAGCCACCTTCTTTTGCCCGTGGCTGCTTAGCGCCTTTGGCTAAGCCAATCAAAGAGGCCTTGCAGATACCGGTATTGGTTGCTGGACGGATTGTTGAGCCTGCTGATGCGGAGTCGGTCATTGAATCTGGCAGTGCGGATTTTGTATCCGTTGGTCGAGCGCTATATGCTGATCCACATTGGTGTTTAAAGGCCTTTGGACAAGTTAAAGCGCCGATTCGCAAGTGCATTGCTTGTAATGTCTGTTTTGAGCGGCTGACTTTAGAAAAAGATGTTGCTTGTGTGCAAAACCCGATGGTGGGTACACAGTTTGAAGCGCTGCCATTTGCTGAGCCCTTTTTATTTCCGAGTACTCTGCAGCATCCTAAAAAGGTCTTGGTTATTGGTGCTGGAGTTGCCGGTCTTGAGGCGGCGCGGGTCGCCAAAGGCTTGGGGCATGAGGTGGAAATTTGGGAGAAAAGTGCTCAGCTTGGTGGTCAATTGAAGTACGCGGTGGCTGCCCCTGATAAAGAAGAGGTTAGGGCGGTTTGGGATTACCGCTGGCAAGAAATTGAATTGCTCAAGGTGCCAGTTCGTACTAATGTCGAGCTCACAATAGAAAAACTTAGGGCCCATGCGCCTGATCGCGTGATTGTTGCAACCGGTGCGATTAAGCAAAAGCTACTCATTGATGTCAGCAAAGTGCATGAGCAGATCTTAGTTTTGCATGCTTGGGATGCGTTTGATCAGATTGAAAAATTTGCCGCAAATTCCATGGTGACCATTATTGGCGGGGGTATGGTGGGCATGGAGTTTGCCGATCTCTTGCGTTTGAAAAATTGCCGCATTCAGATTCTCGAAATGCAGCCAATGGTTGCCAATGGCATGGCTCGAAACAATAAATTTGAACTGATTGAGAGGCTGCAAGATAGTGGTGCCAAGATCTTGACTACATGTCGGATTGAGCGCATCGAGGACAAAGAAATCATTTACCGAGATTCTGATGGCGCAAAGCAGACCCTTGAGATTGGCTCAGCACTCATCTTTGCAACGGGGCCAAAGCCTAATCTTGAGGCTTTAGATGTCATTAGAGCCAGCCAGATTCCATATGAGTTGATTGGTGATTGCGCTCGTCCAGGTGATTACCTCAGTGCAATTCGGGATGGCTGGATGGTGGCACTAGGCCTGGATCGAATCGAATAAATACTCAACCAGTTTATTTACTACCCATGACAACTCTAGATACCTTGACTTTATTGCCCAATTATGAAGTTTTTGCCTTACGCTATGCCACGAGAGATGGCCAACGTAGAAATAATTTTTTAGGTGGTGATGCGCATGATGCACCGATGCCCATGGATTATTTTGTTTGGCTTATTAAAGGCGAGCATGAAAACTTCTTGGTCGACACTGGTTTTGCCGCAGAGGTAGCCAAAAAACGAGGGCGTACTTTATTGCAGCATCCCAAAGAGACTTTAGCTTTACTGGGTGTCGATGTAGCTCAGATTAAAAACGTGATCATCACGCACCTGCACTATGACCATGTGGGTACTTTTGATGAATTCCCGATTGCGCAATTTCATTTACAAGACGATGAAATGGCCTATGCAACAGGTAGGCATATGCGCCATAAGCAATTTAATCATGGTTACGAAGTTGACGAAGTAGTCGGTATGGTGAAGATGGTCTTTAAGGATCGCGTGAGTTTTCATCGGGGTGACGCAGAACTTGCGCCGGGCTTGAGCATTCATCGTGTTGGCGGCCATACCCATGGATTGCAATGTGTCCGCGTACACACACAACGTGGTTGGGTCGTTTTGGCCTCAGATGCCAGCCACTATTACGAACATTTTGAAAAGTCACGTGTATTTCCAACGGTATTTAACGTTGGGGAAGTAGTAGAGGGCTATGCCTTGCTCCGGAGCTTGGCTGATAGTGATGCACATATTGTTCCCGGACATGATCCTTTGGTCATGGAGCGTTATGAGTCAGTTTCACCAGATTTAAATGGGGTTGCGGTACGTTTAGATGCTCAGCCGCGTACCTAAAGATTTATTGAACTGCACTGCTTACATTCTTAAAGAGGTATTCAAGAAGATGAAAATCACCAAGATTCTTTTGCTGCTCTTGCTACAGTCGCTTAGCTATTGCGGTCTAGCGCAAGCCCAAAATTACCCAAATCGACCTGTCCAGGTATTAGTAGGATTTCCGCCGGGAGGTAGTGCGGATATTTTAGGGCGCCACATTATGCAAAAGGTCTCCGAACTCTCCGGTCGTTCCTTTTTGGTCGAGAATCGAACTGGTGCGGGCGGTAACTTGGCTTTTTCCGCCGTAGCACTTGCTAAACCTGATGGATACACGCTTTTATTTAGCACTCCGGGTATTGCGATCAACCCAAGCCTATACAAAAAGATCAATTACAAAATCGAGGACTTTACCCCGATTGCCTTGATTGGCGATGCACCCTTAGTGTTGAGTGTTAATCCTGCTCTGCCTATTAAGTCGGTGAGCGATTTGATTGCTACGGCTAAAAAGAATCCAGACTCGATTCGCTTCGCTAGCTCTGGAAACGGTAGCTCTTCTCACTTGGCCATGGATGTGATTCGGGCAATGACAGGCATTCAATATATTCATATTCCTTATCGTGGTGGTGGAGCTTCGATGTTGGATGTGATTTCAGGTCAAGCTGATATCACCATGCAGCCGATTACCGAAACGATGCCCTATGTTAAGGATGGCAAGTTACGCCCCTTGGGTCAAACAGGTCTTAAGCGCTCCTTAATTGCACCAGATATCCCAACCATTGATGAGGCTGGTGTTAAAGGTTATTCATCAACTACTTGGTATATGGTTTTGGGTCCAGCGAATTTGCCAAAGAATGTGGTTCAGTACTTGCAAACAGAAATTGCCAAAGCAGTGAATAGCCCTGAGATACAAGAAAAACTCCTCGCATCTGGTGTGACCATTATCAATGGCGGCCCTGTTGAGGCAAAAGAGCTTTTGTATTCTGACTACAAGAAATGGGCAGAGCGTATTAAGGCTTCCGGCACCGTGATTGAGTAATGCCAGATTTCTATTATTTTGAAAATGAGATGAAGGTTTTATGAGTACAAGTAACGAGCCGCTCTTAAAAGGCGCAACTAAAACATTGGCAGACTTTGCGGTTGATGTGACCTACGAGCAAATTCCTGCTGAAGTCATTGAAAAAATGAAAGCTAGCCTATTGGATAGCATTGGCTGCTGTTTGTATGGGGTCACGCTGCCTTGGACTAAATCGGTTCAAGCTATGATTGAGGATGAGGGCGCTAAACCCGTGGCCTCGATTTTTGGCGCCGATGCAAAAACCTCTGTAGCCGGAGCGGCGCTCATCAATGGCACAGCAGGTCATGCCTTTGAGTTGGACGACATTCACAAAGAATCTATTGTGCATGCGGGATCGATCGCAATCCCGACTCTGATTGCCTTTGCGCAACTCAATGGTAAAACTAGCGGCAAGCAATTGCTCACTGCTATGACAGTCGGTTATGAGCTTGGCACCAGAATTGGTAATGCGGCCACCATGGAGCTCTTTTTTAAGGGATTTCATCCGCAAGGAACCAGCGGTGTATTTGTGGCAGCTGCTATTGCTGGAAAAATGCTAAAGCTCGATAAACGCCTGATGCAGCATTGCTTAGGCATTGCGGGCTCTCAAGCTGGTGGACTGATGGCTGCTCAAGAGGGGGCTACGGTCAAGCGTTTCCACTCTGGTCGCGCCGCACAAAGTGGTGTCTACTCGGCGATGTTAGTAAAGAAAGGTCTTACTGGAATCGATGATGTACTGGAAGCAAGTTACGGCGGTTATTTAAGTACCTATTCTGGGAAGCCCAACGCCAAAAGATTGACTGAGGATCTAGGAGTGGTTTGGGAGGCTGGCAAGGTGGGTTACAAGTTGCATGCCTGTGTCACCAGTATTCATACTGCCTTAGATGCTTTTGCTGGGCTGATGAAAAACCACCAATTAACGCCGGATGATATCGATCGGGTCGATGTCGGTTTAAGCCCCATGACTTATACGCACTGCGCATGGGAATATAAAGGTCAGAGCGTGACCGCCGCGCAAATGAATTTGTTCTATGGCATGGCGGTGATTGCTTTTGATGGGGTTGCCTTTGTGAAGCAGTATTCGGAGGAGGCCATTTCTCAGCCACATTTAATGCAGTTTATCGGCCGTGTACATGCGCATGTCGATGAAAAAATTGAAGCCATGGGACCGGCCTTCCGTCATGCCTCTAGGGTCACAGTAACCGCGATTGATGGCCAAGTATTCACCCGTGAAATTTTGCACCGACATGGTAGCCCAGAGCATCCTCTGAGCTATGAGGATGTGAAGTACAAGTTCCGTAATGTTGCTTCAGTATGTTTGAGTCAGGCAGATCTGGAGCGGGTCATTGAACTGACTGAATCGATTGATCAGCAAGACAACATCGATGAGTTGATTGGCTTATTAGCCAAGCCAACATATCAAGTTTGATATTACTCATTTTTATTATTCAACACTAACCTCGAGACTATTCATGACAACAAAAACCAATCTCACTGCCGCAGAACAACTAGCCAAGCACTTCTCTAAGAGGGTCTATGGCGATTTAACGCAGACCAATCAAAAAGCGGTCAAGCGGCTGCTCTTGGACTACATTGGTGTGGCCATTTCAGGCAGTCAAACCAAGAGCGGAGAAATCGCTCGTAAATTTGCCGGTCTTGCGGGTGGCAAGGAAGAGTCACAACTGATCGGCGGACCAGATCGCGTGCCGGCAATTCAGGCGGCTTTTGCCAATGCTATTTCTTCACATAGCGTGGAGCTTGATGACATTGATGTCTTGGCGCTATTTCATTTCAGCCCACCAGTGTATTCAGCCGCTTTAGCTATGGCCGATCGTGCAGGGGCTAGCGGTAAGCAATTATTAGTTGCATTGGTTTGTGGTTGTGAAATGATGGAGCGCCTGAGTAAAGCAGCTAACTCCTCATTGCGTAATCGTGGATTTCATACGACGCCAACCACTGGCGTCTTTGGCGCAACTATCGCCTCAGCAATGATCTTGGGCTTATCGGACGAGAAGATTACCTCCGCTTTAGGTATGGCTGGTGCCTCGGCCTCAGGGTTGATGGAGATGTATGGCCCATCCATGCAAAAGCGTTTTAATCCTGGTCCTGCCGCACGCAATGGTGTTACGGCGGCACAAATGGCTGAACTCGGCTTTACCGGAGCAGCCACAATCTTTGAGGGTGAGCGTGGCTTTTTAGCGGGCTTTACCGATGAAAACGATCCTACACAATTGCTCAAAGATCTTGACCGTTCTTATGAGCTCGATATTGAATTTAAGCCTTATTCATGCGCTAGACCAATTCATAACGCGATCGATTGCGCCTTGGAGATTCGCAAGCAGCATGCGCCAGACTTAAATCAAGTCGCTCATATTCATATGGCTAGACATCCTGATTGGGCTCTGTATCATCAAAACAAACGCCCACAAACCTATCATGAAGCACAAGTGAGCTTGCCGTATTCTGTGGCGGTGGCGCTTATCGATGGTCAGGCTTTGTTTGCTCAATACAATAACGCGCGCTTGCCAGAACCAATGCTGATACATCTCTCTGATTTAGTGGAAATCATCCCAGATGCATCACTTCCTAGAGGGGTTTCATGCAAGATGACTATGACCATGAAAGATGGAACTAAGTATGTCTCTCAGGTTGACTATCCAAAAGGCTCGATTCAGAATTCGATGAGTGATGATGAGTTGCTAGCTAAATTCAATAGCTTGGTGATCCCGGTGCTAGGTCAAAAACGTGCTGGTGAGATTTCTCAGATGATTCACTCGATTGAAAATTGCGGCAATATTACCGAGTTGATGAAGTTAACTGCTAAGCCACAATAATGAAGGCTAGCTAGCGAGGGTTTGATCGTCATGAAACAAATATCACTGCAATCTATTTTTCACCTAATGAGGGTATTGCGAGCTTATCAAAACACTTATCTAGGAGCGTTAGTAAGTATTTTGATGCTGGCATCCTTACCTATTAATGTTCAAGCTCAAGAATATCCATCGCGACCGATTAATTTGGTGGTGGGATTTCCGCCGGGTGGTTCTAACGATATTGTCGCTCGGATCTTGGCGCCCAAATTCTCAGAATTTATTGGTGCTCCGGTAGTGGTGGTCAACAAACCCGGTAGTAACGCATTAATCGGGACGGATTACGTTGCCAAGGCCGCGCCAGATGGCTACACGATTACCTTGGGTAGTGCTAGCCCCTTGGTGATTAGCCCTCATACCTATGCCAAGATGCCATTTGATGTGTTTAAGGATTTGGTTGGGATTACGACGGTTGCCAGTACTCCTGAGTTGCTGGTCGTGAATCCGGGGTTGCCTGTTAAAAACTTAACAGAGCTCATCGCGCTCTCCAAAAAACAGCAGATCACGCTCGCCTCATCGGGTAATGGCGGTCTACCGCATCTAGCAATTGAGCTATTGCGCACCTCCAGTAAAGGGGATTTCTTGCATGTCCCTTACAAAGGAGCTTCTCCCGGAATAGCGGATGTCGTTGGTGGTCATGCCAATGGCATCATCATGGATTTACCGGCCCTGTATCAGTTAGTAGTTGATGGTCGGCTTAAGCCAATTGCTACACTAGATAAATCCCGTGCGCAAATCTTGCCTGATTTACCAACCTCGGTAGAGCAGGGTGCGCCGATCGTCCTGGCCTTCAATTGGTTTGGTGTGATGGCGCCTAGCAAAACACCTAAACCTATTATTGATAAACTATTTGCCGCATTGGTAAAAACCGCGCAGTCTCCTGATGTCAAAGAAGCATTGCTCAAAATGGGGATTGAGCCGTTTACCAGCGCTTCACCAGAGGCATTTACCGCCTTTTTACAAATTGAGTCTACCCGCTGGGGCAAGATCGCGAAAGAGTCTGGCGCGCGCTCTGACTAAATACATGGGGGGTAGTTGTGGCAGATGATTTGCAGGCCTGGAAGGTGTTGGCAAAGGTACATCGCGGCATTACGCAGGACTTGGCGCAATTTATTGCCCAGTTAAAACCAAGTGATATCCCGCAAAGCACACAGACAGTCCTGACAAAAGCATTGATTGATGCCTTGGGTTGTGGCTTGTATGGCCTTACGACTCCTTGGGGTCTCATGATGCGTGAGTTTGTGCTTGAGCAGGGCGGCTCTCCAGAGGCTGGTGTATGGGGCACAAGGGAAAAGGTAAGCGCACGTAATGCAGTCTTATTTGGCGCAACGGCGGTTCACAGTTTTGACTTTGATGATCATAGTCGCGCCAAGATTCATCCTGGGGCGATTGTGATTCCAACCGCATTGGCCTTGGCGGAAAAATATCAAGTATCAGGACAGACCATCATGACGGCCATCGCTGCTGGTTATGAAACCATGAACCGTGTCAGCTTGGCAGCAAATCCTAGTCGCGCCAGAATGCGGGGTTGGCATTTAACGGGAACTTGCGGAACCTTCGCGGCCGCCGCAGTCGCTAGTGTGATGATGGGTTTAGATGCGGCTACTACAGTAAGCGCTTTGGGTTTGGCGGGCACCCAGTCTGCTGGGCTGTGGGCTTTTACAGCCGATGGTGCCATGAGTAAGCGGATGCATCCTGGTAAAGCAGCGCAAAATGGCTTAGATGCCGCAGCGCTTGCGGCTAAGGGATTTTTAGGTCCAACTTATATTTTGGAAGCGGAGGATGGTGGCTTTCTATTTGTGATGTCTGATGATCCGCGTCCGGAGATGATTACCAAGGGACTTGGATCTATTTGGTATAGCGATGCTACCTGCTTTAAGCCGTACTCTTGTTGTGGCAGCAATCATGCCTGTGTGGATGCGGTCATGGATTTGATGCGGGATGAGAAGATTGCCATAGGAGATATCGTGCGCATTGTTGCTGGTATTCCGAAGGTGGTTAATACCCAAACAGGCTTTGATTATTTAGCAGACTCCGTCCTGAATGCGCAAATGAGTTTGCGTTACAACATCGCAGTAGCGATGGTCGATGGTAAAGCTTACCTAGAGCAATTTACGCCAGAGCGCATTATCGATCCAGTCTTGCTAGACTTGGCCAAGCGAGTTGAGATTGCAATTGATCCAGAGTTTGATGCCAAGTATCCCGAGATTTATGGGGGCCGCATTACCTTGCATCTGAAGAATGGCAAAACCTATACGAAGGGCGTGGATTATTCCCGTGGTATGCCAGAGAACCCGATGAACCTAATTGAAGTGAAAGGCAAGTTCATGTCCCTCGCCAGCGAAGTAGTAGGGGTCAGCCAAGCTCAAGCAATTGCACACGAGGCTGAGCATTTATTTAGCGCACCTTCAGCTGATGCGCTCAACGATTTACTTCAGCAATCTTAAATTGATGTGATGAAAAAATGGAGCGGGCGGTATATATGTCCGCCAAAGTCTGCATTGGGTCGAATCGAGCCTATGAAGAGTTTCTGAGTTTAACGGCTCAAATCGGCCAATAAGAGACGGTTAATGGCTTGCTTTTAGTAAAGAAAGCCATGGGCACCCAATACGGAAAAAAAGATGGTGATCAGACTTAGAATGAAAATAATCCAATGAACTATTTCAGTTTTACGAAGATTGGTAATTGCGTGATGATCTTTGACAATGCGCCCATGATTTTTAAAGAAAAATGGCTCGATGATGAAAAGAGCAATTGCGAACATTAGCCAGAGTAAAACCATGGCATGTATCCAGAAATATCGAATTTCAACAAATCGATCCCAGGCATTCAACACATAAACCATATAGATACCGCTGATGCCTGTGATCGCAACTGCAAATCTAGCGATCAACGCAAAGCGATTTTCAATGGCATTAAATATAGATAATTGATCTTTTTTATGGGCAGATCGTCTGATTGTGGGAATTAGTACCGCCGTTACAAAGCCTACGCCACCAATCCAAATCATGATGCTTAATATATGGATGGCGCGTGCGATGGTTAAATTATTCATGATTTGATTCTTAGGTTAATTAGCATTGGTTAGGCGCTTTACTTAACCAGCTTTTCCGTCTGGCCTTGGTTGGGTAAGCAATGGGAAATATTTCACAATGTAAATCATAAAAACACATATCCAGCAGAATCCAGCAATCACCATTAATGAGTAAAACCAAATGCCGTGACTCAAATTAGCCAATAGCCAGATTAAAAGCGTTGCTTGAATTCCAAAATATGCCGTTATTTCAGCAAGTCCAGCAAGTAAGGGCCTACCTGTATGGCCTAGTGCGGTTCTGGTGATCATGGCAATAATTAATCCTCCAGTAGCGCCAATTCCAAAAACATGGAGTGCTGGATAAATCGTAATGAAGCCTAATTGTGAAAAGCCAAGCAGTAGAAAGCCTACAGGTATCCAGGCATATGAGATGTGGAGAATCCATACAATAGGTTTTTCTATAGTCGCGAGTGGACGCCAGATGCCTGCCAAGCTTGTTGTCCTTCTATGACTTGGCCCTCTGAAAAAATAACTTCACCATTAGTGCTGATAACTTGTTTAGGGATTGGTGGGGCAGTTAAATAGATCTCAGATCCTATCCAGCCTAAGACCGAAAAGGACAGGAGGCAGATAACTGCAAGCCAGGTCCAGAGTTTGCGCGAGCTATACATAAAGATGTTTCCTTGTTGAATTTAACTTCTGTAAATTTATAAGATGTATTCTATACACATCTTATAGAAGAAGTAAACAAAATACTTCTTATGGGGGTAAAATATGACAGAATAGGTTGGTAGTACTAAGGAAATATCTTGCAAATATAAATAGGGTGTATCGGCTATGCGATTGAGTAATTTTTCAGACTACAG
>Ga0194060_10002358_pt1 | contig 13467 bp, 10 predicted proteins | sample SepL225m_MetaG_FD_163427 | JGI IMG/M metagenome (GOLD analysis project Ga0194060, IMG submission 163427) | Anoxic zone freshwater microbial communities from boreal shield lake in IISD Experimental Lakes Area, Ontario, Canada - Sep2016-L222-5m | ecosystem: Environmental > Aquatic > Freshwater >... | reverse complement strand
AACTTGTGAAACAGGATTCCTTGAGCCTGCGCTGGTTCCGGTAATAGAGGTCCTGATCCTCGCGGAAGATGAACCGGAACAGCGGTTGATTGACCAGTACGCTGCGGGCCACGCCCAGCAGACCGGCGACCATCAGGTTGGCCTCCACGATCAGTCCGTTCCCGCTGAGGGTGATATAGCCCACCGGCGCCAGGTTATAGAGGTCGAAATAGCGCGCACGGACGGCATCCAGCTCCGCCTGCGCCCCGCGCAGTTCCTCGTTCTGCATCTCCAGCTGGATATGGTGCACCTGCAGTTCGTATACCAACTTACGCGCGGCGTCGGGAGTCAGGCTCTCCGGCAGCGCGATGGCTCTTTCCCGGAAGGCCGCTTCGGCGCGTTGGCGCAGGCCCTTCCCTGGATTGATGGAGGGGCCGGTGACGGGGCGGTCGGCAGCGTCATTTTTCATGGGCGTTCTCCTGAGGCCGGCGTGTCGGACACACACCCCCGCTCCGTGGTGGCAATGGCATACATCTTCCCGGTGGCATCCACCAGTGCAGTGGAAATCATCGAGACCTCCACAACCGTGCCCGACTTCGTGACGCGTTGGGTCAGATACGGCTCCAGCACTTTCGCCTGGCTAAGCTGCTTGACCCGCTCCAACGCTTCCACCCGCAACGCCTCCGGCGTCCGGTCTCTCACGTTCAGCGCCAGAGCCTCGGCTTCGCTCCAGCCATACATCCTCACCGCGCCCGGATTCCAGGCGATGGTGCGACCCTCCAAATCCTGCACGGTGATGGCATCGTGCGCATCGCGCACCACCACCGCCAGCCGGAGCAGGTCATGGGCTTTGCTCAGCGCCTCCTGTATCCGTTGTTGCTTCTCCGCGTTTTCGCCGGCAAGTTCCTTGTTGGCAATGACCAACTCGGCGGCCCGTTCTTCAATCTCCTCTTTTTGAAACGCCAGCTTCTCCCGCATGCGCCGTATTTCCGTAATCTCCACAAACGTAATCACCGCGCCCTCGATCACATTGTCGAGCGTGCGGTAGGGCAGAATGCGCATCGCGTACCACTGGCCCGCCGCGGTCTGCACTTCGATCTCCTTGGGAATCAGCGTGTTCAACACGACCTTCAAGTCCTCGACGAGGCGGCTATAGCCCACCAGGTTGGAAACGGTGTGCGCCACGGGCCGGCCGATATCGGAGGGGATCAGGTTGATGAGGGTGCTGGCGGCGGGGGTGAACCGCAAGATGCGCAGGGCATGATCCACGAACACCGTGCCGATGCCCGTGCCGGACAGCAGGTTGTTCATGTCGTTGTTCGCCCGCGAGAGGTCCGCCACCTTGATCTGCAACTCGGCGTTGACCGTGGCCAGTTCCTCGTTGATGGACTGCAACTCCTCCTTGGCGGTCTCCAGTTCCTCATTGGTGGACTGCAACTCCTCGTTGACCGACTGCATTTCCTCGTTTGAGGATTTCAGTTCTTCGGTGGAGCTTTCCAACTCTTCCGTGGTGCTCTGGAGGTATTCCTCCTTGGCGTGAAGTTCCGCCTTGAGCGCGGTTATGCGCGCCTCGGCATCCGGCGAAAGGGCGTCGTGGGCGAGCCCCGTCGAAGCGGGCGCGAGGTCGTCGCCCGCCGCCTTCTGGCCGATCTCTGGTTTCACCCCCATGTCTTCCAGAATAACCAGGAAGAGCGGCGTGTCCGGCGTCGCTCCCGGGCCGGCGGGCACCGGGCGGATCGTCAGGTTAACGGTGGTGAAGTGGCCATTGGTCTTCACGCGCAGCCCCGGGCAGACTGCCGTATCCCTGGTGCCAACGGCTTTGAGCAGGGTCGTGGTCAGTTCGCGGCGCAAGCCTTCGCGGGCCATCTTGAGGATGTTGTTAATGCCCGCCTCGCCCTGAGCCGGCTCCAGGAACATGCCGGTGCGGCCGTGCAGGTAGAGGATGTCGCCCTGCGCGTTGATCAGCGCGCCTGCCGCGATGACCTGCGACAACAGTGCCTGCTCGGTCGTCTCGCGCAGGGACTTGCCCTTGGGACTACCCGACGCCAGCTTGTCGCCGACATTCCGGAACGCGGCATCCGTCGCCGACATGGGGGGCAGGAAGCGGCCGAGCCCCGCGCGCTGCGGGCCGGGCAGGTTCGCCTTGCGGTGATAGAGCTTGGCTTTTCGGTCGAGCACGGCAAACAGTTCGGAAAACTCGCCCACGCTTTCGGAGGATCCGAGAAACAGCCAGCCGTCCGGCTTCAGGGCATAGTGGAAGAGCGGGATCAATTTCTGCTGCAACTCGGCGCCCATGTAGATCAGGAGATTGCGGCAACTGATCAGATCGATTTTGGAGAAGGGCGGATCCTTGATCACGTCCTGTTCAGAAAACACCAGAAGGTCGCGGAGGCCTTTGTTGATGCGATAGGCACCCCCGCCGGGTTCGGCGGTAAAGAAGCGTGCCAGCCGCCCGGGCGACACGTCGGCGGCAATACTGGCCGGATACACCCCGAGCCGGGCAGTGGCGATGGCCCGGGGGTCAATGTCGGTGGCAAACACCTGCACGGCATAACTCTGTTTGAGGGCTTCCATGCGCTCCGCCAGCAGGATGGCGAACGAGTAGGCCTCTTCACCGGTGGAACAACCCGTGATCCATACGCGAATCACCTCGCCCGGGGAATTGTTCCTGAAGAGTTCGGGAATGACCCGGTCCTCCAGCACCTGGAAGGCATCCGGGTCGCGGAAGAAATTGGTCACGCCGATCAACAGGTCTTGAAACAGCGCCTCGACCTCGGCCGGGGTCTGTTGCAGGAACTTGGCGTAGGCGTCCACGCATTCGATCTGATGCACGGCCATGCGGCGCTCGATGCGGCGGTGGGTGGTGCTGGGTTTGTATTGGGAGAAGTCGTGGCCGGTCTGGGCGCGGAGCAGGATGTATATTTTCCTGATCGCACTCTCGATCCTGGGCGCCGGGAGCGTGGTGACTCTGGGCAGTTTGCCAAAGGCGTGCGTGGCGTAGGCCATGAGTTGCTCGACCATTTCGGCCGGCGGCAACTCATAATCCACCAGGCCGGTGGCGATGGCGCTGCTCGGCATGCCGTCGAACTCGGTGGAGGCGGGGTTCTGAGCCATGACCATGCCCCCCTCGGCCTTGATGGCGCGGACGCCCTGGGTGCCGTCGCTGCCGGTGCCCGAGAGGATGATGCCGATGGCGTGCTCATGCCGATCCTGGGCGAGGGAGCGGAAAAAGAAGTCAATCGTCAGGCGCTGGCCGCGCGGTTCGACGGGGTCGAGCAACTGCAGCGCGCCGCCCAGGAAAGCCATGTCCCGGCCCGGCGGGATGATGTAGATGGAGTTGGACTGCACAACCATGCCGTCCGTGACCTCGAAGACCTTCATGCGGGTATAGCGCTGAATCAACTCGGTGAGGATGCTTTTGTGATCCGGGGCCAGGTGCTGCACGATGACAAAGGCCATGCCGGGGTCGACATCGGCAGGTATGCCGGAGAAAAAGGCCTCAAAGGCCGACAACCCCCCTGCTGATGCGCCGATGCCCACAATGGGAAACCTGGGCGCGGAGAACTCTTCGACCGGCGCCGGAACGGCAACGTCAGGCCGGTCAGCCTTGACATTAAGCGGGGCTTTATCGGCCTTCGCTCCGGCTCTCTTTATTACAGTCATGGTAGCCTCCGTATCGTCTACCTACCCCCGAAGCAGCTCAGCGTTTTCTTCTTATGGCCAATACACTTGATATCGTTGAAGCTTCATTCACTTACTTCATCGTGATTATGAGTTACAAGGCAATAGTGTCAACTAATACTTTATTTCAGGCATAAGTCATGAGTCCGGGGGAAACGCGTGTCATTTTCTGCCCTCCGCCATTCACGGCATTATCCTTGCCTTCCGCACCACCTTTTGACAAACCTTTTAAAGGGAATTTCCTGCCTCGAATCGACCTGAGCAAGTTTGTGGCAGGGTGCCTATTAAGAAAATTCTTATCCGTTCACACTCTTTGAATAGGTGGGCAGATGATACGGCTTTGCTTTGTAAAACAGCACTCAACGTACGATCTATATACACGAACAGGACCGGATCTTCGGACTATTGTCGAATCCTCAAATGTTCGGTCTGGTCCCATTGGCCTCTGGGAAGCCTTCCATGTCGATTTCCGTATAGTCTGGGAAAATCCGGAACCGGAGTGTCAGCGAGGGAAGAGTGATTGGACGAGATATATCGACTGGAAAGTCTGGCCTGATGATGCGAAGGCTGAGAAAACCGATGACGTAGACTGGGGCCAATACGATATCGTGATCGCGCTCGATATCGCCATTCCGGAACGAGTTGTGAAGAAATATCCGCAAGTTATGTGGTGCTACTATATCCTTGAAGGGGGCCCGATGGTCAGTCAGAGATTTCCGGGAAGTCCCTATTATGGGTATAATGTATTTCTTAATCATCGACTGGCGAAAACAAGCCTGCCCAAAGTCTTGCAGAAGAAGATGAGGAGCGTGAAACGGGTTTCGCTCGATTTCCCATACTTCATTCAGTCGTCCCGATCGATTCGCGACATGTATCCCGAGAATGCCAACACCAAGCGCGAAAATATAATCCTGAGTCACCATAGCTACGCTGCAATTACCCCCGAGGAATGGAAGATTCTTTCCGAGATTGCACCTATCTGGGACAAAGGCAAGAAAGGCGTTTCGATAGGCCAACTGCTGCGAGAGACCTTGGCTTCGAAATATGTGATCTTTCATCCGAATATCGTTCCCAATATGGGGAGTGCAGTCATCGAAGGCGCAGCAGCCGGTTGCCTGGTGTTGGCTGGCCGCTCTAAGTTATGGGGCTTTCCGGAGTTGATCAGCAAAGAAATGGATTTCAAGACTTTTGATGATCTGGTCAGGCTCCTCAAGCAACTGCAGAACAATCCGGTTCTTTTCGAGAGCAAACGCCGCGAACAAGCAGAGTTGATTGAGTCGTGGTGCTATACGCATCCGACCCGAAACCTTATGTTGCTTTATGACGCGTTCAAAAATTCCGCCTGTCGGCCGGAAACGCAAAAACGAAGTGAATGGCTCGCAAAAAAGTGGGGCGAAATGCGACTTTTAGCGAAACGGAGCTTGAAAAAACTAAGGTAATCAGGTTCACGGTGCCCCCCCTTGAGGCACGGAGACTCAGAGCCTACTCCGCCAAGGCTACGAAGGCCGGGAAATGTCTTGCCTAGAAGGGCAAGTGATAACGGACGCCTGGCCCCGCGCCGGTGCGAGTCAGCGCACCTAGTGCATGCAACTCGCCAAGATCGCGCGTCGCAGTCGCTTTCGAAGTCTTGGCGATGGCCTGATATTTGGCTGCATTCATGCCCCCGGCAAACCCCTTACGCCCTTCGCGCGCCATGTGGTCGAGCACCTTCGCCTGCCGCGGGTTCATTAATGGTGCAAACCGCACAAAAATAACGGATCTTCTCAACCAGAAACAACATGTCACTTTCGAGTTCGTTCTGCGACTGGATCAGCAGCGAGGTGAAGGTGTGGATCCATTCCGTGAGGTCATTGGTCAACGAGGCCGTTCGGAGTGCATCGTAGTAGGCCTTGCGGCACCTGTTGAGCGTCGCCGAGATCGGCAACAACGGGGGGGGCGCCAACATATTGAGCGAGCGCCTTTCCCGTCAGCGCCCGGCCAATACGCCCATTGCCGTCCTCGAACGGATGGATGCTTTCAAAGTAGAGGTGGGCGATCGCCGCGCGCACGGGCGGATGCGCAAGGGCATGCGGGGCCCCGGATGCTGTCATATTGAACCAGTGAATGAACCGTTCCATCTCAAAAGGCACGCGGGCTGAGAGGGGCGCCTCAAAACGGATTTCGTCGGTTTCAGGACGGTTCGTGATAACTCGCATGGGTTCCTCGTGCGTGCGGTACGCACCGATCCTCAGATCACGCGGAGCCCATCCCTCGAAAAGGATACGATGCCACCTGAGGAGCGTCGCCTCATCAAGTGTCGCACTATGATGCTTCCGCGCATCGAGTAGTAGCGCGGCGACGCCTTCGGATCGCCGGTCGTTAACCGGTACAGGCTGGAGGTTGCGCCCAAGCTGGTTTAAGAAATACGAGGTTTTTAAGTGGTGCCGGGGGACGGACTTGAACCGTCATGCCCTTGCGGGCGGTAGATTTTGAGTCTACTGCGTCTGCCATTTCGCCACTCCGGCCTCAGGGAAGTGGAGGTATATACTCTACCGCCCGATCAGGTTCAACCCGAATTTTGACAAAACTTATTCTATCGATATAGTACGCCTCATGAACTTCTTCGAATATCAGGAAGCCGCCCGCCGTCAAACAAGCCGGCTCATTGCGTTTTACATGCTCGCCGTGATCCTTATCATCCTGACGCTTTATTTCGTCACCGCCCTGATTTTTCATTACGACACCGCCATGGCGCCTGATCAGCCGGTCAATTGGATCGCGCTCTGGGATCCCCCCATGCTCGGGCTGGTAGCCCTCATTACCAGCGTGATTATCGCCGCCGGAAGTCTTTACAAAATCGCCTCCCTGTCCTCCGGTGGTGAGGCCGTGGCCACCATGCTCGACGGCCGTCCCATCGCCCCGGACACCACGGATTTTCACGAGAGGCGCCTCCTTAACGTGGTCGAGGAAATGGCCATCGCCTCCGGCACTCCGATCCCACGGGTTTTCATCATGGACCAGGAGGAAGGCATCAATGCCTTTGCCGCCGGCTTCACAACAAAAGACGCCGTGATTGCCATCACCCGCGGCGCCCTTATGTCGCTCAACCGCGAGGAATTGCAGGGAGTCATCGGCCATGAGTTCAGTCATATCCTGAATGGCGACATGCGTTTGAATATCCGGCTGATCGGTATATTGCACGGCATTCTACTGATTGCGCTGGTCGGTTACTTTATGTTCCGCATCCTCGGCCGCTCTGGCGTTGGAGGAGGGAGCCGGGATAAGAAAGGCAACCCGCTTGCCGTTCTGGTTCTGCTCGGACTAGCCATGATGATTATTGGTTATATCGGTGTATTTTTCGCGCGTCTTATCAAGAGCGCTGTTTCCCGCCAGCGTGAATTCCTGGCCGACGCCAGTTCGGTTCAATTTACCCGCAACCCGACCGGATTATCCGGCGCGTTGAAAAAGATCGGCGGACTGGTCACTGGTTCCCGTTTAGCGGCTCCCTCGGCAGAAGCGGCCAGCCATCTTTTTTTCGCCAATGGAATCGCATCGCCTTTTCTGGGAATGCTCGCCACCCATCCTCCGCTGAAGGAACGTATCCGGCGGCTGGATCCCCACTTCACGGGAGACATCACCCAATCCGCCAACACCGACACGGATGCGACGGTGTCTCATCTCACGGCCACCCCAGTCCAGCCCCCTTCCCTGCCCATTCCGGGGGTTTCACCCGCCCAGATCGTGGCTCAAACCGGTACGCTCTCGCCCTTAAGCCTTATCCGCGCCTCGACCCTGCTTGATGCGATTCCCGCGTCCCTACGAACCGCCGCACACACGCCCCTCCAGGCACAGCTGGTCATTTACGCTCTTCTTCTTGATGCCAAACCTGACCTGCGTCAGCGACAACTTGATTATCTGGCAGGCCGGTTATCGCCTGAACTCAAGTTCGGTATGGACACTCTGGCCGCCGATCTCAAGGCGATTCCGGCCAAATCAAGGCAACCCATCGCGGAACTCGCTGTTGGCAGTTTGAAGCACTTGTCCCCGTCCCAGTATCCCGCGTTTCGGGAAACCATCATGGAATTGGTCGCCGCAGATTCAGAGGTTTCACTCTTTGAATATATGATTCTGCGCATGGTTCTGCGAAACTTGGACACCCAGTTTGGGCTGGCCACCCCGTCAAAGCGCCCCATCACCTCCCTTAACCCGTTAATGACGGAGATCGCTACAGTCATGTCGACCCTGGCCTGGTTCGGAACCAGCACGCCCACTACCGCCGAGCAGGCCTTTCAGGCCGGATGCAGGGAATTGGGTGATCTGAAACTTCGCCTTCTTCCCCAGGAATCGGCCTCTCTGGATCACTTGGATAAGGCCCTGGACCGCCTCGCCGGAACCACCCCGCCACTGAAGCAGAAACTGGTGGCCGCCTGCGCTGCGGCCGTAATCGCCGATGGCACCATTACCCTTGAAGAAGGCGAAGCTTTGCGAGCCATCGCCGACGCTCTGGACTGCCCGCTCCCCCCGCTTACTTAACCCGCTTACTTAACCCCTTGATTCCCCTTGCATCCACATCCTTTATCCTTATAATGCGCACCCGTTTTTAATCACTACTGCAGCTGGGATGCGCCAGCGTGGCGAGACTCGGCAGTTTAAGGAGAATGGTATGCGATACGTCGTTTGTATCAAACAGGTTCCAGAAACAACGGATGTTAAGATCAATCCGGAAACCAACACATTGATGCGTGATGGGGTTGTCTCCATTATCAACCCCTTTGACATGTACGCCATTGAAGAGGGGCTGCGTCTCAAGACCATGACCGGTGGAACCGTCACCGTACTCTCGATGGGGCCACCCCAGGCTGACATGGCCATCCGCGAGGCGATCGCCATGGGCGCTGATAACGGCATCCTAGTCTCTGACCGCGCCTTTGCCGGCAGCGACACGTGGGCCACAAGTTACACACTGGCGATGGCGATCCGCAAGATCGGGGACTTTGACCTCATTCTTTGCGGGAAGCAGGCCTCTGACGGTGACACAGCCCAAGTGGGTCCCGGCATCGCTGTTCATCTGGATCTGCCCCAAATCACCTACGTCCGCAAAATTGAATCCATCGACGAGAAAAGCATCGTCGCCGAGCGCCTCATGGAAAACGGTTACGAAGTAATTCAGTCGCCCCTCCCCTGCGTCCTGACCGTGGTGAAGGAAATCAATGAACCGCGCCTGCCCTCACTAAAGGGTAAAATGGCAGCCAAGAAGGCCGTGATCCCCACGTGGAAGGCCGTAGACCTGAATTGCGATCCCAAGTGCATCGGTCTGGATGGTTCACCAACCAAGGTTGTCAAGATTTTCACCCCGGCGCCACGCCAGGGCGGTGAGATTCTGAAGGGTGAACCCGAGGAGTTTATTCCGCAACTCGTAGCCAAACTAAAAGACGCCGTTTTGGGCGCAGCGCAATAATTAAGGAGCCTGAACCATGAGTGACCCCATCAAAATTACCGAGAAATGTGTGTTTTGCGGCGCCTGCGTCAAGGCATGCCCCTTTGGCGCCATCACCCAGGCGGAGCGAAAGACCGCGCCCGTCATTGATCTCCAGAAATGCACGCTATGCGGTTCCTGCGTCGTAGCCTGTAAATTCGACGCCATCTGGATGAAGGAGAAGACAAGCGCCAGCATCGACTTGAGCGCCTTCAAGGATGTCTGGGTTTTTGCCGAACAGCATGACGGCGATATCCAGACCATCACCTACGAGTTGCTTGGCGAAGGCCGTAAACTGGCCGACTCGCTGGGCATGAAACTGTGCGCAGTGCTGTTGGGGAGCAACATCCAGTCCAAAAGCCAGGAATTGATCGCCCGTGGCGCTGACAAAGTCTACGTCGTGGATCGTGCCGAACTCGCCCATTTTCAGGATGAGGCGTATGGCAACGTACTGATTGAACTGGTCAACCGCCATAAGCCTAATGTTTTTCTGTGCGGGGCCTCTACCATTGGCCGGAGCCTTGTCTCGCGCGTGGCCGTCAAGGTCAACGCAGGACTGACCGCCGATTGCACCGGGCTCTCCATCGACCCCAAAACCCTTAATCTGCTCCAGACCCGCCCGGCGTTCGGCGGAAATATCATGGCGACCATCGAGACCCCAAACGCCCGTCCCCAGATGGCGACGGTGCGTCACAAGGTGATGAAAGAAGCCGTGGCCAGCCCCACCCGCACGGGTGAGATTTCGATGGAGACCATCACCGAGATTCTTCTCCAATCCAAGGCCCATCGCCTTAAGTTCGTTCCCGAGGTGGAGAGCACCATGAATATTGCCGAAGCCAACATTATTGTGGCTGGCGGCCGCGGTATGCAGTCTGTGGAGAACTTCAGCCTGCTGCGCAAATTGGCCGATGTACTGGGCGCTGGAGTGGGCGCGTCACGGGCAGCCGTGGATTCAAACTGGGTCGCGTACTCGCACCAGGTCGGCCAAACCGGGAAAACGGTCTGCCCCAAGATCTATTTTGCCATCGGAATCAGCGGCCAGATCCAGCATCTTGCCGGAATGCAATCGTCGGACATCATCATCGCAATCAATAAGGATCCTGATGCCCCGATTTTCAAGGTAGCCACCTACGGCATCGTGGGCGATCTGTTCGCCATTCTGCCCCGCCTGACCCAGGAATTCAAAAAGGTGCTTGGAAAATAGACTGCGGGGCGGTAGATTGAAACGTACTTTAGATTTAATTGTGGAGGTCAGACTTTGTTATGAATATGAAAAACCTTTTTAGTACAGGACTTATGGCGTTGGCGATTGTCTCCACCAGCGATTGCGTGTTCGCTGGCACGGCCACGCCGGAATCCATCATGGTGATACCCGCCCGGAAACGCATGGTACAGCTGGCCTTCCAGATTGCCCGTTGCAAGGAAGTCGGATTGGTAACCTACAACACAAGCCCCACCTTGGCCGCCCCGCTGATTCATGCGTGGAACGGACAGGAGTGGATCCAGGTCAGTTTGGAGGATTACGTCGACGGCCGTTTCATGTCCGGCGATCCGAAGCATGTATTTCTTCTGGGCGACACCTCTTCGCTCCCCCTGAAAATGATGGATGGTCCCACTTGGTATAAAGACCTCAGCCGGATCACCACCCTGGATACCGCTTCAATCCTCAATCAGGTTGGCAATGTGCTTCACTTCAGCGCCCACCAGTGGAAATGGCTGGCGGAATCAAATGGCCTGAACCTGGAGGACAAAAGCTCCGAACGGCGCCGTTACGGCCGCTGGGGCGCCCCTGGTAAGGAGCAGGAATTAGCCCCTCAAAACAAGGCGGATTCAGTCATGATGCCGCCCGCGCCCATTATCACCACCCCCGCAGTAACTCCCAAAGAGGTCAAAATGCCTCCTATGAAAGTGGAGACAGACAATGTCAAGAGTACGCCCGCCAAGGGTGAAATGCCCGTGCCGCCCAAAGAAGTGGTTCCCCCTGTCACAGAAAAGCCGGTGACGGCAGTTCCTATTACCGTCAAGGTGGAGCCAACCAAGGTCGAGCCAGTGAAGGTCGAGCCAACCAAAGTCGAGCCGACCAAAGTCGAATTACCCAAAGTCGAACCGGCCAAACCTGAAGTGTCGGTCGTTGAGGAAGCGGAAGAAGAAACTGCGGCCCCGTGACCGCGCCTAGCCGCTCAATTTGCGGCATCGCACTCCGCCTGCGTGGAGGAGCGTCCGGGTTTGTACACTGAATTCGTATTCATTCTCGTACACCACTTCCTGAATGCCCGAGTTGATGATCATTTTGGCGCACGTCAGGCAGGGGCTCAGAGTTGAATACAGTGTGGCACCACGCAGTGCAATTCCGTGATAAGCCGCCTGGGTAATCGCATTTTCCTCCGCGTGACAGCAGATGCATTCCCCTAATGAAGTTCCGGATGGCGCATCCCCGGCACAGCGTTCGCACCCCCCTTCAAAACAGTTCTTCACCCCGCGCGGCGTGCCGTTATAGCCGGTGGAGATGAGCCGCTGATCCTTGACAATCACCGCCGCCACCTGACGCCTCAGGCAGTTTCCGCGGGTGGCCACCACGGTGGCGATTTTCATAAAATAATGATCCCAGTCCGGACGATGCAAAGTGTCTGCTTTCATGCCTTCTAAAATGCCTGTCCCTTTAAACGGGGTCAAGCAGTAGTTGCTTGAACAAAAAATCACCTTGAAACCTGACTCGATTAACCGTTAGTATCACCACTTATGAAAACCTACGCATACATACTGTCGGTTCTGGTTGCAGTCATGGTGAGCCCCTTAGCTTTTGCCGACGGCGCGGATAGTTCCGCCCACCAGGGAGCGCTTTTCAATGGCGATACGACAAAAGCTTATGACGCGATCCATAGCGGCGGCCCGCGGTTGATCAGCGTGGGAGTGGGCGTGCAGCAACAACAGCGTGGCATGGAATACGAGAATGGATTTAAAGCCAGCGACCTGAAAGCCAACCATCTGGCCGCCACCCTGGGCCTTGATGTGACCAAGTGGCTCACCCTGTTCGGCGGGGTCGGCGAGGCCGACGTCAATCTGGGCGGGAATAACCGCAGTTCCAATTTCGAATGGTTGGCCGGCGGACAGGTGCGTATGTTGGACTACTTGGTACTGGAGCCTTGGAATAGCATTGATCAGTATTGGGTCGGGCTCGATCTCAATTCATTTTTCCGGAACACCAGCGTGGATTCCATGAATGTGAAAGACACGATGTCGGAATTCTTTACGTCGCTCACCATGAGCTTCTACTCAACCCCAAAAGACCCCTGGGCTTGGGATCGGTTGGGCTTGTTCATCGGCCCGGCGGTTTCGATGATTGATTATGGCGACCAGTCTGAAAACCAGGCCTTTGGAATTGTCGGCGGCCTGCAACTGAATCCCTCGCCGAACATCGGACTGAGATTTGAAGTTCAGAAGTTCGACAAAATGGGCATGGGCCTCAGCGCGACCTTCCACTTCTAATCGATTCCCGCTTCAATCTCCTGTCGCTGTTTCTCCAGCTCGGCGATTTCCTGCTGCCAAAACGTCTGGCTGCCCCAGTCTGGCGACAGCCGCGCAAATCCGCCATCGGCCTTCTGACGCGCGCACCAGGCTGTAAAATGGATAAAATGCATGGCCCGTAACGGCTCGATTAAGTTAAGCGTGTCATAAGGGAAAGTCAGAAAAGTCTCATACCCCTCGAGCAGCAAATTCAGAGCCGGCCGGGCACGGGGAAGACGGTCAGGCAGAATCATCCATAAGTCCTGAACAGCCGGACCCACGGCCATGTCGTCGAAATCCAACAAATGATAGCCCTCGTCGGGACGGTACAGAATATTGCCGCGATGACAGTCGGCATGAATCCGCAGTGTTTCAACGCCATCAAAAAGCGGGGTTATATCATCAACCAGACGGGTCACACTCTCTTCATAGAGACGTTGAAACCGGGCAGGAATCGTATTTGAGCGGAGAATATATTCCAAATGCGCCAACGTGGAGCGTTTCGGATGAATCTGTATCCGGTCGCGCGGCTGCCGGACGCCCCCTATGGAATGCATCCGCGCAATAAGCCTCCCTAATTGAACCCAATCTTCCGTCGTAGGCTCATCCAACGGACGCCCGCCCCGTTTGGGAAAGACCGCAAACCAGGCGTCCCCCAGTTTGTGGAGGAATTGTCCGTCCACTCCGGGAAGCGGCGGCACAACCGGAATTTCGGCTGCGGCAAGTTCCGCCAGGAAATCAAGTTCATCCTGCAAAGCCTCCCGACTCCATCGGCCCGGCCGGTAAAACTTCACGATCACAAACCCACCCGCGTCCAATCCTACCTCATAAACGCGATTGATGTAGCT
>Ga0194060_10002357_pt1 | contig 13477 bp, 20 predicted proteins | sample SepL225m_MetaG_FD_163427 | JGI IMG/M metagenome (GOLD analysis project Ga0194060, IMG submission 163427) | Anoxic zone freshwater microbial communities from boreal shield lake in IISD Experimental Lakes Area, Ontario, Canada - Sep2016-L222-5m | ecosystem: Environmental > Aquatic > Freshwater >... | reverse complement strand
CACCCCCCAACCCCCTCCTTAAAAACAGGAGGGGGAGCCAAAAAATTCGATTCAGATGCTTTTTGGCAAACTATTTCGGAGTAAGCAAAAACCTAACCGGACAACGCTGATTATTTCATTGAATTTATCTGCCGGAGATGCGTCGGTTCCATGCCTGAAAGGGGTCAGCAAATGAACACTGAAATGAAAGATTATGAATATCTGAAAAGTCTTACGCTTCTGTATGTCGAGGATGAAGTTGACGCCCGCGAACAGTTCGGGAAGTTCATGGCGCGCTGTTCCGGACTGCTGATAACTGCCGTCAACGGCGCCGAAGGTATGACCGCATACCGCGAACACACCCCTGACATCATTGTCGCCGACATTCAGATGCCGATCATGGACGGCATCTCCATGGCAAGTAAAATTCGTGAATATGACAAAGCCGTGCCGATCATCTTCCTCTCTGCCCATGATCAGGGGGAGTATATGTTGAGATCCATAAACGTCGGCATCAACAAATATCTGACCAAACCGGTTGATGTTCGCCTGCTTCAGGAGGCACTTCTGTCGTGCGCCCAGCGTCTGAAGATGGAAAAAGAGCTGGCGCAGGCTCAACGGGAGATCAAAGCCGCCAACGACATTTTAAATGCCCTTATTGCAAACATGACCGACTGGGTCTGGGAAGTGGATGCCGGTGGGTGCTACACCTTCTGCTCGCCGCAGGTGGAGGGCTTTCTCGGGTACAGCGCGGCAGAGATGGTCGGCAAAACCCCCTTTGATTTCATGCCGCCGGAAGAGGCGGAAAGGGTCGGGGCGCTATTCGCCGAAGCCATGCAGCGGAGAGCGCCGGTCAGCAACCTGGAAAACTGGAATATCCACAAGGATGGCCGGAGTGTGCTGTTCGTTACCAACGGAGTGCCGATCCTTGACGCATCGGGCGCTCTGCTCGGCTATCGCGGCGTTGACAAGGATATCACCAGACAGAAAAATGCGGAGATAGCCCTGATGAATCAGGAGCTGTTCAGTCACGCCATACTTGACGGTCTCAGCGCTCATATCTGCGTTGTCGACGCCGATGGCACGATACTCCTCACCAATCGTGCCTGGAATACTTTTGCCGCTGACAATGGCGGTACCGCCGAGATGTGTGCCGCAGGGGCAAATTATCTCAAAGCCTGCACGGTGCCCTGCACGGAAGATGAGCCGGACATCGCACGCTTTGCCGACGCCATCACCGCCGTCATCAGTGGCGGCAGTACGCATTTCTGTATGGAGTACCCCTGTCACTCCCCCACCAGCGAGCGCTGGTTTACCTGTACTATCTCCCCGTTTACCGTTTTTGATACCAGATTTGCGGTGATTTCACATGAGAACGTCACAGAGCGCAAGCGGTCGGAGCTTGCACTGCGTAAGAGTGAGCGGTTCCTGCATGATCTGACCGACAACGCTCTGAGCCTGATGGCATACTGGACCAGGGATCTGCGCAATGATTTTACCAACAGCGCTTATCAGAAATGGTTCGGGAAGAGCAGAGATCAGATGCGTGGCGTCTATCTGGCCGATTTGCTGGGTGATGAACTCTTCAAAAGGAGCGAGCCATATGTCAAAGGGGCACTGCGAGGGGAAGTTCAGCAGTTTGAAAACCCCATAACCATGGCAGACGGAACTGTTGCTCACCTCCTGATGAACTTCATACCGGATGTGTCGAATGAAGAGGTGATAGGGTATTTCGTGCTGGCTCACGACGTGACCTCGCTGAAGCAGGCGCAGAACCAGCTTGAACAGGCGAACAGGGAGCTTGCATTAAAGAGCGAAGCGGCCGAAGCGGCCAACCTGGCCAAGAGCGAGTTTCTAGCCAACATGAGCCACGAGATCCGCACCCCGATGAATGGCATCATCGGCATGGCACAGCTGCTGGAATTTACCAGCCTTGACGAAGAGCAGCGGGAGTGTCTGGCCGCCATCACCTCATCCTCCGACAACCTCCTGGCGCTGATCAACGACGTGCTCGACCTCTCCAAGATCGAATCGGGCAAGATCGAACTGGAGCAGAAAAATTTCAGCCTCCGCAGCAGTATCAGTGACATCATCAAGACCCAGGTATCACTGGCCTTCAAAAAGGGGCTGAACATCAGGACTGACATAGCTGCGACTCTGCCGGACAACCTGAACGGCGATCAGCTCCGGCTGAAGCAGATTCTGCTCAACCTGCTCGGCAATGCCATTAAATTTACATCAAAGGGTGAGATCACGATTTCCGCCGCCGTCATCGAGCAGCATGAAAACTCTATTGTGCTGGAGATCAGGGTCACCGACACCGGTATCGGCATCAGTCCTGGTGCGCTTGGGAAGATATTTGAGCCGTTCAGTCAGGCGGATGCATCCACCACCAGAAATTACGGCGGCACCGGCCTCGGCCTCGCCATCTGCACCAGACTGACCGACCTGCTGGGTGGCAGCATCCGGGTTGAGAGTGCGGAAGGGGTCGGGAGCAGCTTCATCGTGCAGATTCCATATCTTGTCAGTGAAGCTGCCATGGAGCTGACTGCGCGCAATGCCACCGTCTGCCCCCTCTGGAACGGCCCCCCTTTGAGGATACTTCTCGTTGACGACATTGAATCAAACCTGCTGGTCACGTCACTTATTCTGAAGAAGCTGGGTCACAGCACGGTTGAGGCCCGCAACGGCGAGGAGGTGCTGCAGAAGTGGGAGCAGGGGGCGTTTGACCTGATCCTGATGGATATCCAGATGCCGGGGATGTGCGGCATTACGGTCACAAATAAAATCAGGGAGCGGGAAAAGGGGTCGGAACGGCATATACCGATCATAGCCGTTACCGCTCGAGCCCTGTTGGAAGAGCGGGAAAAGATAATGAACCAGGGTTTCGACGGCTACATTGCCAAGCCGATAAAGATCGCCACCCTGGTTGACGAGGTGCAGCGGTGTTTCTCTGATATAAGTAAATTCACCCTGGCCTAAAATAGTTATTGACTATAGTAAGCAGGTAAGTTATACACGTCCCTCAATTCATGTCGCGGGGTGGAGCAGTCTGGTAGCTCGTCGGGCTCATAACCCGAAGGTCATTGGTTCAAATCCAATCCCCGCAACCAAATAAATACAGGCACTTACGATTATCGTAAGTGCCTTTTTTGTACTTACTGTGCTAATTTTGTGCTTTTTCGCACATTATCCTGTTCAACGTGTTTACTGCATTTGCAAAGTGTAAAGTTTTGCCGCCGCAATGGTCGGGTTTAACATCGCCTTGGCCAGCGACTTGTATGCCTTCGATCTGCGGTCGCCCTCCACCAGAAGGGTACCAACCGCCCGCTGTTCTTCCCCTGTGAGGGCAGCTAAAGCCGCCTGGATTTTCCCCCAGGCTGTAGCCTTATCCGGGTTCTGCCATTTGCCGTAAGTGTCTTTCACGCGGCTCAAGAAACCGTTCTGGATAGTGGAGCCATCCCACCCCATAAACGCCAGTCGAAAACCCATCTTATCTTCTTCGCGGGCAATCCCGGCGTCAACAAACGGGCGTTTGTCCGGATCCCGCTCCGCCTGAAAGACCGGATTGCCAAACAGCCAGCCAAGCGCATGTTTGACGGAGTCGGGTGAGACGGATTCAAACCATTTGCGCATGCGTGAGAAGTCGAGAGGGTTTAGTATTTGCCCGATGTTTTGAGCCATGCCGCCGGTGAAGTTGTCGCCGAATGCCTGCTTTGCAGAGTTGAGGGTGTCGCGGATGGAGTAGTTGATGGAGGAGGAGCTGCTTGTTCTTTTGCCAACTCCTCTGCTATTTTTGGATAATCTTTGCGTAAATTCTCTGATGTTATGCGATGAAACAGCACGTCTATAAAGCGCAATACCTCATTTTCGTCGGCGAGTACGTTATTTTCACCGGGATCGCTTAAATAATAACTATGGTCTGGCGATAACCAGATTTGGTTGTCCGGGTCAAGGAGCCTAAAACCCATATTTGACAAGGTTTCTCTGATTGCAACAGGGTGTGCAAGCCGCTTAATGTTTGTCACAACAAAAGGCTGTCTTAGTAGTGGCTTAACACCTCTTGGTGTTTCAACCATTCCAATAACCTCTAGTGTTGCGTCAGGGAAATATTCTGATGATTTAAGGAGGCGGTCGGCAAACGCAGCCATATTGCCTTGGTGGTAGGTTAGTTCATTCATTTTGATTGCCCACGTGGAGCCATCAGAATTTTGTTTAAAATACACGCGATTTTCGCCGCCGCGTATTTTGCCGGTACTCACCCATTTATCAAGAAAATCCTGTTCTTTAATAATGGGCAAATTATTTTGTTGCGCCCATTCCAGCGCTAATTTGTCCTGTCTCTTCCTGTCTGTGCCAGAATATACCTGGTCTGTTCTATTGCTCGCTCCAAAGAAATCTTGGAGGCTTTCGATTGACTCTCTAATGCCTTTAATTGTTGCTGGCGACAGTATTCGTTTATCACTGGTTTTATGTGATCCAATATGATCACCCCCTTCTTTTTGTTTCATCATATCAAAGGTGCCATTATTGTCAACGGAATACGCCGGGTTAAGCAGATACCCGCCAGTTCCTTCGCTCTCCGTTACTCTCTCTATCGCCTGCCTGATAATAGCGGCAACCTCGGCATCACCAAACTCTGTTGCAATCCCGACAGCACGGAGCCACGCCTTGATCTTGGCAATCATCTGCCGGACGTAAAGCCCTATCTTCCCTTTTTCGGCAAACTGTGCGGCCAGCTCTCCTGCCGCCTGCCTGCGCCCTTCAACCGTAGACAGGTCAAACCCTCTGTCCGTTGCAATCGCCTCCAGTCGTGACATATCCTTGCCGGAATAGTACCTGTACAAGGCATCAAGCTCTTTGTCCACCACACCGGCATGTACCCTGCTTTGGCAGAGGCCTGGCCGTAAGAAGCCAGGTTGACGCCGTTATTCTTTGCTATCCGTGCGAGCCCCGATGAACCTCCGATGGCGTTATGTAGTTCCAGCATTTTATCAGCAAAGTCATTCCCCAATAATGATCGGACTCCGTAGTGTCCAAATGCTTCATGGAAAAGCACTTCCTCTGCATCAGCAATACTTGTCAATCTCATTCGGATAAGGTAGACTGCCCCATTATGATATATGCCATTTACATCGCTCAAATCCTTGCCCTGCTTGTCGGCCTCTTCCTTTATTTCCGGAACCGCCGACAGAAGATCAGAGATCGTCTCAAACGTGTGGATGTCGGGTGCGTTTCTGAGGCCACTCGTGAAACGGTCAATAACCACACCGAGTTCTTTCGCCCCAATCGCCTTTCCGGTAAATGAGTTTTTGCGGGAGAACGCTGTGGTATCTGTGATCCCAGCTATCTCCCCCTGCTGTTCTCCATGCGCATCTTGTTCCCCCAACACAACATCCTTCAACTCCACGCTATTCGCTTGAATCGCCTCCAGCACTTCCGTCTTGGTGACAATCTGTTTATCCGCCAGCTCCCCTACCAGATTCTCAATCTCGTCGTCTGTGACCTGATTGCTTTTCAGCATCTTCACCATATCGGCGTATGGCATCTTGCCACCCATCTTGGCTTTGATGACTTCGGTGAGTTTGGAGAAGAAGGGAGTGTGTTGTTTGTTGGAGCTGTATAGCGTCTCCTGCATCAGCGGGGTCATGCTGTTTTCGCTGTGGTTCTCTGCATACTCCATAATGGCTTTAACGATTATGCCATTGGCTGTTTCTGCATCATTCAATAGCGATTGAGCTGAGGGGGTGTGTAAAAATACTTGTTATTTTGTTAAGAACCGAGATGACTGCATCAGCCAGACGCTTGAACAATGACGGATTATGCTTCGCCATGAGCGGCCAGGCATTTTTTGCTATAAACAGATCGCCAAACAGATCGCTAACAACCTCGCGGTACAATGCTTCGGAATCGGCTCCCTTATATGATTCCAGTTCTGCTATTCTTGCGACATAATCATCGTACTGTTTGGTTTTCGGTAAAAACGGGCGTAGGTCGGACAGCAGTTTGCGGTATTGTTCCGGCTTGTTTAAGCCAAGAATGATGCGCTGTTTCGTGTCCTATGATGAAAAGCAGGTGGCGGGTACTGTCTGCATTCAGGTAGATGGTGTTTTTTTGTCCGGTACTGACAAATCCGTCAACGGAGCTAATTTTATCGGCAGCTCCCTTAGCTCCCTGGATACTATCGTGTGAGCCGGATAGCACCCCGGTATCTCTGCTGAACCCATCGGTGCTATCGGCACGTTCCCCGGCCTTCTGGCTTTTGTTGGCGGCATCTGCCCTGTAGAAGATAACCTTGAGCCCAAATCTGTCCGCAATGCTGCGCAGTGTATCTGATGTTTCACCTGTCACCTCCACAGGGATAAAGCCCCTGTTGCGTAATGCCTTGGCTTCGTGTATGCCAATGCCTTTTATCTGCGAGGGATTTTTTTGAGTTACCGTATCATTTTTGAGGCCACTGGTAAATAGTGAACCAGTGGGGGAATTGGTGGAAGAGTATTTAAAACCTTGTCCTGCAGTCATAAAGAGCGGATAGAGAGCTTCCGGTATTGGTGTGCTGGGGTTATGCCCCGCCTGATGTATAACTCTGACTTGCGCAGCATCTGTAACGCTTCGGCATTTGTTCTGGCTTCAAGCTTGTCCGCCCACTTATTCAAACCAATCTTGCGCATTAACTGTTGCAGCAACCGGACAAGCCTGTGAGCGTGCGAAAAGGATTTACCCTCTTCCGCAATCTACGACATGGCTTCTTCAATAGAACGATAATGCGCTTCACTATCATTTAACTGTTGCTCTGCAATAACATCGGTATTATCTTTAATCCATTGCGCCGCATACTTTTGCACAAGGGGATTTCTGTCATGGATCTTATCAAGAACAGCGTCGAGGTCGGAACCGAAGAAACCGCGAAGTCCGTAGTGACCGATGAGCTCGTGGACAATCGCCCTGCGTGCATCCTGAGAATCCGCAATGTTGTTGGCGACGATGTAAATGGTTCCGTTCCACAAGGCTGCTTTTGTGTTCCCAGGGGCGTTGAAGGGAAGGTCGCTTACTCGTTGTTTCACGATGACCCCTGGTACGTTCTTGCCGCGCACAAGTTCCTTGGCGTATTCCTCAAGTTCCGCAACGGTAAGTGACACCCCCTCCGGGGTAGCGAGTTTGCCGCGAGAATAGAATACACCTGATGTGGAGTATGCGATATCTGCGGCAGTGTCTGCATCCAATTCCCCCTGCTGCTCCCCATGCGCATCTTCTTCCGCCGTCAGTGCCGCCCGCAACTCCTCAAGCTCGGTAATCTTTTCAACCAGCGTCGTTTCATGCTCAAACGGGGCTCCTATTTCTCAAGCTCCGCAACAGTAAGTGACAACTAAGGTTGTCTCGATCTTGCCGCCAGGTCTCCTTGCTGGCTTGACCCGATGATTTAACTTCACCCGTGGCAGGACAAGGGAGCGGGATTTATTAAGATAGAAAGCTCTTGACGATGTATCAATAGATGATACATTATATGGCATGACCTGGACGGTAAAGACTCATAAGAAAACTAAAAAGCAGATTAACAAACTGCCGCAAAGAATTCAGGACATTGTTACACGCCTGATGCTTGAACTTGAGTTGTCGGGGGCTATTCGCGGTAACTGGTTAAACTATGGCAAGTTGACCGATACCCGCCACCATTGCCACCTGAAGGCGGGGCAACCTACTTATGTTGCCGTTTGGGAAGAGAGTAAAAACGAGATACGATTGATTGAGGTGATTTATGTTGGAACACACGAGAAAGCACCATACTAAAAATATTGAGGCTCGTTTCGCCGGTACTCCTGACCGTATCCGCCGTTTGCGGGAAATGGCGAAAGAGGTTGGTCTTGAGGATATTACCGATACTCTTTCCATTGAAGAGGTATTCCCGGAAGTACGGACAAACAAGGGCGGGGTTGTTTTGCGTGGTTCGCGTTATAAAGACGACCTGACTCAAGAGCGTTTGTCTCAAATGACCGGTATTCCTCGACCTCATATTTCTGGCATGGAGAGGGGAGCAAGGCCGATAGGCAAGGAGAATGCCCGGAAACTTGCCGCCGCTCTTAATTGTGATTACCGGTTGTTTTTGTAGCAGGGGTCGCGCCTTGCTTATATAGGCCGGATTCTTTCACCTGGCCACTGGTTGAGCACAAGCCAAAGTAAAACATGCCTGATTGAGGATGAAGTGAATAATGCACGTTTCACCGGTACTGTGAGGTGACTGAAATATGAACATGGTTGATACATTACCACCGCGAGCCTGGACAGATATATCTGAACCTGAATTTCCAGAAGAGGTCGATCAGTATAAGTATTACATAGAATGGCTTGCAGACTACTTGTTCACAACGGATATCCCACTACACCCAAGACAGTTGGAATATGTTACTCAAATGGGTGGGATGAAACCGAGCAGTTGTATTTTTGAGATTTCAGATATTTATGGATATACGGTTGACGTAGTTGAAGGGATAGAAAATTCACTTGAAGATGGAGAAGATTGGACTGCCTACGATAATCGTCATCGGGATTTTTGGGATAACGATTTTGATGACCAGGCGAGGGAAGATCAAGGGTGTTACGAAGAGTGGGCAACTTCATCTATCATCTGGCATCGTTGCCGTGATGAATGGCTTGAGAAACAAGAACTTATAAAAAAGTATGGCAATATTCCAGATCATGCAGATATCCCGTTCCGCTCAATATTAGCATTATCAATCAAGCAGATTCCGGGAAGAGAAGATCGTATAAAATATATCCAACATTTTTTCCAGAATTTTTTTGACAATGCATCGAAATAATCGCCATGAGTGGGAAAACGGTTGTGCTGCATGGTATGGGGTTGCGGTTAACGGTAGAGCCGGGAGCAATGGCGGCATAGTGCAAGCAGAAAACTAAGAACACTTCCAGTATTTTTAAAAGATGAATTGAGCTTGGGGGGGCAGAAAACTGGGAAGCGTCCCTGGTTTTCCCTAGTTTTCAGTATTTGACTCATCAAAATCGCCGGACTGCAAGAGAGCTGTGTCACCTTGCGGGGCAACGCCGGGAGTGTCCGTAATCTTCCCTGCTCCGGTATTCATTTTCGTGCCTGTGACAAGCTAGGCAATTGGAGCCTAGAACGATCCAGGGCGGTAGAAAGCTCATTGGTGTCTGGATATACAGGAGCAACAGTTCCCTGCAAAGATTCCAGCATTGGTGGGCTTTTCTTTTACACGCAGAAAAACCGGTTTCCCTCTTACGGGTTGCCGGTTTTTCTGTTTGCGATGCTGGTTATACCGTGCCGATCTTGACCGGATTCTTTCACCCGGATGATGGATTTCAAAGTTTTTTGATATTGCTTGACTCTGTATCAAAATTCCATTGAATTAACGTAAGCCATAGGATACAGTAAACACATGACCAATCCGCTTTATCATGTTGAACATTATCTGACTGATTCAGGCAAATGCCCTTTTACGGAATGGTTGAACGGTTTGCGCGATAAGGCAACCGCCAATAGAATTCGTGCAAGGATAACACGGGTAAGCATTGGCGGTTTCGGAGTTGTTGAGGCTGTTGGTCAAGGGGTGAGTGAGCTTAAGCTTGATTTTGGGGCGGGATACCGGCTGTACTTTGCCATTTGTGAAAAGACAGTTGTACTGCTGCTGATAGGCGGGGACAAGTCTACGCAACAACGAGATATTGCGACAGCTCAGGATTATTGGAAGGATTATCAGGCGAGGTGATGTTATGAATCGGAAGTCTGTTCCATTCGAAGAAGAACTTTATGATTATCTGCAAAATCCAGAAAATGCCGCAGGATACTTGACGGCGGTAATTGAAGATGGCGACCGGGAAGCGTTTCTTCTTGCCTTGCGCCATGTTGCTCAAGCCCGTGGCGGCATGACGGCGGTTGCCGAAAAGGCGCATCTTGGGAGGGAGAGTCTCTACAAGATGTTGTCCTCTAAAGGGAATCCGGAGTTTAAGAGTATTGCCAGCGTGTTGCATGGTATGGGGTTACGGTTGACGGTAGAACCGGAAGCAATGGCGGCATAATGTATGCGGAAAACTAAGGACACTTCCAGTATTTTTAAAAGATGAATTGAGCTTGGGGGGCAGAAAACTGGGAAGTGTCCCTAGTTTTCCCTAGTTTTACCTCATGGTGATTCCCTTATTTTGGTGTGGGTGATCTGTCAAAATATATTATCACTGCCTCGCTTTAACGCGATTTTTTCTAACCTTTTTATTCTTTATATCGAAAAGAGGTCCAACGTCATTAACGGCATTCACAAGTGAATCAACCCAAGTATAACCAGCATCAACATATTCTTTAGTTCTTACTCGGACAGTTTCAATTGCATCCTTATTGGCTTTACTGTTATTTATGTCAAGAAACGGATATATCTTATATATAGCGACAGCAGCAGCGTTAAGCGCCTCTTGGGTGTTTTTAAATTCAGGCTCTGCTGGAGCAGCTGGTGTAGACTCCCAGATGCGCCTAAGTTCTTCTTTAAGTTTCTCATCTGCCTGATACATAGCTATCTGCTGTTGCATTGCTGCGGTTTCGGCATTTAATCGAGCAGTTTCCCTGTCCATTACTTCGATTTGGGAAAGGTAATTCATTGTGTCTGAAGAATATTGCCCGGAATATAACCCATAATACTCTTGGTCATTTATCAATACCTTTATGTCGCCATTTCGTACATTTTTTAAAATGTGTACTTCAGGATGATAGGAGTACGAATAACTATATGTGCGACACGTAAATGTTCGTCTATTCTGGAATATGATTTTTCTATCGTATTCGCAACCCTTAAACTCACCATCTACATAGGTCTCTTCAACCACTGCATAGCCATGTTTCGCTAGAGTAGAAAGGTTTGAACATAGCACTTGGAAGGGTAAACTAAGCAGCAAAACCATGATAAATGGAACAGTAAAATAGTATTTCACAAGACTCTCCCATACATAACGCAAACAGAGATGACTCCAATACACGCAACCGAATCACGGAACGCCTGTTTAATCTCTTCTACTGTTGTTCTCTGAAACGTGACGATATCACAGGTATTGATAACATTTCCGTGAAAAATCTCCGCCTCATCATCAAATTCGACATGCCCTATATATCCCTTATACTCCATCATGGCTTTATCCCCGCTTGATAAAAGTTAGAGGAACAGCCTGTAATCCGTATCAAGTGCTTTTGCCAGCTTTAGAGCGTTATCCTTGCCGATACCGCGCTTGTTATTCTCCATTTCGGATATGTGCCTTTGTGGAATGCCTGTAAGCTCGGCAAGCTGTTGCTGTGTGACATTTTCACGATAGCGATACCCTTTAAGCGCCACTGCCCCTTTAGAGTCGCCAGCAAAGTGTTTATCAAAAAACTCTTCCACTGTAATGCCCTCGCTTGCACCTTCTATTGGTTCTACGCTTTGCCGATCTTGACCGGCTTCTTTCACCCGGATGATAGATGTTGCCGCCGGGAATGCTTTAATCAATGAGCGTGAGCCGTGGTTTCTGACAATCTGTCAGCTACCCAAGCATTGAGGCTTTTACCTGCTTTACGGGCTGATTCGTAGGCTTTGCGGTGAAGGTCTGGCGGGATACGCAGCATGAACTTTCCGCTGAATGGTTTTTCAGGAGCTTTCCCCATTTCTGCACAGAAATCAAGGTAACATTCCACAGAGTCTTTAAGTGCCTGGCGCAGCTCCTCAACAGTTGTCCCCTGAAAAGTAATCACATCACGGGTATTGATAACATCACCGTGAAAGAACCCGGCCTCATCATCAAATTCGACATGCCCTATATATCCTTTGTACTCCATCATGGTTTTACTCCTCCATTTTCCAAGAACCGCCGTACTGATTTAACAACGCCTTTGTCTGTTTCTTTTCTGGGATGTGGTCGATGAAATACCGCGCTTTCGTCGCCAAGCATAACGCAGATACGCGAACCGGCACGCTCCCGGATAGTTGCACCAAGCGATACAAACATTGATTCAATGTCAGTCCAGTTGATACCTGCCCGGACGGGCTCATCGAATATGGCTTCAAGCGTTTTACGGTGTCTGCTGTTCATGATTTTAAATGGTATCAAGACGTGATACCGATTGCAAGAGCAAATCGGTAGAGGGTTACACGGCTTGCCGATCTTGACCGGATTCTTTCAATTGATTGAAAAAGGAAAACAGTTGATTGTAATGTTATATATGATACTATATGAGCATGACAACAGCAGATAAGACGCTTGACCGGATGAAAAACAATCCTCTCGATTGGCATATTGCCGATTTGTTGGCCGTTGCCGAACGGAACGGTATGGAGGTACGGAACAGCGGGGGGAGTCATCACGTTATTTCTGCCGAAGGTATCGCTGAAAGCCTTTGTGTCCCGGCACACCGTCCAGTTAAGCCGGTTTACGTCAGGAGGTTTACCGCAATGATTGATGCTATCAAGGAGAAAACGCCATGAAGATAACGAATATCAAACCAGTAGCGCCACCGTACCCTTTTGAGGCTTACGGACATATTGTCACACCACTTTCGGCAGATGATGGTGGCGGGTATATGATTTCCTTTCCTGATCTTCCTGGCTGCATCTCTGATGGTGAAACGCTGGAAGAGACTCTTATCAATGGCCGGGATGCTTTTAATTGTTGGGTTGCTGCACAAGCTGATCTCGGGAGAGTGATTCCGATACCGACTCATTATGATGAAGATGGAAAGCCGGTGAAGTTTGTTCAACGGCTTCCCCGCTCGCTTCATGCTTCATTACAGGCAAGGGCAAGAGCTGAAGGGGTAAGTCTTAATACCCTTGTGCTTGCGCTGATTGCTGAAGGACTTGGAAAGCGGGAAGGAATAACGCAGGGTGAACAGCTAAAGCAAGCGGCATAACGATTGCCTCATTCCTGCCCGGATTCTTTCACCGGGATGATGGTTGCTGCCGCCGGGAATGGTTCAATCAATGAGCGCGAACCGTGGTTCCTGGAAGTCTCTCAGTGACCCACGCATTGAGGCTTTTACCTGCTTTGATGGCTGATTCGTCCGGTACACGCTGGCAACTCCGATTCTTATTGAGAGGTTGACGAGGATGGTTTTATTATGGAGAACCCGGGGAGTAAACGTCAAGTGGTTTGCGATTCATCCGGCTTATCTCCCTTAATAATCCGGCTCTCGTCCCTATTACCAGACGCCCTTCGTTTTGCTGTGCAAACTCTCTTAATTTTTTTTCTTCTGACTCTCGGATGTCTCGTATCCAAGCATTCTAAGGGCTTGCATAATATACTCCACCGCTGACAATTTCGGCTGCTTCAAAATCGCCTGCCTTGTTTTTTCCGAGGCGTCCCGCCATTCTTGCGGTATTGTCAAATCGAATGCCAATGCATTCTCCTTTCGCCGCCATAGTACAGACCTCGTAAACATTTGGATTTTTAAGTTTGTAACTATCTGCAATTAAACAGATTACATATAAATTGGACAATTACATGGCAACATAAAAACACG